>ERZ1673962.215-NODE-215-length-49542-cov-145.278518_pt1 | contig 49542 bp, 45 predicted proteins | sample MGYA00580188_ERZ1673962 | MGnify/ENA primary metagenome ERZ1673962 (study PRJEB41334, sample SAMN05608104) | rock metagenome | biome: terrestrial subsurface; feature: shale formation; material: shale | place: USA: Pennsylvania ... | reverse complement strand
GTGGGGTCGCGGTATTTTGCCAAATCAGAAAGTCTTTTTCAGAGTTTCCCTAGGCGCTGATCATGTGATCAATTACCGCAAAGACCTCAACTGGGGCGAAACTGCACGCGCTCTAACGGGTGGCCGTGGTGTTGACCACATCATCGAAGTCGGCGGCCCTGCGACGCTTGAGCAATCGATGGTTGCAATTCGGGTTGCTGGTCACATCTCCGTCATCGGGATATTGAGTGGCGTAAGCGGTGCAATGAATTTTGTACCGGCACTGATCAAGCAAGTGCGTCTGCAGGGTGTATTGGTGGGTAGCCGCAGCCAGCAGCAAGACATGATCCGAGCCATCAATGCTAATGGCATGCGCCCGATTATTGATCGTCATTTCCCTTTGAGCGAGATTGTCGAAGCGTTCAAGTATCAGGAAACCAACCAGCATTTCGGCAAAATTTGCCTGGATATTTAAGCACGCATGAATGAATGGGCATGATCCGTATGCCTATCTCAAAGATGTGCTGATACGGCGGCCGACGCAGCGGACGAGAGAGACTGGCCCATTGCTGCTTGTCGCAACCGGCAGCAATGGGTCGTCTTCTGCCGGTCATGATCAACAAGCGTGCTGGTCGAATCCGGCCAAAGGACTGGTCAGGTCGAATGTATTCAGCTCCACCGTCGAGTGATTGTCTCGGAGTCTCGCTGGCCGTTGCTACGTAAAGAGCAGGCCGTCCCTACCAGGTGAATTCCCCAGGACTGCAAGGCTTCACATCGGGCGGGTGAGTGGAGAACTAAATCGGCGTTAAATCCGAAATAAAATGAGAACTGATACGGCTACTGCCAAAAACCGTAGCCGGTTTCACAGTCCTACTTAGAGTGCGCACATTCGGTGCCTTTCAGCCCTTGCCGCGCGGGCTTTGCGCATGTTTGCCGCCTTTACTGCCACACAATTGGCGTGTGTTTGGAGAGGTCTTGAGTATCTTTGGGCATGAGGCTGGCGTGATACGGCATTGGGATAAGCCCTCGTGTTACAGGGCGAAAAAGAGCGCAAGGTTAGCACGCAGCTTGCGCGTCTCGCAGGTGGATCGGGTGCTGGATGCACAAGGATTGCAATCCGGGTTGATCCGACGAAAATCGCCGTAGTCGCGGTTTCTTGAAACGGATGTGGAGGGGCGATTTTGAATCTCACCGAATTGGCCGCAGAACTTGGTGACCGGTTGTTGCGACTGAACGAGCAGGTGACCACCGCTGAATCCTGTACCGGCGGCGGTATCGCCGAAGCCATCACCCGTATTGCCGGCAGTTCGGCCTGGTTCGAGGTGGGTTTCGTCACCTATTCCAACGCGCAGAAAAGCGCCCTGTTGGGCGTGCCGACCCGCTTGTTCGACGAAGTCGGAGCAGTGAGTCAGGACGTTGTCGAAGTCATGGCGCGTGGTGCACAGCAGCGCAGTGGCGCACGCTTTGCCGTGGCGGTCAGTGGTGTGGCCGGACCGGGTGGCGGTTCGCCGGAGAAGCCGGTCGGCACCGTATGGCTCGCCTGGGCGGCAGCCGATCAGCTGTTTGCCCGGCGCTTTATATTCGCCGGTGATCGCCAGGCCGTGCGTGAGCAGAGTGTGGCGGCGGCGCTGGTCGGGTTGATCCGCCTGATGGACGGAGAAAATCCGTTGCAGGGCTAGGCGGACAAATTTGGCTATGGTCTAATACTGGCTACTTATACAGTTGTTGCGGCCTTTGGCCCTCTTGATCAAGTGAGGATTTTAATGGACGAGAACAAGAAGCGTGCCTTGGCTGCTGCCCTGGGCCAGATCGAAAAGCAGTTCGGCAAAGGCGCGGTCATGCGCATGGGCGATCATGATCGCCAGGCGATTCCTTCGATTTCCACCGGCTCCCTGGGGCTGGATATCGCGCTGGGCATAGGCGGCCTGCCAAAAGGTCGGATCGTCGAGATCTATGGCCCTGAATCTTCAGGCAAGACCACGCTGACCCTGTCGGTGATCGCCGAAGCGCAGAAGATGGGTGCCACCTGTGCCTTTGTCGATGCCGAGCATGCGCTGGACCCCGATTACGCCGGCAAGCTGGGCGTCAATGTTGATGATCTGCTGGTTTCCCAGCCCGACACCGGCGAGCAGGCGCTCGAAATCACCGACATGCTGGTGCGCTCCAATGCGGTGGACGTGATCATCGTCGACTCCGTGGCTGCCCTGGTACCCAAAGCGGAAATCGAAGGTGAAATGGGTGATACCCACGTCGGCCTGCAGGCCCGCCTGATGTCCCAGGCGCTGCGCAAGATCACCGGCAACATCAAGAACGCCAACTGCCTGGTGATCTTCATCAACCAGATCCGCATGAAGATCGGCGTGATGTTCGGCAGCCCGGAAACCACCACGGGCGGTAACGCGCTCAAGTTCTACGCTTCGGTCCGTCTCGACATCCGCCGTACCGGCGCGGTGAAGGAAGGTGACGAGGTAGTGGGTAGCGAAACCCGCGTCAAGGTGGTGAAGAACAAGGTGGCTCCACCATTCCGCCAAGCCGAATTCCAGATTCTCTATGGCAAGGGTATCTACCGCAACGGCGAGGTCATCGACCTTGGCGTGCAGCAGGGCCTGGTTGAGAAATCCGGCGCCTGGTACGCCTACAAGGGCAGCAAGATCGGTCAGGGCAAGGCCAATGCGGCCAAGTACCTGGAAGAGAATCCGGAGATCGGTCGGGAAATCGAACAGCAGATTCGTGACAAGCTGCTGGTAGTCGCACCGAACACCAAGGCCAATCCGGTTACTGAAGATCTGGCTGACGCCGACCTCTGATCCATGGCTGCCGTGCTGGATAATCCTGTCGCCGTGCGTCGGGTCGCAATGGACTTGCTGGCCCGGCGTGAGCATGGGCGCATTGAGCTATCCCGCAAGCTGCGCCAGCGCGGTGCGCCGGTTGAACTGATCGAGCCAGCTCTGGATCGCCTTGCCGAGGAAGGTTTGCTCAGCGAGGCGCGTTACCTGGAAAGTTTCGTACGCATGCGTGCCAACGCAGGCTACGGGCCGTTACGAATACGTGAAGAGCTGAGCCAGCGCGGCTTGGCTCGTGACGATATCGAGCAGGCCTTGCGCGACAGTGGTTTTGACTGGAGTGAGCAGTTGCGTGCGGTCTGGCAGCGCAAGTTCGCCGGCGAGCTGCCGGGCGACCCCCGGGAAAGGGCCAGGCAGGGCCGTTTTCTCAGTTATCGTGGCTACCCTCTGGACATGATCGGTCGATTGTTGCGTGGCGCTGCGAGCGACTGCTGACGTTCTCGCCACATCCTGATCGCTTCAACATCAGGCGTTTTCAGTCCTGCACGCCCAGCGGCGCTGCCCAGTTACGCTTGTCGTTAATGAAGTCGGTCAGTTCGCGCAGCCGACCGTGGTCGCGGCCATTGAAGACGAAGCTCAGACGCGGCAATTGCTGCAGTTCGGGCTCATCCAGTTCCATTTCGCAACACGCCTGCTGCTCGAAGCGGCCTTGCAGATAGAGGTCGGCGAACTCCCGGTTCATGTGATCGAGTGCGGCATCAGTCAACACATGATTCATTCGCATGACGAAGCGGTCTTTAAGCCAGCGGCTTGAGTGGAAGTTGCTGTAGAAGGTATCTATCTCTGCAGCGGCATCCTCTGCATTGTCGACCAGACGTACCAGGTGCATGTCGCTGGGCAGGATATAGCGATTGTCCTGCAGTTGGTGGCGCATGAAGCTCAAGGCATCCTTCCAGAAGGTACCGCCGGGCTCGTCCAGCAGCACGATGGGTACCAGCGGGCTTTTGCCGGTCTGGATCAGGGTCAGCACCTCCAGAGCTTCGTCCAGCGTGCCGAAGCCGCCGGGACAAAGGACCAGGGCGTCGGCTTCCTTGATGAAGAAGAGTTTGCGGACGAAGAAGAAGTGGAATGACAGCAGGTGATCGGTGCCGCCCACCGTTGGATTGGCATGTTGCTCGAAGGGCAGGGTGATATTCAGCCCCAGGCTGTTGTCCGTGCCTGCGCCCTCATGCGCGGCGGCCATGATGCCGCCGCCGGCACCGGTGATGACCATCAGGTCGCGTCGTGCCAGGTTCGCTCCGAGTTCCCGCGCCAGTGCGTACAGCGGGTGCTCGACGGGGGTGCGCGCCGAGCCGAAGACGGTCACTTTGCGGCGCCGCTTGAAACGCTCCAGCACGGCGAAAGCGTTCTCCATTTCGCGCATGGTTTGCAGCAGTATCTTGGCATCCCAGCGATTGCGATCCGCTTGCGCCATTCGGATCACCGTGACCAGCATTTCTCGATAGAGCGGCAGATTCTGGCTGGCGGTGTGCATGACCAGTGCGGCCAGCTCGTCTATTTTTCCCGAAAGATCAGCGCCGCTGGTCTTGATGTGGCGTGAAAGGTAATCGTCCGTTTCAAACGGCATGCAGTGTTTCCCTCGTGTGGTAACCGCGCCACCATGACAGGAGTGGCGCTGCGCGCAGCCGCTCGAAGGCTTGCGCGTAGGTCGGGGCGATTGAGGCGCTACGCTCCGATCAGATGAGGCGTGCGCCAGATATTTCGCTATCAGAGCGCAATGCGGTCGCCGGGTTCAGGGATGTTGGCTTTCCAGCCCAGGCGCTCATCCAGTTCCCTTTGCAGCACCTGCATTTTCTCCAGTTCGCCGTGAATCAGATGCAGCTCGGGACGGGATTTGAAATGGCTGACCCAGTCGATCAGTTGTGATTGGCCGGCATGCGCTGAAAAACCGCCGAGCGTATGCACCTGGGCGTTCACGGCGATACGTTGATGCAGCAGCTTGACGGTTTCAGCGCCGTCAACGATGGTCCGGCCAAGGGTGCCGCGTGCCTGGAAGCCTGGAATGATCAGGTGGCACTCCTTGCGCCAGAGGTTGTGCTTGAAGTGATGCAGAATGCGTCCGCCGTTGCACATGCCGCTGCCGGCAATGATGATCACGCCACTTTTGAAACGGTTGATGGCCATCGACTCTTCGGCGCTGGGGGTGCTCTTGAGTATGGGCAGCCATTTTTCAATGCGCTGTCTGCCGTTGCCGTTCGGATCGCTCGGCTCAACGCCGGCGATATCCAGCTGTTCCTGAAACAGGGAGTAGATGGCGTTAGCGCCGATGGCCATCGGGCTGTCGAGGAATACGGCCTGTTGCGGCAGACGGCCCTGCTGGTAGAGCAGGCCGAGATAATAGATCAGGTCCTGGGTGCGACCGACGGCAAAGGAAGGCATCAGCACATTGCCGCCGTCCCGATGGGCCTGCTGAAGGATGTCTGCCAGCTCTTCGATGGTCGCTTCATGGTTGCGATGATCACGATCGCCGTAGGTGGACTCCATCAGCACCACATCGGCTTCGCTAAATGTTGCGGGTTCATGCATCAGGGGCGAGCAGGCGTTGCCCAGGTCACCGGAGAACACCAGTCGGCGTGTGCGCCCGAAATCCTCGACGTCTGCCTGGACGATGGCTGAACCGAGAATGTGGCCGGCATCGTGGAAGGTCACGGTGACGCCAGGTGCGGCCTCAAACGGCTGACCATAGGCGTGCGATTGCCGCTGTTTGAGCATGCGCTCGGTATCGACTCGTGTGTAGAGCGGCGTAATGGGCGTTTTGCCCATGCGTGCACGCCATTTGTTTTCCCATTCGGCATCCTTTTCCTGGATATGGGCCGAGTCGAGCAACATCAGTTCGAGTAGCTTGCAGGTCGCCTCGGTGGCGTGGACTGCTCCCCTGAAACCTTCTGCAACCAGCTTGGGCAGTAGACCGCTGTGGTCGATATGTGCGTGCGACAGGACCACTGCATTCAGACTTTGCGGGTCGAAGGGAAAGGCTGCACGGTTACCTTCTTCGTCCTGACGCCGGCCCTGGCGCATGCCGCAATCGAGTAGAACTCGGACGCCATCATGGGTTTCTATTAGGTAGCACGAGCCGGTGACCTGTTGAATGGCGCCGAAAAAACTGAGCAAAGCCATGATACGTTCCTGTCTACACGATGAATTCCAGAATGCCCGCTGCCTGTTTTCCGCGTCTTGATGCATATCAGCGATAGGCGGGCGAACGCTGTCTATACTACCGCAACCGCCAAGCTACGGAGCGACCTCATGAATCAACTACTGCCCAGTCTTGCCGAAATGGACCGTCACGCCGAACTCCAACCGGAGTTCGCCGCCTGGAGAGCCGGGTATGGTCCGTTTGAGCACACACTGGAAACCCAGGCGGCGGTTTTTCGTCTGGCTCATCAAATGGTTCAGGCCGGGTTGCAGGAAGATCTCTCCAGCGTGTATCGCCTGTTGCAGGCCATTGATCGGCTGAGTTCGGCGGGGCTCTGGCTGGTGGTGCACATGACCTATGCGCGTCAGGTCCGGCTCGATGGGTCGCCATTGACGGCAGAGGACTTCAAGGCCTCACCCGAGGGGCATACGGGAGGGGCACTGAACATGGTCCCGGCTTATGCCGGCTATCTGGGGCTCAATGCCCTGACCGGAACGACCCGTGCCTGGCTGATGGGGCAGGGGCATTGTGTCGCGGCAATCGAAGCGCTGAACCTGCTTACCGACAATCTGCATCCCGAGCAGGCCCTGGCCTATGGCGATGGCGAGGCCGGTATCAATCGCCTGCTTCAGGATTTCTACGGTTATCACCAGGCGGCTGACGGCAGTCCTGCTGCTCCTCTGGGCAGTCACGTCAATCCGCATACAGCCGGCGGCATTGCCGAGGGCGGGTATCTGGGCTTCGCCGAATTGCAGTACGCGCACATGCCGCTGCCGGGCGAAACGCTGGTGGCCTTTCTCTCGGATGGTGCGGCTGAAGAGCAGCGCGGCAGTGACTGGATTCCGCGCTGGTGGCGCGCCGAAGATTGTGGCATCGCATTGCCAATCATGATTGCCAATGGCCGACGCATCGAGCAGCGTACCCAGCTCGGTACGGATGAGGGGCTGGCCGGGTTCCGCCAGCACCTGAGCGGTTGCGGCTTCGACCCGATGCTGTTCGATGGTCGTGATCCTGCTGCCTTCGTCTGCATGTTGTGGGAGATGGAGCAGCGCCTGGCCCGGCGGGTCGAGGAAAAGGAGCGCGGCTTGCTCAGTTATCCGCTGCCCATTCCCTACGGTATCGCCGAAACGGTGAAGGGCTTCGGTTTCTATGGCGCCGGCAGCAATGCGGCGCACAATCTGCCACTGCCGGGTAACCCGGCAAAGGACTCGGTTTCACGCGACCTGTTCAACGAACACGTTGCTCCGCTGTTCGTCCCGCAGGATGAGCTGCGCGCCGCACAAGAGCTGTTGCTCAAGCACCGGCAGGGCAGACCGCTGGAGCGCGACAACGCGCTGGCATGTCGTCATCCGGACGCGCCGCAGATGCCGACGCTCAATTACCGTGACGATACCTGTTCGCCCATGGCGGCAGTCGATGACTTCTTCGTGGCGCTGACCCAGGCCAATCCATCCTTGCGCCCGCGTGTCGGCAACCCTGACGAACTTGCAAGCAACCGTCTGGGTGGGGTGCTCAGGGCGCTCAGGCACCGCGTGATCGACCCGGAAAGCGAACTCGAGGCGGTCGATGGCCAGATCATCACAGCGCTGAACGAAGAGGCGGTGGTTTCCGCCTGTCTGGCCAACCAGGGCGGGCTCAACCTGGTTGCCAGTTATGAGGCGTTCTGCGTGAAAATGCTCGGCGCCGTGCGCCAGACACTGATTTTCTCCCGGCAGCAAAAGGAAGTCGGGCGTCCTGCGGGCTGGCTGGGTTGGCCGCTCATTGCCACCTCTCATACCTGGGAAAATGGCAAGAATCAGCAGTCTCATCAGGACACGACGTTCTGCGAGGCCCTGCTGGGGGAAATGAACGATATGGTCCGGGTACTCTTCCCGGCGGACCACAACAGTGCGCTGGCTCTTCTGCCGTCCATCTATCAGGCCCGAGGCACTCTGGCCTGTCTTGTCATGCCCAAGCGCGAGCGACCGTCGATATTCAGCCGCGAGCAGTCCGAGCAGTTGGCCAGGGACGGGGCAATCATTGTTGATGAACATGCAGGCGAGAGCCCTGTCCTGCTGATCGCCAACGGCAGTTACCAGTTAGGTGAAATGCAGCGTGCGACCGTACGCCTGAAGGAGGCGGGGGTTGCCTATCGGCTGGTCTATCTGCAGGAGCCGGGGCGTTTCCGGGCACCGCGTGATCGTTGGGAAATCGAGGCGCTGGCCGCAGAGGGCGTCAGGGAGCGACTGTTCCCCGAGAAGATGACCCAACGGGTTCTGCTCACCCATATGCGACCGGAGGTCCTGCGCGGCCATCTCTGGCCCATCCTGCCGGATGCGCGTCGCAGCTCCGTGTTGGGGTATCGCAACCGGGGTGGAACGCTGGACGAGGCCGGCATGCAGTTTGCCAACCGCGCTTCCTGGGCAAACGTGCTGGCAGCTTGTGCACGGCTGCTGGATATGCCGCGCACGGCACTGCTCAAGTCCGATGAGGCAGCGGCAGTGGCTGGCAAGGGGGATCCGCGCGTACTGCGTTGAGCACAAGGCGTCGGGGCAGTCGCGCTGCCCCGGCATTTGTGCTCAGCAATCGCTGGCGCGGTAGCGTTCGCGGGTGATCGGCTTTTTGCTCTCGTATTCGTTGAACTCAAAGCGCAGCACAGCACCTTGAGCCATCAATTGGCGCAGGCCTTCGTTACTGCATACGCTTGATTGCAGTTGGGTGCGGACCTGCTGGGGGTTGTCACGCATTTGTGCGGCATGACGCGGCCGAACGCTCAGGTGATTGACCAGCTCGTTGCCATCGACGCTGTAGCCTTCGTCAAGAAGGTCTTCATTGATGGCGCGGGGTGTGCCGACGCTGCTTTCGTGCGCGACCTTTTCGAGCAACTGGGTCAGTGACTGCTCCTGCGCCGTCGCAAGATGGCTGAAGGGCAAGGCGAGACAGAGGGTGAGTAAAGCGGGCGTGCGGTACATAGTGATCTCCTGATGACTGCCGTCGTTCGACCGATGGCTGCCTGCGCGGTTCATTGTCCTTTGCTAGACTGCCGGCCCACCCGCAACCGCAGACGTTTCCAGTTTCTTATGCCCCATGCAGTAGCTCGTCTGCGTGAGGCGCGCCTTGCGCGCAGCCTCAAACCCTTTATTGCCCGAGGCTCGCGTGCGCCGCGCTGCGAGCGTTGCCGTGTGCGTGACAGTCATTGTCTGTGCGCTTGGCTGCCACATGTGGAGGCACGCAGTGCGGTGTGCCTGATCATGCACGATATCGAGGCGCTGAAGCCGAGCAATACCGGCTGGCTCATCGCCGACGTGGTTGCTGATACTCATGCTTTCGGCTGGCAGCGCACCGCCGTTGAGCCGGGGCTGCTCCAATTGCTGGCCGATCCGCAGTACCAGCCGTTTGTAGTCTTCCCCGGTGAGTACGCCGAGCCCCGGCGCGTGGTCGAGACGGTGCAGATCGATGCGGCGAAACGGCCCCTGTTCATCCTGCTCGATGCAACCTGGACCGAAGCGCGCAAGATGTTTCGCAAAAGTGCCTACCTGAACGGCCTGCCGGTGCTGAGCCTGCAGGCCGAGGTCTTGTCACGCTATCGGCTGAGGCGCTCCACGCGAAGCGAGCATCTGTGCACCGCCGAGGTGGCAGCGTTGTGTCTGGGGCTGGCGGGTGATGCCCAGGCCTCGACGGTGCTGGATGCCTGGCTCGATGTGTTCACCGATCACTATCTGGCGGCCAAGCATCAGCGTGCGCCCAGTCTGGACGATGCCGCTCATCGGCTGCTGGAGGCTAAGCCCTAGGCGGTGTCGCGACCCCGCTGCCGGCTTCCAGGGGGGCTGGCTTGCGAGGCCAGAGTTGGGCAGTGAGCATGCCGATGAACATCAGTCCGCAGCCGAAATAGCCACGCAGGTTGAGGCTTTCGTCGAGAAACAGCGCACCCGCGATCGCCGCGAACACCGCTTCGAGCGAGAGGATGATGGCTGCGTGGGAGGCAATCGCATGTTTTTGCGCGACCACCTGCAGGGTATAACCAACGCCAACGGCAAACATGCCGCCATAGATGAGTACCGGTGTGGCCAGCCAGATACTGTGCAGGCTGGTTTCCTCGAACAGGGCTGCCAGGATCAGACTGGCCACTGCGCACGTCACAAACTGCAGGAATGCCAGACGAATGGCATCGTGGCGACCGACAAAGAAGCTCACCAGCAAGACGTGGACGCCCCAGACAAAGGCGCCGGCCAGCTGAATCCAGTCGCCTGAGGCCACAGTAAAGTCATCACTGATGCTCAGCAGTGCCATGCCCACCACCGCCAGAAACGCGCCGAGCCAGGTGCCCATCCCTGTCCTCTGGCCAATGATCAGCCCCAGCAAGGGCACTACGATGACGTAAAGACCGGTAATGAAGCCGGAGTTGGTCACGCTGGTGAATAGCAGACCGACCTGCTGCAGGTTGATGCCCAGCGTTAGTGCAAGCCCCATGCACAAGCCGCCCAGCAGCATGCTGCGTTTAAGAAAGGGTTCGTGCCGTGCTGGTCCGCGACGTTGAAGCAGCAACAGCGGCAACAAAACCATGGCCCCCAGGGCAAAACGCAGGCCGGTGAACAGGAAAGGGCCTATGTGGTCCATGCCGATCCGCTGGGCCACGAAGCCTGTGCCCCATATCATCGCGGTGATCAGCATCAGAAAGTCGGCGCGAAGGGCCTGATTGCGCATATCATGACTCGTCGGGAAAAGGCGGGAACTTTGCCTTAAAACGATCTACTTGACCACTTATTCGCAGGTCGGCATGCTTGCGCCGCCTGATTTAAATGCTCGTCGGTAATCGAATTTAGGATGATGGCGCGATATCATCACGCCGTTCCATTTCCAAACTACAATTTCGGGCTCCTCCTGACGACAGTCTGTCGGATTCGGCTCAGGCCGATGAAAGCGCCAATAAAAACTATAGGTCTGCCAATGGCTGCTTACGAAATCCTTATCGCCGATGATCACCCGCTGTTTCGTAGCGCGCTCCAGCAAGCGTTGACGCTTGGGCTGGGGAGTGAGGTGCGACTCTCCGAAGCCGCCAGCATTGCCGAACTGGAAACATTGCTGAGCCGGTCTTCGGATTGGGATTTGGTTCTGCTTGATCTCAATATGCCGGGCGCCTATGGGTTTTCCGGGCTGGTCCTGCTCAGGGGGCAGTATCCGCAATTGCCGGTCGTAATGATCTCCGCTCAGGAGGATGCCGCCGTGGTTGCCCGCTCTCGTGAGTTCGGCGCCAGTGGCTTCATCCCGAAGTCCAGTTCACTGGAAACCATTCAGGAGGCGGTGCGGGCCGTGCTCGACGGTGATGCCTGGTGGCCCAGCAATATTCAGGACGTGGGTCACGTCAGCCCTGAGGCCAAGGCGGCCAGCGAAGGCCTCGCCAGTCTCACACCCCAGCAGTTCCGAGTGTTGACCATGGTCTGCGATGGTTTGCTGAACAAGCAGATTGCCTACGAGCTGAGTGTCTCCGAGGCGACCATCAAGGCGCATGTGACGGCGATCTTTCGCAAGCTCGGCGTTCGTACCCGGACCCAGGCAGCCCTGCTGCTGCAACAGATGGGCTCCATTCCTACCAGCTGAAGCTTTTCCTGCGCAACGGCTTGGGCGCATTGCATGCAGTGCTGGTGGCTTTCGGCGGTGTTCAGGCGATCGTCGGAAGCACGATTTCATCACTGCGTCGCACACCCTCGGTCAGGGTCTGACAGAGGGCGATGAATTCGCGCATGGCCGCTGTCTGATACTTTTGCCCATGCCAGATGAAATTGAATTGCCGGGTCAGATCCAGGTCGGGCGTTTCCAGCGCCACCAGACTGCCGCGGCGAAAGGCATCGCGCAGTGCCAGACGGGAAATGCAGCCAATTCCCAGTCCTGACTCGACGGCACGCTTGATCGCTTCGGTATGTTCAAGTTCGAGGCGAATGTTGAGCTTGAGAGGATGATGGCGCAGGGCGTGATCAAAAGTCCTCCGCGTGCCGGAGCCTTCCTCGCGAAGAATCCATGCCTCCCGCGACAAGTTGTCCAGCGTGATCCCCGTACGTCCGGCCAAGGGGTGCTGTGGCGCGCAGAACACCACCAACTCGTCCGCCACCCATGGAAGCACTTCTATATCGGGGTGTTGGCAATCGCCTTCGATCAAACCCAGGTCAAGTTCATATTGAGCAACCAGCTGCACAATTCGCGCAGTATTTTGAACCTGCAACTTCACTCGACATTCGGGGTGGCGCTGCATGAAGCTGCCGATCAGCAGCGTGGCGAGATAATTGCCGATTGTCAGGGTTGCCCCGACATGGAGGGAACCGAACCCCGTCTTGCCAGCCAGCAGGTCCTCGATGGCTTTGGCTTGGTCGAGCAGGCTGACTGCCTGCGGCAGCAATTGATGGCCCAGGGCATTGAGCCACAGGCGTTTGCCTGCTCGATCAAACAGCTGGCAGCCGGACTGGCGCTCCAGTTCAGCCAGTGATGTGCTGGTTGCCGACTGCGAAAGCGCCAGGCTTTGTGCGGCGCGCGAAACGCTTTCCTGACGAGCGACGGAAACGAATACCTGAAGTTGCCTGAGCGTAAAATGCATATCTATATATTCGATAACTCATATCGTTAATATTCATTTAACGGATATTAAAGGTCCCGTTAGACTTCGTACAGATTGAGCCGCCATTGCGCACTAAAAGGGGTATCCGTACATGAGCAATCTGAACGTCGAGCGAGTCCTCAGTGTGCATCACTGGAACGACACGCTGTTCAGTTTCAAAACCACCCGCAACCCTGGGCTGCGCTTCGAGAATGGCCAGTTCGTGATGATTGGCCTTGAGGTCTCAGGCCGCCCGCTGATGCGGGCGTACAGCATTGCCAGTCCGAACTACGAAGAGCACCTTGAATTCTTCAGCATCAAGGTGCCGGATGGTCCGCTGACCTCGCGTCTGCAGCATCTCCAGGAAGGAGATTCGCTGATGATCAGTCGCAAGCCGACCGGCACTCTGGTACTTGATGATCTGTTGCCGGGCAAACACCTGTATCTGCTTAGCACCGGTACCGGCCTCGCACCTTTCATGAGTGTTATCCAGGATCCGGAAGTCTACGAACGCTTCGAGAAGGTCGTGCTTGTGCATGGCGTGCGCTACGTCAACGAGGTCGCTTACCGCGACTTCATTACCGATCACCTTCCACAAAACGAATTTTTTGGCGAAGCATTGCAGGAGAAGCTGGTCTACTACCCGACAGTCACGCGCGAACCCTTCGAGAATCAGGGCCGGCTCACTGACCTGATGCGCAGTGGCAAGCTGTTCCGTGATATCGGCCTGCCGCCCCTCAATCCTGAGAATGACCGCGCGATGATCTGCGGCAGCCCGAGCATGCTAACCGAAACCAGTCAGGTGCTGGACAGCTTCGGACTTAAGGCTTCGCCACGCATGGGCGATCCCGGGCACTACCTGATCGAACGGGCGTTCGTTGAAAAATAAATCGTAGCGCCGTGTGTATTAAAGAAGGCTGGTCGGCGCGATGCGTCAGCCAGCCTTTTTCACAGGTAGGGCGCGCAACACTTCTTGAACTTCTGCCTGCTGCCGCACGGACAGGGATCGTTGCGACCGGCTTTCAGCGGGGTGGTCGGATCGATGAAGTACCAGTTTCCTTCGTTCTGAACAAATGCCGAGCGTTCATGTTGAGCGTGTTCTCCCGCCTGGTCATGCCAGCGTGCGGTGAAGGTGACGAGCGCATGTTCCGGTTGTCCGCCGAGCAGTTGGCTGTGCTCCACCTCCAGCCCCAGCCAGATGCTGGCAGCGCTCCACTCCCGCATTGACTGCAGGTCCAGGGATGCTTGCTGGGCAGGCAGTGTGGTGGCCTGCAGGTAATCGATCAGCCCCAGTACGTAGGCGCTGTAACGCGAGCGCATCAGCCGTTCCGCGCTGGGTGCCGGAGCTCCGGCGTGATAGCGACCGCAGCAAGCGAGCAGTGTGTCGCCGCTGCCGCAGGGGCAGTGGGAGGTGCCTGGATTATCAGAGTTCATGTCAATTCACTATTCGGTCTTGTTACGGCATCTGTGGATCAGCGCCGATTTGTGCAGCAACGACTCGGAACCTGCCAGCGCCCGAGCGAGTCACAGATGCAGTGAGCAGGGCCTGTTCGTTCTTTTATGCTCTCTGCGCGTCTTTTTGAAGCCTGTATGGGCTTAAAGACTAGCGCGGCGGCGCTTGCCGGCCTAGTCTCGTTATAACTGGAGCTGTTTATGCACCACCGCATGGCTCTAGCCGATTTCATACCAGGAGGCTTTACCGATGAGTACCTTACGGACAGCAGTACCCGTGATTGTAATGACTACCTTTCTGGCCGGTTGTGCAGGGGTACAGAAACAGGATTGGCCCACCTGCGCCGCGGTCGGCGGTGTCACTGGCGCCGCGCTGGGCGCGATTGAAAGCAGCACTTACGCCGGCTATGGTGCCTTGATCGGTGGTGGTGTAGCGGCGGCATACTGCTGGGCCAACGGTACCGAGGAGCAGACAGTGGCCTTGGTTGAAACCGTCGAACCCACTCCGGTTGCCCAGTCGGAGCCCGAGCCGATGGCCGAGCCTGTACGTGTCGAACTCGACGTCAAATTCGATTTCGATCGTGCCGTGGTCAAGCAGGACAGCATGAGTGACATCCAGGATCTGGCGGACTTCATGAAGCAGTACGGCCAGACGTCAACCGTTGTCGAGGGTCATACCGACTCGGTAGGTACCGATGCCTACAACCAGCGTTTGTCCGAGCGACGTGCCAATGCTGTGCGCGATGTGCTGGTCAATCAGCACGGGCTGGATGCCAGCCGTGTCGATGCCGTCGGCTATGGTGAGTCCCGTCCGGTCGCGGATAACTCGACAGAGGAAGGTCGTGCCATCAACCGCCGTGTTGAGGCTGAGGTAGAAGCGCGTCCATGATGGACGTGTGAAACAACGAAGCCGGGCATCTCGCCCGGCTTTTTCATGCGCGACAAAAACTGTTACGCGGCTGCTGAAAACGTAGGTGGTTTTGCAATGGCCTGTCAGAACAGCGGGCGAGCACTGGCCAATGTCACTACCAGCAGGCCCAGTAACAGGTTGATACCCACCAGCTTGCGGATATGACCCAGGGTTGCGCCGCCTTCAGGCCAATTCTGCGCGGCAATTGCGCGTCTGAGCTCGGGTAGTTGCAGCAGCTGGATACGCAGGAACAGCGCCAGCATGACCAGGAACAGACCCGCCATGACATGTACATAGCGAGGTGCTGCGGCCAGGCTGTCAAAGCGCATGTGCCAGAGGCCGATACCGCTGACCGGCAGTATCAGTACCGAAGCCCAGACCCAGTGGAAAAAGCGACGAAACACCTCGGCCCAGAGTTGCAGACGTTCGGGTGGCTGCAGCTCGGAAACGGCGGCGGGCCGCAGCACCATCCAGGCGAAGAACATGCCGCCAACCCATATCATGGCAGCGAGCACATGCAGCGAATAGAGCAGGGCGAAAGTCGTCATGGAAATCTCCGGTGGCAGTTGGGGAAACGCGCGCTATCATAGCCATCCCTACGAAGTACTGAAAATATATACAGCCCCCACGCCCATGCTCAGCACTGAACTCAAGACCCAGATCCAGGGCGCCTACTCTCGCTTTCTCGAGGCCAAAAGCCTGAAGCCCCGTTATGGCCAGCGCCTGATGATTGCTGAAATAGCGAAAGTGCTGGGTGCGATCAAGGCTGATGATGAAGGCCGCCGCGACGGCGAGCCGGCCATCGTTGCAGTCGAGGCCGGCACCGGGACTGGCAAGACAGTCGCCTACAGCCTGGCAGCGATTCCTGCGGCCAAGGCCGCTGGCAAGCGTCTGGTCATCGCCACCGCGACGGTCGCCTTGCAGGAGCAGATCGTACACAAGGATCTACCGGATCTGATGCGCAACAGCGGCCTGAACTTTTCGTTTGCGCTGGCCAAGGGACGGGGTCGCTATCTGTGTCTCTCCAAGCTTGATGTGCTGCTGCAGGAAGGGCAGGCGCAAAGCGCTACGGCTCAGCTGTTCGAGGAGGAAGGCTTTCGTATCGACGTGGATGAGCGCAGCCAGAAACTCTTCGGCAGCATGATCGAAAAGCTCGCCGGCAATCGCTGGGATGGTGATCGTGACAGCTGGCCGGAAGAGTTGGCCGACCCTGACTGGGCACGGTTGACCACCGATCACAGCCAATGCACCGGTCGTCACTGTCCGAATTTCCAGCAGTGCGCTTTCTACAAGGCGCGCGAGGGCATGACCAAGGTCGATGTCATCGTGACCAACCACGATATGGTTCTTGCGGATCTGGCGCTTGGCGGCGGTGCGGTGCTGCCCGACCCGCGTGACACGCTCTATGTGTTTGACGAAGGTCACCATTTACCTGACAAGGCTATCGGCCACTTCGCTCACTTTACCCGTCTGCGTTCAACAGCCGACTGGCTCGGCCAGGTCGAGAAGAATTTGACCAAACTGCTTGCCCAGCATCCATTGCCAGGCGATCTGGGCCGATTGATCGAGGCGGTGCCGGAAATTGCCCGCGATCTGCGCAGCCAGCAACAGTTCATGTTCAGCGCCTGTGAACAGCTGGCCGACTTCAGGGCTGGCGAAGACATGGAAGGGCGAGAGAGACCCAGGCACAGGTTTGTCGGCGGCCTGGTGCCTGAACATCTGCTTGAAATGGGCATTGAACTCAAGAAGGGGTTTTCCAAACTCACCGACCTGTTCACGCGCCTTGCCGAGCTGCTCAAGGAAGCGATGGATGGCGAGGCGGGCGTCGGTATTGCCAGTCATCAGGCCGAGGAATGGTATCCACTGTTCGGCAGCCTGCTGACGCGAGCTCAGGGCAACTGGGAGCTGTGGACAGCGTTCACTGTCGATGATCCTGAAGACAGTCCGCCTATGGCCCGCTGGCTGACCCTGGCCGAGGGTGGTGCGCTGTTTGATATCGAGGTCAATGCCAGTCCCATCCTCGCGGCTGAAACCCTGCGGCGCAATTTGTGGAATGTTTGCTATGGCGCGCTGGTGACCTCTGCGACGCTCACTGCGCTGAACAGTTTCGACCGTTATCGAATGCGCGCCGGATTGCCGCGCTGCGCAGTGACCGCCGTGGTACCAAGCCCCTTCCACCATGCCGATGCCGGTGTGCTGCGGATACCCGATCTGAACGCCGATCCGCGTGACGCTACGGCGCATACGGCCGCGATTGTGCGTGAGCTGCCGCAGTTGGTGGAGGGCTCGCGCGGGACCCTGGTGCTGTTCTCGTCGCGCAAGCAGATGCAGGATGTATTCGACGGTCTGGAGCGCAACTGGCGGCAGCGGGTGCTGATCCAGGGCAACTTGTCCAAACAGGAAACCCTGAACAAGCACAAGGCGCGCGTGGATGACGGTAAGGATAGCGTGCTCTTCGGGTTGGCCAGTTTTTCCGAGGGCGTCGACCTGCCCGGTGCTTATTGCGAACATGTGGTGATTGCCAAGATTCCCTTTGCGGTACCTGATGATCCCGTCGAGGCGGCGCTGGCAGAGTGGATCGAGGCGCGCGGTGGCAACCCGTTCATGGAAATTTCGGTACCTGATGCATCCCTTCGCCTGGTGCAGGCTTGTGGTCGCTTGCTGCGTAGCGAAGAAGATCGCGGCACCATTACCCTGCTCGACCGGCGGGTGGTAACCCAGCGTTACGGCAAGGCCATCCTGAATGCCTTACCGCCGTTTCGCCGGGAAATCGGTTAGCAGACCTACTGAAATTCTGTCCAGAGAGATACGCATGCAGATTCAAGGCTATTTCGATCTTCGTTTTGAGGCGGTCAGAGACTGCTTTCAGGAGTTGTTCGAGCAGGCTGGGCAGCGTGGTGCGGCGATTTGCGTGAAAGTCGGCGCGCAAACCGTAATCGATCTCTGGGCAGGTGCCGCCGACAATGCGGGCGAGCAGGTGTGGCAAGGCGACACCCTGGTCAATCTGTTTTCCTGCACCAAGACCTTTACGGCGGTGGCGGCGTTGCAGCTGGTTGAAGAGGGCAAGCTTGAGCTGGACGCGCCAGTTGCAAGGCTGTGGCCCGAGTTTGCCGCAAACGGCAAGCAGGCCATCACCCTTCGCCATTTGCTGTGTCATCAGGCTGGATTGCCAGCGATACGGCAACCGCTTCCCGCAGAAGCCCTGTACGACTGGAATGCCATGACTGCTGCGCTCGCAGCTGAGCGTCCCTGGTGGGCGCCTGGGGATGGTCATGGCTACGCCGCGATCACTTATGGCTGGCTGCTGGGCGAGCTGATTCGCCGCGCCGACGGGCGGGAACCGGGCGAAGCGATAGTTGCGCGAACCTCCCGCCCGCTAAACCTGGATTTCCATCTCGGACTTGCCGCTGACGAAGATGATCGTGTCGCCTACCTGACGCGGCTGAAGAATAATCCGGGCGACGCGGCCAGCCAGCGTCTACTGAAGGCGATGATGAGCGATCCGCAATCGCTGACTGCTCGGGCCTTTGCCAATCCTCCGTCAGTCATGAACAGCGCCAACAAGCCCGAATGGCGGCGTATGGCGCAGCCTGCGGCCAACGGACATGGCAATGCGCGCTCACTGGCCGGCTTTTACCAGGGGCTTCTCAACGGAGACCTGCTTGAACCGATGTTGCTGACAGAAATGACACGTGAGCACAGTATCGGCGAAGATCGCACCCTGCTGACACGTACCCGCTTTGCGCTGGGATGCTGGTTGGATCAGCCGGATGTGGCCAATGCGACCTTCGGTATGGGGCCGGGTGCCTTTGGCCATCCGGGCGCGGGAGGCTGTATTGGCTTTGCTGATCCGCAGCGCGAGCTGGCATTCGGTTTTGTTACCAACAGCTTGGGTCCTTACGTGTTGATGGACCCTCGGGCGCAGCGCCTGGCGCGAACGGTAAAAGCCTGTCTGGGGTGAGCCGCTCGTCTGTTTGTGGCAACACGACTTTTCAGAACAAGGACCTGCGTCCACAATCTGAAGCAAATCCTTGCTTAAGCTGCCTGCCTGCTACCTGCAGCATCACCATTCACTTTCACGGAATCTGCTACATGAACCTGCTGAAAAGCGCATCCCTGATTGTCCTCATGGCCCTTGCCGGCTGCAGCTCGAAAAGTGAAAAGCCTGCTGAAATGGCGGCTGCGCCAGAGCCGGTGATTGATCACGCCTGGCTGGATGATTATGAGCCGCGTCTACGCGATGCGCTGAAGGAAAGCCGTTTTGAAGTCGAGCGACGCAAGGGCATGCTGGTGGTCACGGCGCCGGTGGATGCCACCTTCAATCCAGACCGTCCAGGCATGTTGCTGCCTGTGACTCTGGGGCCAATCAGTCGTGTGGCAAAGATGGTCGAGGGCGATGAAAAAACCGCCGTAGTGGTTCTTGGACATGCCGACAGTACCGGCTCGCTGGAAATCAATCGCGACATCAGTCGTCAGCGTGCAGGCGCCGTGGCTGCCATCTTTCGCCTCAGCGGACTCAAGCATGACCGCTTGCGGATTCGAGGAGTGGGTTCGGACATGCCTCGTGCCTCCAACGAACATGAAGAAGGTCGTGCACTGAATCGTCGTGTCGAGATGATGCTTGCGCCGCAAACCACACTGCTGGCCTTGATCAGCCAATACAGCACGCCGCCAGCGCCAGCCGAGCCGACCCGGATAGCCGCAGCCGAAGTCAGCAAAGCCAAGTAATCCATGCTGTTCCCGATTGGAGGCAGGAAGTGTCTGTTTGAGCTTGTTTTGCGCTGAATCAAGCGGAGTGTGGTCCCAGACCGACTAAGCTTCGACTTCGACTGTTTCAGGAATGCCGCGATGACTCAGACCCTGGCCGATATGCGCCGCGACTACACGCGTGATGGACTCAGTGAAACCAATGCGCCGAATGAGCCTTTCGGCCTGTTCCGCCAGTGGTTCAGTGATGCGGTTCAGACCGAGCAATTGCCGGTCGAACCGAATGCCATGACTCTCGCCACGGTTGACACCGAGGGTCGTCCACATTGTCGCGTGCTGCTGCTCAAGGCGCTGGACGAGCGCGGCTTCACCTTTTTCAGCAACTACGAAAGCGCCAAGGCGGAACAACTTGAAGCCTGTCCGTTTGCGGCGATGACATTTTTCTGGCCGAGCCTTGAGCGACAGGTGCGCATCGAAGGGCGGGTCGAGAAGGTCAGTGCTGCCGACTCGGACGCCTATTATCAGGTGCGGCCTCTGGGCAGTCGTCTTGGCGCCTGGGCTTCGCCACAGAGCCGGGTGATCCGCGACCGTGCGGAACTGGAGAGGCTGCTTGCCGAGGCCGAGCAGCGTTTCCTCGACAAAGAACCGCATTGCCCGCCGCACTGGGGCGGTTATCGGTTGCTCCCCGAGCGCATGGAGTTTTGGCAGGGTCGTTCGAGTCGACTGCATGATCGACTCAATTACCGGCTTGTAGCCAGTGATTGGCAGTGTGAGCGTCTTGCGCCCTAAGCGCGCATGAAAAGCCGCTCTGGTGCAACGCCGGAGCGGCTGTCGGCTCGATCAGTTGTGGTTTTCCAGCTCCCTCTCAAGCCAGTCTTGTAAATCCTTTCTTTTTACCTTCGCCGCTTTTGCGGCTGCCAGTCTTTCCAGTATCCAGGTGCGCCTGAGTGGGTCATTACCCGCCAGGGAAAGCGCCAGGTCGCGGTCGGCCCAGCGCCTGAAACGCACAAACAGCCAGGCATGAAATGCCAGTCCGGCAATAGTGGTGACGGCTATGATGAAGTAATCCATGGAGAGTCTCATGAGTTGCAGAGGGCTTTTCGTCTGTGCGGGGCGGGATAGCCTCGGGTACAGTAGGTCTAACAAAGGGCCTGTTGAGGTTTTGTCGGGCCGGGATGAAGATCAAAGGATAGCCTGAGCATGCTGAGTCAGGGCGAGTCTGTTGCCAAGAGCTTCTTCGCCGCAGGCCCTGGCGGCTACAGGTATCAATGTCGTTTCAGGAGAGTACATATGCGCAACCCTGTCTTAGTTGCTTCGTTCGCCGTCATGGCACTGGTCGTGGGCGGCTGCACATCCAATCTGACTGGTGATTCCTATTCTCGCGATGAAGCGCGAACGGTACAGACTGTTCGCTACGGAACCATCGAGTCCCTCCGTCCGGTCAAGATCGAAGGGACCAAGACACCTATAGGCGGCGGTGCCGGCGCTGTTGTGGGCGGCATTGCCGGTAGCGGTGTTGGCGGCGGTCGTGGCAGCGCAGTAGCCGCTGTAATCGGCGCAGTGGCCGGCGGCATGCTTGGCGCTGCGGCGGAAGAAGGTATCACGCGCACCCAAGGCGTCGAGATTACCCTGCGCGAAGACGATGGAAGTCTGCGTGCCTATGTCCAGCAGGTCGAACCCAATCAGGTGTTTCGAGTTGGCCAGCGGGTACGCGTCATGACTGTCGATGGCACCAGCCGCGTAGCGCCCTGATACTTTCGGCTGGTGCGCTGGTTTTATACCGCACCAGTTGTTAGGTTGAGTCCCGTCATGCGAAGAAGTGTGGTCCACGCAAGTGGAGCGCGCTTTCGTTTTTAGAAATATATCAATCCATGACGTTACGGTAGTCGGTGTGGATAATCGTCGCACGCCGTCATGCCTCTTTGGGCTGAGTGCTGGCCTACAAAGGATATAACTGCCACGCATTTGCGTGGCTCAAGGGGTTTTGTTCATGGCGCTTGCGCTGATAATCGCTCTGCCATTCCTCGGGATATGCCTGCCGTTGCTGTTTGAGCGGCTTGGTCGGTCCGCCTGTGCTTTCGGTGCGGGTCTGGCCCCGCTGGCTGCACTGGTTCTCCTCATTTCCAAGCGTGCCGCTGTGTTCGACGGTGAAGTCGAAGTGCAGATGCTGCCCTGGTTGCCGGAGCTGGGGTTGAACCTGAGTCTGAGGCTTGATGGGCTGGGCTTCCTGTTCGCCTTGCTGATCCTGGGTATTGGCCTGCTGGTCATTCTATATGCGCGTTACTACCTGTCGAAGCATGAGCCGATGGGGCGCTTCTATGGGTTCTTCCTGCTGTTCATGGGTGCGATGCTCGGCGTTGTGCTGTCGGAAAACCTGCTGTTGATGCTGATGTTCTGGGAGTTGACCAGCCTCTCGTCATTCCTGCTGATCGGCTTCTGGAATCACCGCGCCGATGCCCGTCAGGGGGCTCGCATGGCATTGGCCGTGACGGGCGGTGGCGGGCTGGCATTGCTGGCCGGCATCCTGCTGATCGGTCATATCGTCGGTAGCTATGAATTGAGTACGGTGCTGGTCTCGGGCGACCTGATCCGTGCACATGCCTTGTATCCCGTGGCGCTGATTCTGGTGCTGCTCGGCGTTTTCACCAAGTCAGCGCAATTTCCGTTTCACTTCTGGTTGCCGCAGGCGATGGCAGCACCGACGCCAGTTTCGGCATTCCTGCATTCGGCCACCATGGTAAAGGCAGGGGTTTTCCTGCTGGCCCGCTTGTACCCGGCTCTGTCTGATTCGGAATGGTGGTTCTATCTGGTCAGCATGACCGGGCTGGCGACATTGCTGATCGGTGCGGTGATGGCGCTGTTCCAGCACGATCTCAAGGGGCTGCTGGCCTACTCAACCATCAGCCATCTGGGGCTGATCACCCTGTTATTTGGTCTCGACTCGCGCCTGGCGGCGGTGGCGGCGATCTTTCACATTATCAACCACGCCACCTTCAAGGCCTCGCTGTTCATGGCCGCAGGCATCATCGACCACGAGACCGGTACCCGTGATATGCGGCGTATCAACGGCATGATGAAATACATGCCGCACACGGCAGTGCTGGCGATGATCGCCTCGTTGGCGATGGCCGGCGTGCCGCTGCTCAATGGCTTCCTGAGCAAGGAAATGTTTTTCGCCGAAACCCTCGACCAGCATTTGCTGGGCAGCTTCTACTGGACCATTCCGGCGCTGGCGACCCTGGCGGGTGCCTTCTCGGTGGCCTATTCACTGCGTTTCGTGCATGACGTGTTCTTCAATGGCGAGCCGATCGACTTGCCCAAGTTCCCACCGCATGAGCCTGCGCGCTACATGAAGATTCCGGTGGAGATCCTGGTGCTGCTCTGTCTGATGGTCGGGATGCTACCAGCCTACACCGTGGCGCCCTTGCTGGCGGTTGCGGTTGCCGGAACGCTGAATGGCGCGGTGCCTGAATACAGCCTGACGATCTGGCACGGCTTCAATCTGCCGCTGTTGATGAGTTTTGTTGCGCTGGTCGGTGGAGTGCTCATCTATGGGCTGCGCAAGTGGGTATTTCGCTGGTACGAGGGGCTTCCCCACGTTGATTCTCTGGACGTTTTCAGGCGCGTGATCAGCGAGATTACCGCAGGCGCGCGCTGGGTAACCGAACGTCTGGAGAATGGCTCACTGCAGCGCTATCTGATGCTGGTGCTGGTCAGTTCGCTGGTGCTGGTGATCTATGCTCTTACGCCGCTGGAGGCGCTCAGTGGCCCGGTTGCGCTCACCCCGCTGGATATCATTACCGTCGGCGGAATGGTGGTTCTGAGTCTGACCTCGCTGCTGACAGTGCTCTTCCACCGCAGACGGCTGGTGGCGCTCATGGTGCTTAGTGTAGTCGGGCTCATGGTGGCGCTGGTCTTCGCTCGTTTTTCCGCGCCTGACCTCGCGTTGACTCAGCTGTCGGTCGAAGTGGTGACCATCATCCTGCTTATTCTGGCGTTGTTCTTCATGCCTGACCGGACTCCTGCAGAGTCGAGCAGCCTACGCAGCTTCCGTGATCTGATTCTGGCCGGCGGCTTCGGTACCATGATCGCCTTGCTCACCTATGCCGTGCTTACGCGCCCTTACGACAGCATCGCGTCCTTCTTCCTGGAGAACAGTGTTTCCGGTGGCGGTGGAACCAATGTGGTCAATGTGATCCTTGTGGACTTCCGTGGTTTCGATACCTTGGGCGAGATAGCGGTACTGGCCATTGCTGCGGTGGGCATCTATGGATTGCTCAAGGGGCTGCACCTGCCTCATCCGCTGCGTGACTATGGCGGAAGGCTGTGGAGTACCGACAGCCATCCGATGGTGCTGGATGCGTTGTCTCGTGCCTTGCTGCCGATGGCCTTGCTGATTTCCGTGTTCATTTTCCTGCGCGGGCACAACCTGCCGGGTGGCGGCTTTATTGCCGGCCTGATAACGGCAGTTGCACTGATCCTGCAGTACATATCCCACGGCGTGACCTGGGCGCAGCAGCGTCAACCCTTCAGCTACCACGGCGTAGCCGGGCTTGGCGTGTTCATCGCATGTTTGACCGGATTGGGCAGCTGGCTATTCGGTTATCCGTTCCTGACCTCCGCCTTCGATCATTTCCATCTTCCCTTTATTGGCGAGTTTGAGCTGGCCACAGCCATGCTGTTCGACCTGGGCGTTTATCTCGCGGTAGTCGGCTCAACCCTGCTGATCCTGTCCAATATTGGTCACGTCAGTCAGGACGAATCGTGCAAGGAGGTACTCTGATGGAGGCTGTACTGGCGGTAACGCTGGGGATCATGATGGCCAGTGGTGTTTACCTGCTGCTTCGTGCGCGAATATTCCCGGTGGTGATGGGGCTGACGCTCATATCCTACGCGGTGAACCTGTTTATTTTCTCCATGGGGCGACTGGCCACGGGTGTGCCGGCGGTTATCGGCAGGAGCGCCGACTATGGTGATCCGCTCCCGCAGGCATTGGTGCTGACTGCCATCGTCATCGGCTTCGCCATGACGGCATTCATCGTGGTGCTGGCTCTGCGTGGTCTGGGTGAACTGAAAACCGACCATGTGGACGGTCGGGAGCCCCGCGAATGAATCATGTGTTGATCCTTCCTGTCCTGCTGCCACTGCTCGTTGGCAGTCTGTTGCTGCTGACTCACAGGCTAGGCGCGCCTTTCAAGCGTCTGTTGTCGTTGCTGGCAACCTGGTTGCTGGTGCCGCTGGCCCTGTGGCTGCTGCTGCAGGCCAATAGCGGCACGCTGTTTGTCTACCAGTTGGGCAACTGGTCGCCACCGTTCGGCATCATGCTGCTGCTCGACCGTCTGAGCGCAATGATGTTGCTGGTGACGGCTGTGCTGGCGGGGTTTGCAATCCTTTATGCCTCCCGCGGTGACGATGAAAAAGGGCCGAACTTCCATGCGTTGTTCCAGTTTCAGCTGGCTGGAATCAACGGGGCTTTCCTGACCGGTGACCTGTTCAATTTGTTCGTGTTCTTCGAGATCCTGCTGATTTCGTCCTATGCGTTGTTGCTGCATGGTCACGGTGCGAAGCGCGTGCAGGCCGGCATTCATTACGTGGTATTGAATCTGCTGGGCTCGGGGCTGTTCCTGATTGGTGTCAGCATGCTCTACGGCCTCACCGGGACTTTGAACATGGCTGATCTGGCCATCCGGGTCGGTGCGGCTGATCCTGCTGATGCACCACTGCTGGCGGCTGCGGGTTATCTGCTGCTGATCGTATTCGCCCTGAAAGGCGCGATCCTGCCACTGTACTTTTGGCTTCCGAGAGCCTATGCCTCCGCGACGGCACCGGTTGCGGCACTGTTCGCAATCATGACCAAGCTCGGCCTCTATGCCATTGTCCGGGTGTTCACGCTTATTTACGGCAGCGAGGCGGGCGTTCTGAACAACATGGTTCTGGACTGGCTGTGGCCATTGGCGATGCTCACCCTGGGTGCTGGTGTGCTGGGCGCGCTTGGGTCGCGCAACCTGCAGATACTGCTGTCCTATCTGGTGGTGGTTTCAGTGGGAACCCTATTGGCCGGGTTTGCCATGGGCACCGAGGAAGGTCTGAGTGCTGCGCTCTATTACCTGCTGCACAGTACGCTGGTCGCAGGCGGCCTGTTCCTGCTGGCGGACCTGATTTCCCGCCAGCGGGGTGATGTGGGTTCTGAACTGGTATCCGCGCCAGCGCTGAGGCAACCGTTGCTACTGGGGGCGCTATTCTTTTTCGGCGCCATCTCGGTTGCCGGGTTGCCACCGTTTTCCGGCTTCCTGGGCAAGCTGATGCTGTTACAGGCGGTTACACCCGGCAACGGCGCGCTGGTGCTCTGGCCTGTCGTGCTGGTGGGTGGTCTGGGTATGGTGATTGCGCTGAGTCGCGCCGGTAGCACACTCTTCTGGCGATCGAATGAGGGGGTGGAAGAAACTGTGGCGGCGCCAAGCGATTCGTTGCGCATGCTGGCAACGCTCGGCTTGCTGTTGGGCAGTGTGCTTCTGGTCGTTGCTGCGCAGCCGGTGCAGGCCTATGTGCAGGCCACGGCAGCCCAGTTGTTTGATCTTGGCCCTTATCTGCAGATCATTCAGGGAGGTGGTGCATGAGCAGGTCTCGTCTGTTGCCGAATCCCATGCTGACGCTTCTGCTGGCAGCGCTCTGGCTGTTGATGAACAACACCCTTGGGGTCGGCCATATCGTGCTGGGACTGTTCCTCGGCTGGGCCATCCCGCTGCTGGTGGCGGGTTTCCTCATCGAGGTGCCGCGCGTGCGCAAGCCGCTCAAGCTTTGCCTGTTCATGCTGATGGTCTTCTACGACATCGTGATCGCCAACATCCATGTGGCCCGACTGGTGCTCGGTTCGAAAGAAAAACTGCAGCCCGCCTTCATCGAAGTGCCGATGCTGATTGAAAACGAGTTCGTGCTGGCGACCCTGACCAGCATCATCTCGCTGACCCCCGGCACGGTATCGGCTGGCCTGAGCAAGGATCACAAAAATCTGATCCTGCATTCGCTGGATGTGCCGGATATCCAGGCGCTGGTTGCCGTGGTGAAGAGTCGCTACGAGGCCCCGCTGTTGGAGATTTTTGAATGTTAGCCTACGTGATCCCCTTCTGTGCGGGCCTGCTGGGCGTGGCGGCGCTGCTTAATATCATTCGGCTGATCAAGGGGCCGGATATGCCCGATCGGGTATTGGCGCTCGATACGCTCTATATCAACGCGCTGGCGCTGATCGTGCTGTTCGGTATCTGGTTGGCTTCCGATCTGTTCTTCGAGGCCGCCTTGCTGATTGCGGTAATGGGCTTCGTCAGTACCGTCGCGGTGTGCAAGCATCTGCTGCACGGCGACATCATCGATTAGGAGAGCACATGCCGTTCTGGATTGAGTTGCTGGTCAGCGTGTTCCTGATCATCGGAAGCATTTTCGCGCTGGTTGGAGCGATAGGCCTGTATCGCCTGCCTGACTTTTATACCCGTCTGCATGGGCCGACCAAGGCCACCACACTTGGAGTGGGCGGGATCCTCATCGCCTCGATGCTGTTTTTCAGCTATCACAATGACGGCTTGAGCCTGCACGAGCTGCTGATCACCCTCTTTCTGTTCATCACCGCTCCGGTCAGCGCTCACATGCTGGCCAAGGCTGCCATGCAGCAGAAGCTGTTCAGTGTCGAGCGTACCAAAGGCAAGCCCTGGGATTGATCACCGCCTGCCCAGGCTGAGCGGCAAGCGCCAACTCTTCAGATTTCGATGCTGCTGGGTGAGGGCTGGTGTTCGTTTTCCTGTGTCAGTTGCCTGACCAGGGCCTGTTGCAGCAAGGTGCAGAACTGCGGGTCCGACAGTGGCTGATTGTCTGCATTGGTCACGAAAAACACGTCTTCAACCCGCTCGCCCATGGTGGCGATCTTGGCGTTCTGCACCGACAGGTCGAAGTCCAGAAACAGCTGGCCAATGCGAGCCAGCAGGCCGGGGCGATCCGGTGCTATGACTTCTATGATGGTCTGCGGTCGCTGGGTATCGTTGTGGATGGTGACTTGCGGCGGGAAGGCAAAGTGCTTGAGCTGCCGGGGCACGTGCCGCTTGATGATCGTCAGGTACTCTTCCGGTTTGCGCAGCGCCTCGATCAACCCGTGGCGAATCTCCTGGATGCGTTCGGAATCGTGGCCAATCGGTGTGCCATCGGCGTCCAGGACGATATAGGTATCGAGGGTGAACTGGCTGCTTGACGTGATGATGCGGGCGTCGTGGATGTTCAGGTTGAGCTGATCCATCGCGGCTACGGTCACGGCAAAGAAGTCATGCTGGTCGGCAGCGTAGATGAAGATCTGGGTGCCACCCTCGAACTCGCGTTGTGTGGTTTCCTTGATCAGTACCAGCGGCTCGCTGCTGTCACCATGCTGGAGGATGGCTTCGGTATGCCAGGCCACATCGGTCGCGGAGTGACGCATGAAATAATCGTCGCCCAATTGCGACCAGAGCTGTTCGGCGTCGTCCGGGTCGGTACCGTTGCGCACCAGGCTGTCCAACGCTGCGCGCTGGGTCTGGCGAATCTGCTCTTCACGCTCCAGAGGGTTTTCCAGGCCGCGCTTGAGCGCTCGCAGGGTTTCGGTATGCAACTGGCGCAGCAGGCTGGCACGCCAGGAGTTCCAGAGGGTGGGGTTGGTGGCGTTGATGTCTGCCACAGTGAGGACATACAGATAGTCCAGATGCGTTTCGTCGCCGACCAGCTGGGCGAAATCGTTAATCACCTGTGGATCGGAAAGATCCTTGCGTTGTGCCGTGGTGGACATGATCAGGTGATTGGCTACCAGCCAGACCACCAGGCGCGTATCCCAAGCGGGCAGCTTGTGACGCACGCAGAAAGCCTGGGCATCGACTGCCCCGAGTTCCGAGTGATCGCCGCCACGGCCCTTGGCGATGTCGTGATAAAGGCCGGCGATATAGATCAGCTCCGGCTTGGGCAGCATCCCCACCAACTGACTGGCGAGAGGGTATTTTTCGGCAACGCCAGGTTTGCTCAGTTTGCGCAGGTACTTGATGACGTTGAGCGTATGCGCATCGACGGTATAAATGTGGAAAAGATCGTGCTGCATCTGTCCAACGATATGGCCAAACTCCGGCAGGTAACGGCCCAGAATTCCATAACGGTTCATCCGGCGAAGGTTGCGATGGATGCCTTCCTTGCACTTGAGTAATTCGATGAAAAGGCTGGTGTTGCGGATGTCGCGGCGGAATTCGTCATCGATCAGGTGGCGGTGATCGCGTAGCAGACGGATGGTTTCGGCACGTACCCCCTTGATCTCCGGGTGTTGCGCGAGAAGGACGAAAACCTCCAGAAGCGCAAAGGGGCGATGCGTGAAGACCGAGTCCTTGGCAACTTCCAGATAACGGTCGCGTACCAGGAAGCGGCTGTTGAGCGGGACGGCATCGCCGCTGTCGCCTTCCCAGAGGATTACCTCGGCAAAGTGCTGACCTACCAGGTCGCTGAGTTCGGAAATGCTCATCACGACCCGGTAGTACTTCTGCATGAAGCGTTCGATGGCCAGCTTGGCGTCACTGTCTTCATAGCCGAGCAGGGCGGCGAGGCTGCGCTGGTGATCGAACAGCAGACGATCCTCGGCGCGTCCGGCCAGCATGTGCAGCCCGTAGCGGACCCGCCAGATAAAAGCCTGACTGGACACCAGCAGCGAATACTCGCCCTCGGTGAGGAAGCCCTGATCGACGATGGCACTCAGGTTCAGGCTGCCGAACTGACGCCGTGCAATCCACAGGATTGTCTGGATATCGCGTAGTCCGCCCGGAGAGCCTTTGACGTTGGGTTCCAGGTTGTATTCGGTGTTGTTGTATTTTGCATGGCGGGCGCGCTGTTCGTTGCGCTTGGCCAGGAAGAACTCTTTGCTCGGCCACATCTCGCTGGGGCTGGTCACCTTCAGCATGTTCTGTCGCAGCCGCTCAGGGCCGGCGATGGTGCGGCTTTCCATCAGATTGGTGATGACGGTGAGGTCCGCGCGTGCCTCTTCGGCACATTCGGCCACCGAGCGGACACTCTGGCCAACTTCCAGGCCTATATCCCAGAGCAGGGTCAGAAAGCCTTCGATGGCGTCGCGGAACAGCTCCTGGTCGCTGTTGTCGAGCAGGATCAGCAGGTCGATATCGGAATAGGGATGCAGCTCGCCGCGCCCGTAGCCGCCAACAGCCACCAGTGCTATATCGGCCTCGCTGTTCCAGTCGAAGCGCGCCCAGGCGGCGCGCAGTATCTGGTCGATGAACCAGGCGCGGTCGACGATCAGACGACGGATATCGCATCCTGCGAGAAAGCGTGCGTCCAGCACCTGACGAGCGTTGCCGATGACCTTCTTAAAGGCGGGAATCGGACTGGCCTTGAGTGCCAGCTCCGCCTGGAACTGGCTGCGGTCGAAGAGTTCGGGATCAACCTGTGGCATGCCAGTTCTCCGTCAAGCGGTATTCAGGGGCGAGTGCGAGCTATGGTGTCGTCGCTGCGCAGGGTAAAGATTTCGTAGCCTTCGGCAGTCACGACCAGAGTGTGCTCCCACTGTGCGGACAGCTTGCGATCCTTGGTGATGGCTGTCCAGCCGTCGCCCAACAGTCGGGTTTCCGAGCGGCCCTGGTTGATCATCGGCTCGATGGTGAAGGTCATGCCTTCCTTCAGTTCCAGGCCGGTGCCGGCACGTCCGTAATGCAGTACCTGGGGCTCCTCATGGAAAACCTTGCCGATGCCGTGGCCGCAGTATTCGCGCACCACGGAGAAGCCGTTCTTCTCGGCGTGCTTCTGGATCGCTTCGCCGATGTCGCCGAGGCGGGCGCCGGGACGCACAAGTTCGATCCCTTTATAGAGGCATTCCTGAGTCACCCTGCACAGGCGTTCGGCCCATTCGGTGGCCTTGCCGACGATGAACATCTTGCTGGTGTCGCCGTGGTAGCCGTCCTTGATGACGGTGATGTCGATATTGAGGATGTCGCCATCCTTCAGCGGCTTGTCGTTGGGGATGCCATGACAGACGACATGGTTGATCGAGGTGCAGATCGACTTCGGGTAGCCCTTGTAGTTGAGCGGTGCCGGAATGGCCTGCTGCACGTTGACGATGTACTCGTGGCAGATTCGATCAAGCTCTTCGGTGGTGACGCCCGGTTTTACATGATCACCGATCATCTCCAGTACTTCGGCCGCCAGGCGGCCGGCGATGCGCATCTTCTCGATATCTTCTGGCGTCTTGATGGAGACAGTCATTGTGGGCTCTCGGCACGAAAGGAAGGGCGACATGTTACCAGCTTGAAGCTTCTGGCTTGTAGCTGCTTTCTATGCTATAAAACGCGCCGCTCAACGGGACTGCCCGCTGCGCTTGACCCCACACACGTGTCGACACGGTATCCTGGGTGCTCGAAAGAGTTGGATATCGGGGCGCGTGGAGGCCTAACCCGCTTTATCGAGGAAGTATCATGACTCAAGTCACCATGCGCGACATGCTGAAAGCCGGTGTGCACTTCGGCCACCAGACCCGTTACTGGAACCCGAAGATGAACAAGTTCATCTTTGGCGCGCGCAACAAGATTCATATCATCAATCTTGAAAAAACCCTGCCGATGTTCAACGACGCACTGCAGTTCGTTGAAAAGCTGGCTGCAGGCAAGAACAAGATTCTGTTCGTCGGCACCAAGCGTTCCGCTGGCAAGATCGTTCGCGAAGAGGCTGCTCGTTGCGGCTCGCCGTACGTCGATCATCGCTGGTTGGGCGGCATGCTGACCAACTACAAGACCATCCGCGCCTCGATCAAGCGCCTGCGTGAGCTGGAAATCCAGTCCCAGGACGGCACTTTCGACAAGCTGACCAAGAAAGAAGCCCTGATGCGCACCCGTGATCTGGAAAAACTGGATCGCAGCCTGGGTGGTATCAAGGATATGGGCGGCCTGCCGGACGCCATGTTCGTCGTCGACGTCGATCACGAGCGCATTGCAATCTCCGAAGCCAACAAGCTGGGCATCCCGGTCATTGGCATCGTCGATACCAACAGCAGCCCTGAAGGCGTGGATTACATCATCCCCGGTAACGATGATGCCATCCGTGCCGTGCAACTCTACCTGGGCGCCATGGCCGACGCGGTAATGCGCGGTCGCCAGAACGGTGCCGGTGGTGCTGACGAGTTCGTCGAAGAAGCAGCCCCCGAGGCCGCTCAAGGCTGAGCGAGTGGTACCGCCTAGTTGAACCCGGTGAACAAGAAGGGGGCTATGCCCCCTTTTTGCCACTTCCGAATTGATCGCTCTGGTAAGGGGCGATGATCGATAACGAATCGAGAGGATTTGCGAACATGGCAGAGATTACTGCAGCCCTGGTTAAAGAACTGCGCGAGCGCACTGGCCAAGGCATGATGGATTGCAAAAAGGCACTCACTGCTGCTGGCGGTGATATCGAAAAAGCCATCGACGACATGCGTGCTGCGGGCGCCATCAAGGCCGCCAAGAAAGCTGGCAACATCGCCGCCGAAGGTTCCATCGCGATCAAGGTCGCCGACGACAACACGCGTGCCGTGATCATCGAAGTCAATTCCCAGACCGATTTCCTGGCTCTGCAGGAAGACTTCAAGAATTTCGTCAGCAACAGCGTCGAGCAAGCCTTCGCTGAAAACATGACCGATGCCGCTCCGCTGATCGCTGCTCAGGAAAGCAACCGTGAGGCGCTCATTGCCAAGTGCGGCGAGAACGTCAACATTCGTCGCCTGACTGCCGTCTCCGGCGAAACCGTGGGTGCTTACCTGCACGGTCACCGTATCGGTGTTCTGGTTGTGCTCAAGGGTGGTAGCGAAGAGCTGGCCAAGCACGTTGCCATGCACGTCGCCGCCAGCAACCCGGCCGTGGTCAGCCCGGACCAGGTGTCCGAGGAACTGATTGCCAAGGAAAAGGAAATCTTCCTGCAGCTGAACGCCGAGAAGATTGCCGGCAAGCCGGAAAACATCGTCGAGAACATGGTCAAGGGTCGCATCAACAAGTTCCTGGCCGAAGCCAGCCTGGTCGAGCAAGCCTTCATCATGGATTCGGAAGTAAAAGTTGGTGAGCTGGTGAAGAAAGCCGGTGCCGAGATCGTTTCCTTCGTGCGTTATGAGGTAGGCGAAGGTATCGAGCGCGCCGAGGTCGACTTCGCTGCTGAAGTGGCCGCTCAGGTCGCCGCGACCAAGCAGTAAAGCTTCCTGCTGTTCTCAAAGAGGCTGCCCGCTTACGCGCGCGGCCTTTTTGTCGAACTGGGATAAAGAAATCGTTTTTTGTCCCTGTATAGTCATCGTTTGGCACCAATACGCAATTGCGCTGTCATAGCGCAGATATTTTCTGGTTGTACGGCCACGCCGGTCATGCAACCTGGTCATACAACGCCGCAGGAGAAACAACGCCAATGGCTCAGCAGATGAGTGCACGCAATCCACGCTACAAACGGATTCTGCTCAAATTAAGCGGCGAAGCCCTGATGGGTTCGGAAGATTTCGGCATCGATCCCAAGGTGCTGGATCGCATGGCCCTGGAAGTTGGCCAACTGGTCGGAATTGGCGTTGAGGTGGGGCTGGTCATTGGTGGCGGTAACCTGTTCCGTGGCGCAGCGCTGTCGGCAGCAGGAATGGATCGGGTCACCGGCGACCATATGGGCATGCTGGCGACCGTCATGAATGCTCTGGCCATGCGCGACGCCCTGGAGCGCTCGAATATTCCAGCGCTGGTGATGTCTGCCATTTCCATGGTCGGCGTGACCGACCATTACGACCGTCGCAAGGCGATGCGTCATCTCAAGACCGGTGAGGTGGTGATTTTTTCCGCCGGGACCGGCAACCCCTTCTTTACCACCGACTCGGCTGCATGCTTGCGCGCCATCGAAATTCACGCCGACGTCGTGCTCAAGGCCACCAAGGTTGACGGCGTCTACACCGCTGATCCCTTCAAGGACCCGAATGCCGAGAAGTTCGAGCAACTGACTTATGATGACGTGCTCGATCGCAAGCTCGGCGTGATGGACCTGACGGCCATCTGCCTGTGCCGCGACCACAAGATGCCGCTGCGGGTATTCAACATGAACAAACCCGGCGCCCTGCTCAATATCGTGCTTGGCGGCGCTGAAGGAACACTGATCGAGGAACCGAATCAATGATCAACGAGATCAAGCAAGACGCGCAGGAGCGCATGAAGAAATCCCTGGAGTCGCTGGCCGGCGCCTTCGCCAAGATCCGCACTGGTCGCGCTCATCCGAGCATTCTTGATGGCGTGATGGTCTCTTACTACGGCAGCGATACGCCGCTGCGCCAGGTTGCCAACGTCACCGTCGAGGATTCCCGCACCCTGGCCCTGACCATCTTTGACAAGAGCATGATCCAGGCGGTGGAAAAAGCCATCATGACTTCCGATCTGGGGCTGAATCCGGCCACTGCAGGTACCACCATCCGCGTGCCGATGCCTGCGTTGACCGAAGAGACGCGCAAGGGCTTTACCAAGCAGGCGCGTAGCGAAGCCGAGAATGCTCGTGTCGCGATACGCAATATTCGTCGTGATGCCATCGCTCAGCTCAAGGATCTGGTGAAGGAAAAGGAAATCAGTGAAGACGAGGAACGTCGCGGCCAGGATGGCGTTCAAAAGCTGACCGACAAGTATGTTGCAGAGATCGACAAGGCGCTTGAAGGCAAGGAAAACGACTTGATGGCCGTTTGACCGAGCCGTGCCGGGCGCCTCCATACTGCTCCCTGGAACCGCATGTCGAGCCATTTCGGGCCGGCATGCGCGGGCTATTTTGTTGCGTCCCGCAATTGTCGTCGGTGTTTCTCCTATTGTTTGCAGCGTGATTGAGCGCAGGTAGTCGTTTCATGGAAAAGGTCAGGCCGATTGCCGGGCGGAATGTACCCCGTCACGTCGCAATTATCATGGATGGCAACAATCGCTGGGCAAAGCGACGTCTCTTGCCTGGCGTGGCCGGACACAAGGCGGGCGTCGATGCGGTACGGGCAGTCATCGAGGTTTGTGCCGAGGAGGGGGTTGAGGTGCTGACCCTGTTCGCCTTTTCCAGTGAAAACTGGCAAAGGCCGGCAGAAGAGGTGGGTGCGCTGATGGAGCTGTTCTTGACGGCTTTGCGCCGCGAAGCACGCAAGCTCAATGACAACGACATCAGTCTGCGCATCATTGGTGACCGTACGCGCTTTCATCCCGAATTGCAGGCCGCGATGGCGGAGGCTGAAGCGATGACAGCCGGAAGCAATCGCTTCGTGCTCCAGGTGGCTGCCAACTACGGTGGACAATGGGACATTCTCCAGGCTACTCAGCGTATGGCGCGTGAGGTTCAGGCGGGTCAGCTGGGTACTGAAGAGATCACCGCATCACTTTTCCAGAGCTACCTGGCGACCGGCGACATGCCGCCACCGGACTTGTGCATTCGCACCGGCGGCGAGCGGCGCATCAGCAATTTTCTGCTGTGGCAGATGGCTTACGCCGAACTCTATTTCTCCGACCTGTTTTGGCCGGATTTCAAGCACGAGGCAATGCGCGCCGCACTGGCTGATTTCTCCAGGCGGCAACGCCGCTTTGGCAAGACCGGCGACCAGCTCGAAACAGAGGTTCGTGCAGAATGTTGAAGCAACGCATCATCACAGCTGCGATTCTCCTGCCGGTCGCGCTGATCGGTTTTTTTCTGTTCGAAGGGCTCGCCTTCGCCCTGTTTATCGGGGTGGTCGTGAGCCTGGGTGCCTGGGAATGGGCAAGGCTGGCCGGCTATGCTGCTCAGTCGGCTCGGGTAGGTTATGCGCTGTTCGTGGTTGCGCTGCTGGTTCTCTTTCACCAGCTTCCGGTGCTGGCTCCCTGGCTGCTGGCCGTCAGCGTGCTCTGGTGGCTCGCCGCGACTGTGCTGGTGCTGAATTACCCGGATAGCCAGCGCCACTGGCGTGGTGGTCCGGGCAGCCTGGTTATCGGTCTGTTGATCCTGCTGCCGGCATGGCAGGCGTTGGTGGTGCTTAAACAGTGGCCGCAGGGCAACTGGCTCATCGTTGCCGTTATGGTGCTGGTCTGGGTTGCCGATATCGGTGCCTATTTTTCCGGCAAGCGTTTCGGCCGACGCAAGCTGGCACCGCAAGTCAGTCCAGGCAAGAGTTGGGAAGGGTTGGTAGGCGGCCTGCTGACCAGTCTGCTGGTTACGCTCGGGGTCGGACTCTATCGGGGCTGGTCTGCGCGTGAGCTGATCCTGGCGCTACTGGGCGCAACTGTGGTGGTGCTGATATCGGTTGTGGGTGACCTGACCGAGAGCATGTTCAAGCGCAGTGCGGGGATCAAGGACAGCAGTCAATTGCTACCGGGCCATGGCGGCGTCATGGACCGTATCGACAGCCTGACCGCAGCCGTGCCCGTATTTGCCGTTCTGTTATGGCTTGCCGGTTGGGGTGCCTGGTGACTGAGCCCTTGCAGATAACCATTCTCGGGGCGACTGGCTCCATCGGGCTGAGTACGCTGGACGTGATTGCCCGTCATCCCGGGCGCTACCAGGCTTTCGCTCTGACAGCCTTCAATCGTATTGCCGAACTGCGCGAGCTGTGCCGTCTGCACCGCCCGCGGTATGCCGTGGTGGCCAGCAGCGACCAGGCCCGGGTGTTGCAGGATCAGCTGATCAGCGACGATCTGCAGACTCGCGTTCTGGTGGGCGAAGGCGGCTTGAGTGAGGTGGCGGCCCATCCGGAAACCGATGTGGTGATGGCGGCCATTGTCGGTGCAGCCGGCCTGCGACCTACACTGTCTGCAGTCCAGGCCGACAAGCGTGTATTGCTGGCAAACAAGGAAGCCCTGGTCATGTCCGGCGCGCTGTTCATGCAGGCGTTGCGCAAGAGCAGGGCGGTGCTGTTGCCTATCGACAGTGAGCACAATGCGATTTTTCAGTGCCTTCCCGGCGATTATTCCCAGGGTCTCGCGAGCATCGGCGTGCGACGCATACTGCTCACTGCATCCGGCGGGCCGTTTCGCGAATGGCCGTTGGAGCAACTGGCCGACGTAAGCGTCGAGCAGGCTTGCACGCACCCCAACTGGTCCATGGGGCGCAAGATTTCGGTTGATTCGGCGAGCATGATGAACAAGGGGCTGGAGTTGATTGAGGCCTGCTGGCTGTTCGATGCGCGCCCGGATCAGGTGGAGGTGGTGATCCATCCCCAGAGCGTTATCCACTCGATGGTTGACTATGTTGACGGTTCGGTACTGGCGCAGTTGGGCAACCCCGACATGCGCACGCCGATTGCCCACGCGCTGGCCTGGCCTGAGCGTATCGATTCGGGTGTGTCCGCCCTGGATCTGGTGCGCATTGGTCGCCTTGATTTTCATGCGCCGGATGAGCAGCGCTTTCCATGCCTGCACATGGCGCGCCAGGCTGCGCAGAATGGCGGCACGGCGCCGGCGATGCTCAATGCGGCCAATGAGGTGGCTGTCGATGCCTTCCTGAAAGGGCGGATCCGCTTCACGGAAATCGCGAGTATCATCGAGGACGTTCTGAGTCGCGAGGCGGCGGTTGCGGTGCACTGTCTTGGTGATGTTCTGGATGCCGATGCGCAGGCGCGCAAATTGGCGTCGCGCTGGCTTGAGAATCGCAATCGCTAGCGGATCGGTAGTGCGCCTGCAGGGCGGGCGAGCCTCATCGCGGCAAAACGGCCTTTCGAGGCAGAGGAATTTATGAGCGCGCTGTATATGCTTGTCGGCACCCTGATTGCTTTGGGTGTGCTGGTTACCTTCCACGAATACGGGCATTTCTGGGTAGCCCGACGCTGTGGCGTCAAGGTGCTGCGTTTCTCGGTGGGTTTCGGTCGTCCGCTATTGCGCTGGCATGATCGCCAGGGAACCGAATTTGTCGTTGCGGCCATCCCGCTGGGTGGCTATGTGAAGATGCTCGACGAGCGCGAAGGCGATGTGCCGCCTGCACTGCTCGACCAGACGTTCAATCGCAAGACGGTGAAGCAGCGCTTTGCCATCGTTTCTGCCGGGCCGATTGCCAACTTTCTGCTGGCGCTGGTGTTTTTCTGGGTGCTGGCGCTGCTCGGCAGTGAACAGATTCGCCCAGTGGTGGGGGCGGTTGAAGTGGGCAGCCTTGCCGATCAAGCGGGTCTGGTGGCGGGACAGGAAATCATCGAGGTCAACGGCAAGCCCACCTCCGGCTGGGCAGAGGTCAATCTGCAGCTGATCCGTCGCCTGGGCGAGAGCGGTTCGCTGGACATGCGTGTGCGCAGCCTGAACAGCAGTCAGGAGCAGTCTGTACGACTGGAGCTGAACGACTGGCTTAGGGGTGCAGAAGAACCGGATCCGATCGGCTCGCTGGGTATCCGCCCCTGGCGCCCGGCCATCGTGCCGGTAGTCGCCCAGCTGGACCCTGAAGGACCAGCACAGGCAGCAGGTATGCGCCTGGGTGACCGGATGGTCAGTCTTGATGGCGTACCGCTGCAGGAATGGCAGGAAGTTATTGATCGGGTCCGGTTGCTGCCAGGCAAGTCCGCGCAACTGGAAGTGGAGCGCGAAGGGCAGCGTCTGATGCTGCCGCTGACGCTGGCGACGCGCGGTGAAGGCGATAGTCTGCGCGGTTATCTGGGGGCTGGCGTTGCGGGCGGTGAATGGCCGGATGACATGCTGCGCACCATCAGCTACGGGCCGCTGGAAGCCGTGGGCGAGGGGCTTCGGCGGACCTGGGCCATGAGCCTTCTGACCCTCGATTCCCTGAAGAAAATGCTCTTTGGCGAGCTCTCGGTAAAAAACTTGAGCGGCCCGATAACCATTGCTAAAGTGGCGGGCGCTTCTGCACAGTCCGGCCTGGGTGACTTTCTAAACTTCCTCGCCTACCTGAGCATCAGCCTTGGAGTACTCAATCTTTTGCCTATCCCGGTCCTGGATGGCGGGCATCTGCTCTTCTATCTGGTCGAGTGGGTCCGTGGACGTCCCCTGTCGGACAGGGTCCAGGGTTGGGGAGTACAGATTGGTATCAGCCTGGTGATCGGGGTGATGCTGCTTGCGTTGGTCAATGATATTGGCCGGCTTTAATCGCCTACAACTTGATGTCGCCGCGCTCAGCGCAGGTTCAACTTTCAGGTTATAAAAGAAAGGACTTCATGAAACGTCTGCTGCTACCTGCGGTGATTTCCGCACTGATGATTGCCGAAGTTCACGCCGAGTCCTTCACCATCTCCGATATACGTGTCAACGGCCTGCAGCGGGTTTCCGCCGGTAGCGTCTTCGGTGCCCTACCGTTGAACGTCGGTCAGGCGGCTGACGACAGTCGCCTGGTAGATGCGACCCGTGCACTCTTTCGCACCGGCTTCTTTGAAGACATTCAGCTAGGCCGAGAAGGCGATGTGCTGGTTATCAGCGTAGTAGAGCGACCTTCGATTTCCGGTATCGAAATTGAAGGTAACAAGGCGATCAAGACCGAAGACCTGCTTTCCGGTTTGCAGCAGTCAGGCCTGGCCGAGGGCGAGATTTTCCAGCGCGCCACTCTTGAAGGCGTGCGCAACGAGCTGCAACGCCAGTATGTAGGCCAGGGGCGCTATTCGGCCACCATCGAAACCGAGGCCGTGCCGCAACCGCGTAACCGTGTCGCGTTGAAGATCACTATCAACGAAGGTTCAGTCGCTGCGATCAAGCACATCAATGTGGTGGGTAACACCGTCTTTGCAGAAGAAGATCTGACCGATCTGTTTGAGCTGAAGACCACCAACTGGCTGTCGTTCTTCCGCAATGACGACAAGTATGCGCGCGAAAAACTCTCCGGTGACCTTGAGCGCCTGCGTTCCTATTACCTGGATCGCGGCTACATCAATATGGATATTACCTCCACCCAGGTATCCATCACGCCGGACAAGAAGGACGTCTACGTCACGGTAAACATCGACGAAGGCGAGCGCTACACCGTTAGCGACGTCAAGCTCAGTGGTGACCTGAAGGTTCCTCAAGAGGAACTGCAGGCGCTGCTGCTGGCGAAAGAGGGTCAGGTTTTCTCGCGTAAGGTCATGACCACGACCTCGGAGCTGATCACGCGGCGGCTGGGTAACGAGGGTTATACCTTCGCCAACGTCAACGGCATTCCCGAAGCCAATGACGAGGACAATACCGTCTCGATCACCTTCGTGGTCGATCCCGGCAAGCGCGCCTACGTCAACCGTATCAACTTCCGTGGCAACACCAAGACCGAAGATGAAGTGCTACGCCGCGAAATGCGTCAGATGGAAGGAGGCTGGGCTTCGACATACTTGATCGATCAGTCCAAAACACGTCTGGAGCGTCTGGGCTTCTTCAAGGAAGTCAACGTTGAAACCCCGCAAGTGCCGGGTACCGACGATCAGATCGACGTCAATTACAGTGTTGAAGAGCAACCATCAGGCTCGATTATGGCGAGTATAGGTTTCGCCCAGAATGCCGGCCTGATTCTCGGCGGCTCCATCAGCCAGAACAACTTCCTTGGTACCGGTAATCGCGTCAGCATTGGCCTGACCCGCAGCGAATACCAGTCGCGTTACAACTTCGGCTTTGTCGACCCCTACTGGACCGAAGATGGCGTCAGCTTGGGCTACAACGCCTTCTACCGCACCACCGATTACGACGAGCTGGACTACGACGTGTCCAGTTATTCCGTGGACAGCCTGGGCGGTGGCATGAATATCGGCTATCCGATCAGCGAGACGTCGCGTCTGTCCTTCGGCCTGTCAGTGCAGCAGGACGACCTGGATACCGGTCGTTACACCGTTCATGAAATCTTCGATTTCATGGAAGAGGAAGGCGATAGCTTCCTCAACTTCAAGGCCTCGGTAGGCTGGTCGGAATCGACGCTCAACCGTGGCGTGCTGGCGACCCGTGGTCACTCGCAGAGCCTGGTGCTTGAAACCACCATTCCGGGCAGTGATCTGTCCTTCTACAAGCTCGATTACAGCGGCCAGCTGTTCGTGCCTGTGACCCAGAACTACACCCTGCGTATGCATACCCGCCTGGGCTATGGCGATGCCTATGGTTCCACCTCGGCCCTGCCGTTCTACGAGCACTACTACGCCGGTGGTTTCAACTCGGTGCGCGGCTTCGAGGACAGCAGCCTTGGGCCGCGTAGTACGCCGAGTGATGGCAGCAAACCAGGAACGCTGGCTGATCCCGACCAGGACGAGCTGCCCTACGGCGGTAACGTGCTGGTGCAGGGTGGTCTGGAAGTGCTCTTCCCGATGCCTTTCGTCAAGGACCAACGCTCGCTGCGGACGTCCGTATTCTGGGACGTGGGCAACGTGTACAACACCAACTGCCCGTCTGGCTCCTCGTCCAGTTGCAGCGACATCGACCTTGGCGACATGGCCAGTTCGGTCGGGGTGGGGCTGACCTGGATTACCGCCATGGGCCCGCTGAGCTTCAGTCTGGCAATGCCCGTGGTCAAGCCTGATGATGCCGATACCCAAGTATTCCAGTTCTCGCTGGGACAAACCTTTTAACGACCTGGAGCGTCTCGCTCCAGGGTTTTCTTTCAAGAGTGGTATATACCGTGCGTAAGTTGACCCAACTGCTTTTCGTTGCTGCTGCACTGGTGGCAGCCCCTGCATTTGCCGACATGAAGATCGCAGTGCTGAACTATCAGATGGCATTGCTGGAATCGGACGCCGCCAAGCGTTATTCGGTCGATGCGGAAAAGAAGTTCGGCCCGCAGCTGGACAAGTTGAAGGGCCTTGAAAACGATGCCAAACGCATCCAGGACCGTCTCGGCAAGGACGGCGACAAGATGCAGCAGGCCGAGCGTGAGCGCCTCGAGCTGGAATTCAAGCAGAAGGCCCGTGATTTCCAGTTCCTCTCTAAGGAACTCAATGAATCCAAGGCTTCGGCTGACCGCGACATGCTCAAGCAGCTCAAGCCGAAGCTGGACAAGGCTGTTGAGGAAGTCATCAAGAAAGGCGACTACGATCTGGTGCTGGAGCGTGGGGCGGTGGTCGATGTCAAACCCCAGCTTGATATCACCCGCCAGGTCATCGAGCGCATGAACCAACTGCGCTGATGAAAGGCTCTGTCTATACGCTCGGTGAACTCGCCGAGCAGCTGGGCGCCACTCTGCGTGGCGATGCGGCGCAGAAGGTGTCGGGTCTGGCCACACTTCAAGATGCAGGCCCGCATCAGCTCAGCTTTCTGGCCAACGCCCAGTACCGCAAGTACCTCGCGGGCACCCGTGCAGGCGTCGTGCTGCTCAAGCCGAAGGATGCTGAAGACTATCCCGGCACTGCGCTACTTGTGGACGATCCCTATCTTGCCTATGCGCGCCTCTCCCATCTGTTCGAGACGCGTCCCAAGGCAGTCCGTGGCGCTCATCCAAGTGCTGTCATCGATCCGAGCGCGACGATTGATCCGAGCGCCAGTATCGGCGCTCAGGTAGTGATCGAGGCGGATGTCTGGATAGGTGCGGATGTTGTGATTGGTGCCCAGTCGTTCGTAGGTGCGCGTAGCCGGGTGGGGGCGGGCGGTCGGCTTGCTCCGCGCGTGACACTCTGTCATGACGTCTACATCGGTGAGCGGGTGGTGATCCAGCCGGGCGCGGTAATCGGTGGCGAAGGCTTCGGTTTCGCCAACGAAAAGGGCAGCTGGGAGAAGATCGCCCAGCTCGGTGCCGTGCGTATCGGTGATGACGTCGAGATTGGCGCCAACACAACGATTGATCGCGGAGCGCTGTCCGACACGCTTATCGGCAACGGCGTCAAACTGGATAACCAGATTATGATCGCGCACAACGTGCAGATCGGCGACAACACGGCTATGGCCGGCTGCTCCGGCATTTCCGGGAGTACCAAGGTCGGCCGAAACTGCATGCTTGCGGGCGGGGTTGGGCTCGTCGGTCACATCGAGGTGTGTGACAACGTATTCATCACCGGCATGACCATGGTGACCCGATCGATCACCGAGCCAGGCAGCTATTCCTCGGGCACTGCCATGCAGCCTGCCGCGGAATGGCGCAAGAGCGCCGCCAGAATACGACAGCTCGACGAGATGGCCCGCCGTCTGCAGCAGGTGGAAAGACGCCTGGCTGCCGTGACCCCGAACGGGGATTCGTCTTCAGATGCCTGATCCAATCCTCTGATTGCCCAGTCAGCCATTCAACGGCTGGCTGCACCGCCGTGATGGCGTGCTGTTCCCCTACTCATTACAGGCTTTTCCACACATGATGGACATCAACGAAATTCGCGAATACTTGCCGCATCGGTACCCCTTTCTGCTGGTCGATCGGGTGGTTGAACTGGATACGGAAACCAAGCGTGTTCGTGCTTACAAGAACGTCACCATCAACGAACCGTTCTTCAATGGTCACTTTCCGCAGCATCCCATCATGCCGGGTGTGTTGATCATCGAAGCGATGGCTCAGGCGGCGGGATTGCTCGGTTTCAAGATGATGGGCGTCAAGCCGGCTGACGGCACGCTCTATTACTTCGTTGGCTCGGATAAGCTGCGCTTTCGCCAGCCCGTGGTGCCGGGCGATCAGCTTGTGCTTGAAGCCTCCTTCGTCAGTGCCAAACGCGGCATCTGGAAGTTCGATTGCCGCGCCAGCGTTGATGGCAAACCTGTATGCTCGGCTGAAATCATCTGTGCGGAACAGAAGATATGAGCTTGATTGACCCTCGCGCCATCGTAGATCCGGCCGCACGGCTGGCCGATGACGTTCAGGTCGGACCCTGGTCGATCATCGGCCCGGACGTCGAGATCGGCGAGGGCACGGTGATTGCGCCCCACGTAATCATCAAGGGGCCGACTCGTATTGGCCGACACAACCGCATCTACCAGTTTTCTTCGGTTGGTGAGGATACGCCCGATCTCAAATATAAGGGTGAGCCGACTCGCCTGGTGATCGGCGATCACAACGTGATCCGTGAAGGGGTGACGATCCACCGAGGCACCGTGCAAGACCGCGGCGAAACCACCATCGGCGACCACAACCTGATCATGGCCTATGCGCATATTGGTCATGACAGCGTCATTGCCAACCACTGCATCCTGGTCAACAACACAGCGCTCGCCGGCCATGTGCATGTCGGTGACTGGGCGATTCTTTCCGGCTATACGCTGGTGCACCAGTACTGCCATATCGGCGCCTTCAGTTTCTCCGGCATGGGCACCGCTATCGGCAAGGATGTACCGGCCTTCGTTACGGTGTTTGGCAATCCGGCAGCGGCGCGCAGCATGAACTTTGAAGGCATGCGCCGTCGCGGTTTCAGCGCCGAGACCATCGCTGCCCTACGCAACGCCTACAAGATTGTCTACCGCAAGGGGCTTACCGTCGAGCAGGCACTTGCCGAGCTTGCCGGCGATGCCGGAGCTTTCCCTGAAGTGGCGTTGTTTCGAGACTCGATCCAGGCATCCAGTCGTGGCATCACCCGCTGACATGTCCAGGCCTCTGCTAGTGGCATTGGTCGCGGGAGAGGCCTCAGGCGACATCCTTGGTGCAGGGTTGATGCAGGCGCTCAAGGCGCAGCGTCCCGATGTCCGTTTCGTCGGGGTCGGCGGGCCACGCATGGAAGCCCAGGGGCTTAAATCTTACTTTCCGATCGAACGCCTCTCCGTCATGGGATTGGTGGAAGTGCTCGGTCGTCTGCCTGAGCTGCTGAAGCGGCGCAAGCGCCTGGTGCATACGCTGTCTGAGCTGCGTCCCGACGTGTTCATCGGCATTGACGCGCCCGACTTCAACCTGGATCTGGCGCTGAAGCTGCGGCGGGCCGGCATAAAAACCGTACATTACGTTAGCCCTTCGGTGTGGGCCTGGCGGCAAAAACGCGTGCTGAAGATTCGTGCCGCCTGCGACTTGATGCTTACGCTGTTCCCGTTCGAAGCAAAGTTCTATGACGAACATCAGGTGGCGGTATGTTTCGTCGGTCATCCGTTGGCCGATGCTATCCCGCTGGAGTCTGATCGCAATACCGCGCGGGACGCGCTCAACCTGCCTCGGGAGGGGCAGGTTGTGGCCCTGATGCCAGGCAGTCGTGGCGGCGAGGTCGGACGTCTGGGCGAGCTGTTCCTGAATGCGGCTGACCGTCTGCGGGCGATGCGCCCCGGCATTCATTTCGTGATGCCCTGCGCCAGTCCCGAACGTCGCGCGCAGCTTGAGCAGATGTTGGCCGGCCGTGATCTGCCGTTGACACTGCTGGATGGTCGTTCCCACGAAGCGCTTGCTGCATGTAACGCAGTACTGATCGCTTCCGGTACGGCGACGCTCGAGGCGTTGTTGTACAAGCGTCCGATGGTGGTGGCCTACAGCGTTGCGCCGATGACCTTCGCCATTCTCAAACGGCTCGTGAAAAGCCCCTACGTCGCACTGCCCAACCTGCTTGCACAGCGCCTGCTGGTGCCCGAGCTGTTGCAGGATGCGGCGACGCCTGACGCCATGGCGCAATTGCTGTCGCCCCTGCTGACCCGTGGCGAGGTACAAACCGAAGGTTTTGATGCCATTCATCGGACCTTGCGTCGTGACGCCTCAAATCGCGCTGCCCAGGCGGTCCTTGAACTGGTTGAGGCTGGCTGATGCAACTGGGACTCGATTTCGCGCTGGTCGAAGAGCTGGTTGCCGGCGTCGATGAGGTGGGTCGTGGACCGCTTTGTGGTCCCGTGGTCACCGCCGCAGTGATTCTCGATCCACGGCGCCCCATCGCCGGTCTCAACGACTCCAAGAAGCTCAGCGAGGCCCGGCGCGAAGCGCTGTTCGACGAAATTCGCGAAAAGGCCCTGGCTTGGTGCATCGCACGTGCCGATGTCGAGGAGATCGACCGTCTCAATATCCTCCACGCCACCATGCTGGCCATGCAGCGCGCTGTGGAAGGGTTGAGCGTTACACCAAGGCTGGCACTGATCGATGGCAATCGTTGCCCGCAGCTTGATGTGCCTTGTGCGCCGGTGATTCAGGGTGACAGTCAGGTGCCCGCCATCGCCGCCGCCTCGATCCTGGCCAAGGTTAGTCGCGACCGCGAGATGCAGGCGCTGGATCTTCTCTACCCCGGATACGGCCTGGCTGGCCACAAGGGATACCCGACGCCTGCTCACCTCGAAGCACTGCATCGCCTGGGCGCTACGTCGATCCATCGGCGCAGTTTTGCACCGGTGCGGATGGCGTTGCAGGCAATGGCTGAAAGCCAAGGGTGCGGCGTAGCCTAGATTCGCCACCGGCGGCTGTGGTTTCTGGCACGGCCCGGTACAATCCCCGGCTTGTCGTTTCACCAGCTCAAGGTTCGTCCATGCCCGTCTCGTTCGTCCATCTTCGTTTGCACACCGAATTCTCCCTGGTTGACGGGCTGGTGCGGGTCAAGCCGCTGATCAAGGCGGTGGCGACGGCGGGCATGCCGGCGGTGGCGGTCACCGACATGAGCAACATGTGCTCGCTGGTGAAGTTCTACAAAGCAGCGCAAGGGGCGGGGATCAAGCCGATCTGTGGCGCTGATATCTGGATGGCCAGCCGTGAGGAAGATGGTCCATTGAGCCGTCTGACCCTGCTGGCGATGAATGTCCAGGGCTATCGCAACCTCACTGAACTGGTTTCGCGTGGTTGGACCGAAGGTCAGCGCAATGACCTGGTGATCATCGAGCGTGACTGGGTGAAGCAGTCGTCTGAAGGGCTGATTGCCTTGTCCGGCGCCAAGGAGGGCGAGATCGGACTTGCCCTGCTCAACGGCGAGGAATCGCTGGCCGAGGCGCTGCTGGCCGAGTGGCAATCGGTGTTTCCCAAGCGTTTCTATCTGGAAGTGCAGCGCACCAGCCGGGTCAACGATGAGGAGCATCTGCACGCGGCGGTGGCGCTGGCCGAGCGCTGTGCTGTGCCGCTGGTGGCGACCAATGACGTGCGCTTTCTCAAGCAGGACGATTTCGAAGCCCATGAAACGCGCGTCTGCATTGGCGAAAGTCGCACCCTCGACGACTCGCGGCGACCGCGTAACTATTCCGATCAGCAGTATCTGAAAACGCCCGAGGAAATGTACGAGCTGTTCAGTGACCTCCCCGAGGCGCTGGAAAATACCGTCGAGATCGCCAGGCGCTGCAACATCGAGGTGCAGCTGGGCACCTACTTCCTGCCCGATTTCCCGGTGCCGGACGGCATGACCATGGACGATTACTTTCGCAAGGTCTCGTTCGATGGCCTCGAAGAGCGGCTGGAAGTGCTGCTGCCCCGCGATACGCCCGATTACGAGGCGAAGAGGCAGGTCTATGTCGATCGGCTGAATTTCGAGCTGGATATCATTATCCAGATGGGCTTTCCGGGTTACTTCCTGATCGTCATGGACTTTATCCAGTGGGCCAAGAGCAATGGGGTGCCTGTAGGGCCAGGCCGTGGCTCGGGTGCCGGCTCGCTGGTGGCTTATGTGCAGAAAATCACCGACCTGGACCCGCTGGCCTACGATCTGCTGTTCGAGCGCTTCCTCAACCCTGAGCGGGTTTCCATGCCCGACTTCGACGTCGACTTCTGCATGGATGGCCGCGACCGGGTCATCGATTACGTGGCTGAGAAATACGGTCGCAATGCGGTGAGCCAGATCATCACCTTCGGCACCATGGCGGCCAAGGCGGTGGTGCGTGACGTGGCGCGGGTGCAGGGCAAGTCCTACGGGCTGGCGGATCGCCTGTCGAAGATGATCCCCTTTGAAGTAGGCATGACGCTGGAAAAAGCCTACGAGATGGAAGAGCCGCTGCGCGACTTCCTTGCCGTCGATGAAGACGCCAGGGAAATCTGGGACATGGCGCTCAAGCTCGAAGGCATCACCCGCGGCACCGGCAAGCATGCCGGCGGCGTGGTGATTGCGCCGACCAAACTCACCGATTTCGCCCCCATCGCCTGCGATGACGAGGGCGGCAGCCTGGTCACCCAGTTCGACAAGGACGACGTCGAGTCTGCCGGTCTGGTCAAGTTCGACTTTCTCGGCCTGCGCACGCTGACCATCATCAAATGGGCGCTGGAAACCATCAACCGCGAACAGGCACGTAAGGGTCTCGAACCGGTCGACATCGACTTTATCCCGCTGGATGACAAGCCCACCTACTCGCTGCTGCAAAAGGCCGAAACCACGGCGGTGTTCCAGCTCGAATCGCGTGGCATGAAAGAGCTGATCAAAAAGCTCAAACCCGACTGCCTGGAAGACCTGATCGCCCTCGTGGCGCTGTTCCGTCCCGGCCCGCTGCAATCGGGCATGGTCGACGACTTCATCAACCGCAAGCATGGTCGCGCGGAAATCTCCTACCCGCATTCGGATTACCAGTACGAAGGCCTCAAACCGGTTCTTGCGCCCACCTACGGCATCATCCTGTATCAGGAACAGGTGATGCAGATTGCCCAGGTCATGGCCGGCTACACGCTAGGCGGCGCCGACATGCTGCGCCGCGCCATGGGCAAGAAGAAGCCTGAGGAAATGGCCAAGCAGCGCGGCGGTTTCATCGAGGGCTGCAAGAACAACGGTATCGATGCTGATCTGGCGGGCAACATCTTCGACCTGGTAGAGAAGTTTGCCGGTTACGGCTTTAACAAGTCGCACTCGGCGGCCTACGGTCTGGTGTCCTATCAGACCGCCTGGCTTAAGGCGCATTACCCGTCGCCGTTCATGGCCGCGGTGCTTTCGGCGGACATGCACAACACCGACAAGGTGGTCACGCTGATCGAAGAGTGTCGCAGCATGAAGCTGCGTATCGATGCGCCGGACGTGAACAACTCCGAATTCAAGTTCACCGTCAGCGACGACGGGCGCATCATCTACGGTCTGGGTGCGATCAAGGGTGTCGGTGAAGGGCCGGTGGAGGCCATTGTCGAATGCCGCAGTGAAGGCGGGCCGTTCAAGGACCTGTTCGGCTTCTGCAGTCGGGTGGATCTCAAACGCATCAACAAGCGCACCCTCGAGGCCTTGATCCGTGGCGGTGCACTGGATCGCATGGGGCCGTATTTTTCCGATGACCCGAAGCTCTACCAGGCCGGCATTGATCAGAATCGTGCGGTGCTCTTGTCAGCCATGGAAGAGGCAATTCAGGCGGCGGAGCAGACTGCGCGCAGTTTGGATAGCGGTCATATGGATCTGTTTGGCGGCTTGTTCGCAGAGCCCGAGGCGGATGTCTATGCCAATCACCGCAAGGCGCGGGAGCTGACGCTCAAGGAGCGCCTCAAGGGCGAGAAGGACACCCTGGGTCTCTACCTCACTGGCCACCCGATTGATGAATACGAAGGCGAAGTACGTCGCTTCGCCCGTCAGCGCATCATCGATCTGCGTCCGGCTCGCGATACCCAGACGGTCGCCGGGTTGATCGTCAACCTGCGGGTGATGAAGAACAAGAAGGGTGACAAGATGGGTTTCATCACCCTGGACGACCGCTCCGGGCGCATCGAGGCCTCGCTGTTCGCCGAAGCCTTCAATACGGCTCAGGCACTGCTACAGACCGATGCGCTGGTGGTGGTCGAAGGTGAAGTCAGCAACGACGATTTCTCCGGTGGCCTGCGTCTGCGTGCCAAGCGGGTGATGAGCCTGGAAGAAGCGCGCACAGGTCTGGCCGAGAGCTTGCGGGTCAAGGTCGGCAGCGATGCGCTCAGGGGTGACCGGGTGCGCTGGCTGGCAGACGTCTGTGGTCGTCATCGCGGGGCCTGCCCGATCACTCTGGAGTACACCGGTAGCGACGCCAAGGCGCTGTTGCAGTTTGGCGAGAGCTGGCGAATCGATCCGGCGGATCACTTGATTCAGGCATTGCGTGACCAGTTCGGGCGCGACAACGTCTTCCTGCAATACCGATAGCGGCCAGCATCGAGTTATCGCCAGGAAAACTGGCGCATGACCCGGCCACTACCCAAGCGACCCGATCTTGATCGAGTCATGATTGCGAACATTTTTTGTTCGACCTGAATGCGTCCGTCCCGTAAGGTAGGGCGCAAAAAACGGAACAGCTCCCGGCCGCCTGGCCGTCGACGCATGACGGATGCCTATGAACCCGAATTTTCT
>ERZ1673962.214-NODE-214-length-49675-cov-4.529464_pt1 | contig 49675 bp, 40 predicted proteins | sample MGYA00580188_ERZ1673962 | MGnify/ENA primary metagenome ERZ1673962 (study PRJEB41334, sample SAMN05608104) | rock metagenome | biome: terrestrial subsurface; feature: shale formation; material: shale | place: USA: Pennsylvania ... | reverse complement strand
CAGCCCTCAGCCCTCAGCCCTCAGCCCTCAGCCCTCAGCCCTCAGCCCTCAGCAATTCCTGTCCCATCGGCGACAACCTCACCAGCCGTTCCGCCAGAACGAACGCTTCTTTCTTGACCTTGGCATCGAGTTTTTTCATCCACTGTCGGGGGAAGGGGGCGTCGCCATAGTGCGCGCCGGCGATCATGCCGGCGATGGCTCCGGTGGTGTCGGCGTCTCCGCCCTGGTTGACCACCTCGATTAGACATTCCTCGAAACTGCCGGTGCCGAAAAAGTGATGGAAGACGGTCTGGAGGGTTTCCACGATGTAGGCTGAAGCTTCGCCGCGATAGTGTTTGCAGTGGAATTTGAGGTGCTCCGAGCAGAGTTTGCGGACGACGGAGTGCAATTGCGGGCGATCGGCCCCCGCCAGGGCCAGTTGTACGAGTTTGCCGACGGCGAGACTTCCGGCGTCGGAAAGAGGATGGTTGTGGGTCAGGTGGGCCTGTTCGATGGTGCATTGTTCAAGCAGGACGTCGTCGCCCAGGGTGTAAAGAGCCACCGGCAGCATACGCATGGCGGCGCCGTTGCCGGCATCCCAGTCGCTGAACGGTTTTTCCATTCGACCTGTCATGATGTAATCGCTGATACCGCGTCTGCAGGTGGCGCCGACATCGATCGGTTTGCTGCGTAGCCATTTTGCGAAGTGTTCGGCAATGCCGTGCAGGTTCCAGCCGTCAGCCTCGTCGATGGCGCGGGCGATGCAGAGGCTCATTTCCGTATCGTCGGTGACTTTGCCCGGTTTGAGGTGGAGCCAGCCGCCTCCGATGATGCGGCGGTGAATCTTGTATTTCTGGCGTATTTCAGCAGGGCGGAGAAATTCGGTGGTAGCCCCCAGGGCGTCGCCGATGGCCAGGCCCAGAAAAGCGGATCGGGCCCGATGGATCAGATGCTCCAGGGTAAGGCCGGCGGGAGTCATCGAAAACCTCCCGTCACCACTTCGACTTCATACTCACCGCCGATGACGAGGTTTTCCTCCTCGCCTCGCAGCAGGGCGGAGGAAAACAGACCGTTGAAAAACAGGATCTTGCTGGTGGGGACCTTTGCGGCCAGGACCCTGGTACCGAATTCCCAGGCCCGCTCGAAGTCGCTGGTGAAAGAGTTGAGATTGTTGAGACGGACCACACAGTGATGGGCGTCGATCTTTTCGAGAACCGGGTGTTCGGCAAAGTCGTAAATGCCCCGAAACAGATTGATATGGTCCTGCCCGGGAAACCGGCGTTGCAATTCGTACTGGGCGAATTCGAACAGCAGGTCGAATTGGGCCTGGATGGCGCTGGTGCGGGCGCTGCCGCGCATTCGGTCGACGAGATAAGCCTGGTAGGCTTCGGACTGGATATCCGAAATGGGTTGTCCGTGATAAGTCGGGGTGAGTCCGAACCGGCTTTCGACCCATCCTTTGAGCACGGCGCCTTCGCGACCGTTGGAATCGAACATCCAGCCGCGCAAGAAGCGCAGGTAGCTGTTTTTCAGGCTTTTACGGCCGCCGGCTGTTCTTTGCTGATCCCATTGATGCAATTGAAAGGTGACGTCCATGTAGTCATGGAAGGTCGCCGTGCGTCGTTTCGGGTCGGGGTCTGCGTCGAGCAGCTTAAAAAAGTTGTGATGGCTGCGACGCACCCCCTGCAATTCGAGCGGCTGAGGGTGCTTGTTGAAGTGCCGTGACGAGATGGCCCAGGGCGGCAGGGAGCAGTAGTTTGTACAGCACGATTGCACGGTAGGGCTACTCCATGGTCAAGAGAATGGCTTCGGCGACTTCTTTGAGAGTTTTACGTTTGTTCATGGCCATGCGCTGGATTTTGCGGTAAGCCTCCTGTTCGGACATGCCCTGCTGCATCAAGGCGCCTTTGGCTTTTTCGATGATTTTGCGCGATTCGAGAGTGTCTTTGAGTTTGGCAACTTCCTGCCGCAGGTTCGCCACTTCGATGAAATGATGAATGGCAAGGTCGACGGCGGGAAAGAGCTGGTCTTCGCGAAATGGTTCCACCACGTAGTTGCTGATACCTGCCAGGCGGGCTTTCTCGATGGTTTCCTGGTCTGCACGGGTGGTCAGCAGTACGATGGGGGTTGGGCATTTTTTGCTGATTTTTTCAGCAGCGGTGATGCCATCCATAACGGGCATAACGTAATCCATGATGATGAGCAGCGGTTTGTGGGCTTGAGCCATATCGATGGCCTGTTGGCCATTTTCCGCTTCAAGGATATCGGTAAATCCGTATTTTAACAGGGCTTCGGCCACACGGCGGCGAATTTCAGGCTTGTCGTCTACGACCAGAACGCTTTTCACGGAGACTGCCTCCAGGGATGAAAATGATGATAAGGGACCATCGAACGGTTCTGTATCTTTGCATATTCGATGCCTATTCGATTTTGGAAGCTTCGGGGCGGTGTTTTGTTGGTAAGTCAGGCAAGGGATTTGATATGCTTTCTAGAGTGGGAAGTTGAAATCGACAAGGTCGACGCGACAGGGACTTTGCGGGCCTCCTTCACGGTTTCGAACAGGGGATTTTCTGTAACGGATGCATGGAGTTTGCATGACAAGCCAATCGAATGGACCGGGACGAAAAACAGCCATTCTTGTGAAAAGCCTGTTAGGTGTGGCAGCCCTGGCTTCGGTTGTCGCGTTGCTGCGTTATTTTGGAGTGCAGGATTGGCTGCAGAAGGCCTTGGCCGTTATTGACGGTCTGGGTGGATGGGGCGCTTTGCTGTTTTTTCTGTTGTATGTATCGGCAACGATTTTCATGGTTCCGGGTCTGATCCTTACTTTGGGGGCGGGGGTGCTGTTCGGGGTGTTCGAGGGTACGCTGCTCGTTTCGGTTTCTTCCATTGCCGGTGCGACGTGCGCTTTTTTGTTGGGGCGGTCCGCGGTGCGTGAACGCATCGCCGTGCGGATCGCTAAGAATCCACGATTTGACGCCGTCGATCGAGCCGTGGCGCGTGAAGGCTGGAAAATCGTTTTGTTGACCCGGCTTTCTCCGGTCTTTCCGTTTAATCTGCTCAATTACGCCTATGGCTTGACGGGGATTTCCCTGCGCCATTATTTCTGGGCCTCCTGGCTGGGCATGCTGCCCGGAACCATCATGTACGTTTACCTCGGTTCCCTGGCCGGAGATCTGGCTCGCCTCGGAGCCGGCGGTTCACAGCGTACGGCAGGGGAGTGGATCCTCTACCTGGTCGGACTTGCCGCAACGGTGGCGGTGACCCTCTATGTTACCCGTCTGGCACGTTCCGCATTGCGGGATAAAGTTTAATCCGCCGGTAAAGCGAAAGGTTGTTTTGCATGGAATTCCTGCTTCATTGCTGGCAGCGTCTGGAATGGCGCGGCCTTCCTTTGTATCTGAACCCCGAACAGCCCTGCTGGTTTGTGCCCAATGCTTGCGGCGATCGGGCTTTACGGGCCATGTTCCGGGGGGATTCCGCCTCCACGGAACTTGCGGTCCAGCGGTTTTTACAGCGTCTGCCGCGCGGTCAGTCTTCTTCCTATCCCGGGCGCAGCCACTTTCTGAAGACCGATGCGTTGCGGGAACTCTGGTTTCATGTCACCAATCGCTGCAACATGCGTTGCCGACATTGTATGTTCGGGTCCGGTCCTGCGGATACGGACGAACTCGATGCCGCAAAGGTCGTCGAACTGGCACGGCAGGCGTCGGACCTGGGTTGCCGGGTATTTGCCCTGACCGGGGGCGAACCGCTTGTACACAGGCGTATTGAGCATATCGTCCGTGAAATTACGGCATTGCCCGACAGTCGCCTGGTGCTTTTGACCAACGGTCTGCTGTTGAGCCGATTGTTGCCGCGTCTGTCATGTGACCCTGATCGACTGCATCTGCAGATCAGCGTCGACGGTTTAAGGGAAAGGCACGATCGCTTGCGAGGTGCAGGCAGTTTCGGCAAGCTTAAGGAGCAGTTGAACTGGCTGGGGCTTCGACGCCTGCCCTTTACCCTGTCCATGTGCGTGACCGCCGAAAACCTATCCGATATGCCGGCGGTGGTCGATTTCGCCGCCCGGCACGGCGCCGAAAACGTGCATTTCATGTGGTATTTCATTCGTGGTCGCGGTGGTGCGGCACGGGCCGTGGACAGCGATCGGATAATTCCCCACCTGCTGCGGGCACAGGAAGCCGCCGAGCAGCACGGCATTGGCATCGATAACCTGCAAGCTCTCAAGACCCAGATATTCGCTCCTCCCGGAACCGTGCATGACGGTTCCAACAATGCCTGGGAATCCGTGGCTGTAGGGCCCGACGGGCAACTCTATCCCTCCGCTGCCCTGGTAGGGGTCCCGGATCTGGCGACCGATATCGGCGACGACCTGGCTTGCGCCTGGCGCAACAGTCCGGTGCTGGACCGCATACGCAAGTCCACCGCGGCCGATCTGTCGAGTCCCTGGCGATTTTTATTGGGTGGCGGCGATTTGGATCACAGCTATCTGGCTTCCGGCCGGTTTGTCGGCGGCGACCCTTATCTGCCACTTTACGAGCAAATAGCCTGCTGGCTGATAAGGCGACACGCACAGCGCCAGGAAGACGGCGGCCCCCCCGGGTTGCGCCTGAAAATGGGAGATATTCTCGAAAGCTGCGGTGCCCACGGTGCGGTGGGCTTGTTGCATTCCAACTGCCTGCTGTCGCTGGCCGGACAGGACAGTCATGCCGCCGTCAAGGATTATTATCGCTCCGCGGCCACCGAAGACCGCGAGGAAATTCTCAATCCCGTCTGTTACGATGACGTCCTCATCGCCCATATTCCCGAAAAGTATCGTTTCCGCGGTTATGGTTGCGGCAGCCCGGTGCTTGATGCGCGGCTGCAACCGGGGGAGACGGTAGTCGATCTCGGCTCCGGCCGCGGTGTGGAATGTTTTATTGCCGCCCGCCAGGTGGGGGCACGGGGCAAAGCGATCGGGATCGACATGCTCGATCCCATGCTCACGGCAGCGCAAAACGGTGCTGAGGCCGTATCTGCCAATCTCGGCTATCGCAATCTCGAGTTTCGCCGGGGATATCTGGAAAACCTGCCTTTGGAGGATGCTTCGGTCGATGTGGTGCTGTCCAACTGCGTCATGAATCTTTCGCCGGACAAGCGCCGGGCTTTTTCGGAAATTTTCAGGGTTCTGCGCTCCGGCGGACGTCTTGTCATTTCCGATGTGGTGTGCGAAGAGGAACCGGATGCGGTGGTTCGCAACGACGAAATTCTGCGCGGCGAATGCATCGGCGGGGCTTTGTCGCAACGTGACCTGGTGGGGATTCTCGAAGAGACGGGTTTTGCGGCGGTACGCATTCTCAAGCGTTTCCCCTATCGAGTGGTCGGAGGGCATCCCTTCTTTTCCCTTACCTATCAGGCGGTAAAAACCGCTCCTTCCGAACCGGTCCGGGTGCTCTGGCGCGGACCGCTTTCGACCGTCGCACCCGATGGCGCCCTGCTGGTACCCGGCAGCGTTTCCACTCTCGATCGACAGCGTGCGGAACTGGCGGCAGAAGGGTTGTTCCAGTTGGATGAGGCCGGTGCCGTTACCAATATGGATCTGGGTGAGAGTTGCTGCTGCAGCACGCCGCCGGAGTCCCGGGTGCCGGAACCGTCCCGCACGCCGGTCCGATATACGGCCGACTGTATGGTCTGCGGCGCTCCCTTGCGGTATCTCGATGAGGATCGGCAGGAGTCCTGCCATTTTTGCAAAACAGTCCGGACCACCCGTGCCATCTGCAGCAACGGGCATTACGTATGCGATACCTGTCATGCCGAAGATGCCAGGCAGGTGATTGAGCGGGCTTGCACCATGACCGAGGCAACGGATATGCTTGAGCTGTTCGAGGATATTACCGCACACCCGTCCTTCCCCGACAACGGTCCGGAATATCATGCCCTGGTACCCGGCCTTATCCTGGCGACGGCTCGCAATCTCGGCATGAAAATCTCCCAGGAGACGCTGATGGCGGGTATTCGCCGCGGAGCGCAGATTGTCGGCGGCAGTTGTGCTTTCTGGGGGGTCTGCGGCGCGGCTACCGGAGTCGGGGTGGCTTTCAGCCTGTTGCTGGAGGCCAATCCCCTCAAAGCGGCGGCCAGACAAGCGGTGCAGACGGCGGTAAAAGAGGTGCTTGCCGAGATCAGTGCCCTGCCGGCGTCGCGCTGCTGCCGTCGGGACACTGTCCTGGCCCTGCGTAAGGCCGCGCAGCTCTCTGCGAAGCTGCTGCCCGTCACTCTGACTGCCAGGAATCCGGTCGGGTGTCCGTCCCATCGACAGAAGGATGGATGCCTGGGAGGGCGTTGTCCTTTGATGAAGGAGTTTCGCCTGGTCCACAGCAGTCAGGGGGCCGGATCGGAGTAAGAAAAGAAAAAATTCACGCCCGTTTGCATTCCTTCGGCCGGAATCAATGTATTGGGTTGGGTATTTTGGATCCTCGGCAAAAACCGGCGCACGGCGTTTTTTTCAACTTCCAAGAATTTGCAGGAGCATAGCATGGACATCAATCTGAGTCCCATCGGCACTATTCGCACACCTTTCAAGGAGATTAAAGGTACCCCCGTGCAGCCCTCGGCTTCCCGCGGCACCGTCGGGCGCATCGAGCTCAACAAGAATCTCGCTTCCGGGCTTGCGGACCTGGACGGTTTTTCCCACTTGATCCTGATATATCATTTCGATCGCAGTGACGGCTACAAACTCGAAGTGACACCCTTCATGGATACCCGCCCGCGCGGTCTGTTCTCCACCCGTGCACCAAAGCGTCCCAATCCCGTCGGGCTGTCCGTCGTCAAGCTGCTGAGCATCGAGGGGGCGGTTTTGCACATCGAAAATATCGACGTGCTCGACAAGACCCCTCTGCTCGATATCAAACCCTACGTGCCTCAACTCGATCAGGCATCCGAAATCCGCATCGGCTGGATGGCCGACAAGCTCGACCTGGCGGCTGTGGCGACCGCCGACGAGCGGTTTAAATAAAAACACCTCTTGCCGGTCCGCTCTCTCCCATCATTTTTCGCGCTATGTAAGTGCCTACATAACTCGTTTGACTTTTGGACTCGCCATTCGTTATATTCCGAATGAAATAGCGCCCTGTCGGCCGTTTTTTCGAAACCGGCCGGACCAGGGCACGTGCATATTCATTTCGGGAAGAGTGAGGAGGAAGAACGATGATGGAGAAATCGATTCGTCGCACATGTTTTATGCTTTGTCTGCTGCTGGTGATGACGGTGCCTATGACGGCGCTGGCCGCTCCGTCCGGCAAGTTGATCATCTTTCATGCCGGCAGTCTGTCTGTTCCTTTTGCGGCCATGGAGAAGGCTTTTGAGGCCAAGTATCCGGATGTGGATGTGCTGCGTGAAGCCGGCGGCAGTACCAAGATGGCTCGGTTGATTTCCGAGGCCGGAAAAACCGCCGATATCATGGCCTCAGCCGATTACACCGTGATCGACAAGACCCTTATCCCAGGCAATGCGGCCGTAAATATCCGGTTTGCCACCAATCAGCTGGTACTTTGCTACACCGAAAAGAGCAAATACGCCGATGAGATCAATGCCGAAAACTGGCCTGAAATCCTGCAGCGCAAGGATGTGGTCTGGGGGCATTCCGAGCCGAATCTCGATCCATGCGGCTATCGCAGCCTGATGGTTTTGCAGCTGGCGGAAAAATTCTACAATCAGCCTGGTCTGTATGAAAAGCTCCTCGCCAATCGCCCCGAAGCGAACGTTCGCCCCAAGGCGGTGGAGTTGATAACCCTGCTGCAGAACGGCGACATGGACTATGCCTGGGAATACCGTTCCGTGGCCGTGCAGCACGGGCTTGAGTTCGTCTCTCTGGACGATCATATCAATCTCGGCAACTATGCATTGGACGACTTTTACAAGCAGGCTACGGTTCAGGTGACCGGCAAAAAACCCGGGACTTTCATGACCCGCACCGGTCAGTCCGTGACCTACGGAGTGACCCTGATCAAGGATGCCCCCAACAAAGAAGCGGCGGAGGCGTTTCTCGCCTATCTGCTCGATTCCGAGGGGGGGCTGAAGATTCTCGACGAAATGGGACAGCCGCCCTTTGTCCCGGCTCGGGTTCCGACCGCCGACATGAAATCGAAACTGCCGGCATCTCTGCAGGCTCTGGTCGAGGTTAAGGAATAGGGCTGCATGTCTATGCAACTGCAAGGAGGCAATGCGGGGGCTGCGGGTGCAACTGCCGGTAAAAGGCGGATGTCTCTCGGCAGCCCCTTTCTTTATGTGACCTTTTTCAGTAGCACGGTGGTCCTGCTGTTTATCGTGATGCCGTTGTTCCAGATGGTGTCCCAGCCGTCGCTGGCATCCCTGGGCGAGACCATTCGCGACCCGGAAGTGCTGTCATCCATCTGGTTGTCGGTTTATACCGCTGTCATCGCGGCACTGATTGCCTTTACCGTTGGAACGCCGCTGGCCTATCTGCTGGCCCGGCATGATTTTTTCGGCAAAAAACTGATTGAGAGCATTATCGATCTGCCCATCATGATCCCACATCCGGTAGTGGGGATCGCTATTCTCAGTCTGCTGGGGCGGGGACATCCTCTCGGGCAAATGATGGCGAAGATCGGTCTGCGTGTCATGGGCAGCGTGACGGGTATTATCGTGGTGCTGACTTTTGTAGGATTGCCGTTTTATCTCAACGCTGCCAAAGCAGGCTTCGAAAGTGTGCCGCAGCGCCTCGAAAATGTTTCGCGCAGTCTTGGCGCCGGCCGTGCCGCGACCTTTTTCCGCGTTACCTTTCCCTTGAGCTGGCGGCACATGCTCGGTGGCGTGATCATGTGCGCGGCGCGGGCGGTGAGCGAGTTCGGAGCGGTGGTGATCGTCGCCTATCATCCCATGATTGCCCCCGTGCTCATGTACGAACGGTTTACCGCCTACGGTCTCAAGTATTCCCAGCCTGTCGGTGTATGGTTGATTCTGGTGTGCCTGACGCTGTTCATGCTGCTGCGTCTGGTCTCTTTGCCGAGCAAGGTGGAACGATGATTGAACTTGATGATTTGACCGTAAAATTGCCCGGGTTTGCTGTACAGAACGTGTCGCTGCGTGTGGCGCCGGGAGAATTCTTCGCTCTGCTCGGACCGACGGGGTCGGGCAAAACCGTTATTCTGGAATCGATCGCCGGACTGGTACATGTTACCGGAGGGCGCATCCGGCTGGCTGCCCGGGATATTACGCGATACCCTCCGGAGCGGAGGCGTATCGGTATCGTCTATCAGGATTACGCACTGTTTCCCCATCTGACGGTGATGGAGAACATTTGTTACGGGTTGCGCTATTTCGACCTGGACATGCAGCAGGCCCGGCAAAGGATCAATCATCTGGTCGACATGCTCGGCCTGCAGGCCATCGTGCATCGGCGGCCATTGCATCTCAGCGGCGGTGAAAAACAGCGGGCCTGCCTGGCCCGCGCCCTGAGTATCAACCCCTCGGTTCTGCTTCTCGACGAGCCGCTGTCGGCTCTCGATCCCAATTTCCGTGAGGATATCCGCCGGGTGCTGAAGCAACTGCACGGCGAACTCGGCATCACCTTCATGATGGTGACCCACGATTTCAGCGAGGCTCTTTATCTGGCCGACCGGGTCGGCGTGATTCGCAACGGCCGTATGGAACAGGTCGGTTCCACCGAAGACGTTTTTCTACGTCCGGCCAATCCTTTCGTGGCCGAATTCGTCGGCATGAAAAATCTCTTTGCGGCCGAGGTCTCCGACCGCAAGGTCGCATTCGGCGGGTTGAACTGTCCCATGCCGGGGCCGGTATCCTGCGATCAGGGCATTCTGGCTTTACGCCCCGAAGACATCGTGCTGCAGCACGAGGATAGCTTTGGTGGCGAATATGTACGTTTTTCCGGCGTCATCGAACAGATCGTTCCAGCAGGATTGTGGCACGAAATCAGCGTTCGCTGTCGCGATGCCTGTTTCAAGACCGTCATGGATCGCAAAACTCTGATGGCGCAACGTTACAACGAAGGGGATGCCGTATTTCTTGGGTTCAGGACCGAATCGGTGCGGGTTTTTTAAACGCCGTTCTTTAGTACTGGCCATTTGTCATCGATTTGCTTTTTCCCCGGCAAATCCCCCTTTTTTCGCGCCCTCTGAGGCCTTTGCGGTGGTATATCGTTGGTTTTTTCACTTCCCAGGGAGTTGTTTATGTGGAATCGGATCGGTAGCATGTTGTGTGCAACGGGTTTTGCACTGTTTTGCATCTTTCAGTCGGGGGGGGCGTTTGCCGCTCCCTCGGGTAAGTTGATTGTTTTTCACGCCGGCAGCCTGACGGTGCCGTTTGCGGCGATGGAAAAGGAGTTCGAGGCGCGGTATCCCGGGGTCGACGTGCAGCGCGAGTCGGGAGGCAGCACGCGCATGGCGCGGTTGATTTCCGAAGTCGGCAAACCTGCCGACCTTATGGCTTCGGCGGACTTCCAGGTTATCGATAAGAGCTTGATCCCCGAGTTGGCCGAGTTCAACATTCGCTTTGCCACTAACGAACTGGTTCTGACCTATTCGGAACACAGCAGGTTCGCCGATGATATCAATACGGATAACTGGTTCGAAATACTCGGTAGGCCGGGCGTGGTCTGGGGACATTCCGACCCCAATATCGATCCCGGCGGATATCGCAGCCTGATGGCCATTCAGCTGGCGGAAAAGTATTACCAAAAACCTGGACTGTATCAGCGCCTGCTGGATAATCGTCCCAAAGGCAATCTGCGTGACAAGTCGGTGAGTCTGACCTCCATGGTGCAGAACGGCGATATGGATTATGCCTGGGCCTATCGTTCCATCGCCCTGCAGCATAATCTGAAGTTCATCACTCTGGATGAGCACGTCAACCTGGCCAACCTTGCTTACGATGATTTTTATCGCCAGGTCAGCGTGCGGGTCACAGGGGAAAGGCCGGGGTCGTATCTGGACCGCCCCGGACGGTTTGTCGCTTACGGCATAACCATGCTCAAGGACGCTCCCAACCGCGAAGCTGCCGAGGCATTCCTGGCCTATCTGCTCGATCCGCAAGGGGGACAGAGACTTCTGAAACGAAACGGCCAGCCGCCATTCAATCCGGCTTTTGTGCCGAGTCAGACCATGTACCGGACGCTTCCTGCAACTTTAAGAGATTTGGTTACGGTGATCCCTTGATTCACACCGGAGGCTGGTTTTCGTTACGAAAAGGTGAAAACGCCCCCCGGCGCAGCGTGATGACGTTGCGTCGGGGGCTTGCGCATGTCGTTGTCGACCGGCAGTTGCGGCCGTGAGGGATAATTTCATTTTGCCATGGACATCATCGGTCCGCCTGCCCTAAAATGATCCATTCGTAAGCAGTAAAAGATCTTCCCGGCGAACATCCGTCTTTTTTCTCAATTTGACAAGCATTCCCTTTCCGCCCTAGTGGCGGTTCTGTTTTTGAGGTAAAAGAGGTTTTTGCGAATCCGGAAGAAATCATATAACAACCCAAAGACAACAGCGAGTCAGGATCATGGATATTCTTTCAAAGGTAAGGGAACGTCACGCAGAAACCTATGATCTGCACAAACGGTACATTAATCCCCAGTTCGTGAGGGTTCTGGAGGTTATCGGCTTCAACAGGAATTATGTCAGCAGCAAGGGGGCTCGCCTCATCGATACCGAGGGGCGCGAGGTGCTCGATTTTCTGGCCGGCTTCGGCGTGTTCAATATCGGACGCAACCATCCGCTGGTCGCCCAGGTCCTGCATCAGATGCTCGATTCCGATCCGGCCAACATGGTACAGATGGATCTCGGCGGCATTTCCGGCATGTTGGCTGAAAGTTTGGCCAGGGTCACCCCCGGCGACCTGGATGCGGTGTTTTTCACCAATTCCGGCGCCGAAAGTGTGGAAGGGGCCCTCAAGTTCGCCCGTCAGGCGACCCGCCGCCATAAGGTGGTTCATTGTCATCACGCCTTCCACGGCCTGACCCTCGGGGCGTTGTCGGTCAACGGCAATCGCGAGTTCCGTGAATTCAACGAACCGCTGCTTCCCGGCTGCATTCAGGTACCCTTCAACGATCTCGATGCTCTCGAGCGCGCTCTGTCCGGTGGCGATGTGGCCGCGTTCATCGTCGAACCGATCCAGGGCAAGGGGGTCTTTGTGCCCGATGACGATTACCTGCCTGGTGCCCGCCAGTTGTGTGACAAGTACGGTACGTTGCTGATTGCCGACGAGGTACAGACAGGATTCGGCCGTACCGGCAAAATGTTCGCTGTCGATCATTGGGGCGTCGTGCCCGATATCATGGCGCTTTCCAAGGCCTTGTCCGGTGGGTTTGTCCCGGTCGGAGCGGTAATTACCAGGCGAGACATCCATGCCAGGATATTCAACAGTATGGATCGCTGTTTTGCCCATTCCAACACTTTCGGTCAGAACGATCTGGCTATGGCTGCCGGTCTCGCGACCCTTGAGGTGTTGCAGGGCGAAAACCTGGTCGAGCAGGCCGCACAGATCGGCGAATGCATCATTGCCGGTCTGCAGGAAAAGGCCCAGCGTTACGAGATGCTGCATGAAGTCCGCGGCAAGGGCCTGATGGTCGGTATGCAGTTCGGGGAACCGCGGTCTCTTACACTTAAAACCGGCTGGAAGCTGGTACACAAAATGAATGCCGATCTGTTCGGACAGATGATCACCATGCCGCTGATGGAGAAACACAACATTTTGACCCAGGTCGCCGGTCACGGTCTCGATACGGTGAAGATCCTGCCGCCGCTGGTTATCGGGCAAGAGGAAGCCGATATGTTCCTCGATGCCATGGAAGCGGTGCTCAAGGATGTGCACCGTTTCCCCGGTGCAGCTTGGACCACGACCAAAAACCTGGCTATGCGTACGCTTAAGAGTGCCTGATCATGTTTTCCCGTATACAAGAGAAGCTTTTGGCCTGTCTCTGGCGGCGGATATCCCGTACTCCGCGTGCCATTATCTGGTGCGCGGTGGTTCTGGCCGCCGCGGCGACCCTGGTCTCCGCGCTGTTTCTGCGCCTGGACAGCGATCAGGATAAACTGGTTTCCCAGGACCTGCCTTATCAGCAGCGCTACCTGGAGGTACTCAAAAATTTCGGCGATCAGGAATACCTGTACATCGTTATCCAGGCCGGGGAGGGGGAACAAGGCAACCGCGGCGCTGAAAAATTTGCCGAGGCCCTGGCCGCACGTCTGCAGGCTCACCCCGACCAGATTCAGGAGATTCATTACCGCATAACGGCGCAGGATTTGGGACCAGGCGCACTCTATTTCGCCTCTCTGGACGAAGCTGAGGGACTGGCGGATATGGTGAGCGCCATAGGCCCGCAGGCTGTCAACTGGCTGCGTAGCGGCAGTCTTCCCGATCTGCTCGATCAGGTTGGCGGCCTGCTCGGCGGCAACGGTACGGACGGAGAAACGGCGGATCCGGCATTGCTGGAACCGGCCCTCGAAGGGCTTGACGGATTCGTAACCCGTATCGATCAGACCCTGGCCGGAGAAGCTTCTGAAGGGCCGGTTTTCGACATGACCGATCGCGGCGTGCATTACTTCTTCACGGCCAACCAACGTCTACTTATCATGCGGTTGCTGCCCGCGAAGGATTACAGCACCATGGACGTTATCGCCGGACCGTTGGCCACGGTTCGAGAGGCGTTGCAGCAGACCCGGGACGAGTTCCCCGTCATACAGGCCGGTCTGACCGGTCGTCCGGTACTGCAGGCTGATGAAATGGCCACCACCAACCGCGATATGCTGCGTGCTTCGATCCTTTCGGTGATCGTTGTAGGGTTGCTGTTTACCGTGGTGTTGCACGGCTGGCTCCGACCGGTACTGGTCATATTCTGTCTGGGCCTGGCCATGGCCATGACCTTCGGTTTCACCACTGTGACCCTCGGCGTGCTCAACCTGCTTTCCATCGTCTTTGCCCTGGTGCTGGTCGGCATCGGGGTTGATTTCGGTGTGCATGTCGTCATGCGTTACGTGGAGGAGCGCAAAGCCGGCCACGGTGTCGACGAGTCGGTGCGTATCGCCCTGATGTACACCGGTCCTGGAGTCATTCTCGGAGCCCTCACCTCGGTCTGCGCCTTTTATGCCGTGGTCTGGTCCGATTTTTCCGGACTGGCCGAACTCGGACTTATCGGTGGCACCGGTATCCTTCTGTGTCTGGTGGTCATGCTGACCGTATTGCCTGCCTTGCTCCTTCTGGCCGGTCGGCGCAATCTTTTCCCCAAATCGGTTCCCCAGGTCACCGCCCTTCCGATTCTGGGACGGGTATCAGCCCGCCCCGGCCGCCTGCTGATCGTTCTGACCCTGGTGACCCTGGTGTTGCTGCCGGGGCTTTTCAAAGTACGATTCAACTACAACCTGCTGGAGTTGCAGGCCAAGGGGCTGGAGTCGGTACGTTTCGAAAAACGCATGATAGAGGACTCCGACGAATCGACCTGGTATGCGATCTCCGTAGCAGGAGATCTGGCCGAACTCGATGAGATGCGAGAGAAGTTCAAGGCGTTGCCCACCGTGGGTAAAACCGACAGCCTCACCGACTATCTGCCGCAAAACCAACAGCGCAAGGCGACCTTGTTTCAGCAGGCCGCCCGGCGTATTGGAGAAATTCCGTCGAAGCCGACGGCCGACAGGGCGGTCGATGCGCAACGCATGCTGGCAGGCATGAAACGCTTGTCGACCGCTCTCGACGATCTGGCGGAAAAGCTTTTCGCCGCTGGCGCCGGCGCGGAACTTGCGCAGCTGGACAGCCTGATCGAAAAGCTCGATTCGGCTTATTCCCGTCTTGACGAAAATCCGTCCCTGGCCGAGCGCCTTACTCCGCTACAGGCTCAGGTTCAGACGGATATTGCCAACGCTTTGAGGCAGTTGCGGGTCTGGCTTACAGCCCCACCCGTGGGTGTCGACGACCTGCCGGCATCGCTCCGAGCAGTGTTCATCGGGCGCGACGGCAAGATGCAGCTTAAGATCATTCCCAGCCAGGACATCTGGAAGTTTGCCAAACTGCGGACCTTTGTACGGGATCTGCGAAGCATCGATCCCCAGGTTACCGGTGTGCCGGTCAGTGTGTTCGAATCGGCGCAATTGATGAAACGCACCTTTTTGTATGCCGCCGTTCTGACTCTGGCTCTGGTCAGTCTGCTGCTATGGATCAATGCCCGTTCCATGCGCTACATCATGCTGGCGCTGCTGCCTCTGTCGGTAGGGATGATCTGGCTGCTGTCGCTGATGGGATGGCTGGGGCTGAATTTCAATCTTGCCAATTTCTTTGCCATCCCCATTCTTATCGCCATCGGGGTTGACGGCGCCGTGCATTTTCTTGCACGCTGGAAGCATCTGCGTAACGGATGTCTGTTTCAGACCAGTACGCCCATGGCCGTTACCCTGAGTTTCGCCACCACCATGATCGGCTTTGGCGGTCTGCTGTTTGCCCACCATCGCGGGCTGGCGAGCCTTGGCTGGGTGATGGTGATCGGTTCGCTGACGGGCATGTTGAGTTGTCTTCTGGTGCTGCCGGCGGTACTTAAAATATTCCGCTATGGAGATAACAAGGAGTAAGATGTGTTGCGATACAGCCTTTTCTTCCTGTCGTTTCTGCTTGTGGCCGTGGCTCCGGCCCACGCTGCAGAAACCTTCGATTTCGTCATCATCCAACCGGGTCAGCCCGGCACCTCGGAAGACGCCCAGCCGGTGATGGATTCGCTGGCCGCCTATATTCAGGAAAAACTCGGCGGAGAAGTGGCCGTCCACGGACGGTACTTTAATCGCGTAAAGGATGCCGATGCCTATCTGGCGGACAATCATCCTCGCTGGGGGATTGTGCAGCTCGGCTACTTTCTGGGGCGTGGCGAGGCCTCCTGCATGACGCCGCTGGCCGCAACGCGGCCGGGTGGTTCCGAGAGCGACATGTGGAGGATGCTGGTCGTCAAAGGAGGACCGGATGAATGGCAGTCCGCGAAAGGTACGGTTTATGGAACCATGCTGTTTCAGCCCGACGTCGCGGCACGTTTGCTGTTCGGTAAAGGCGCCGGCGATCTGCCTTTTTCCCTGGAAGGGACCTTCCGGCCCCTGCGCGCCTTGCGCAGCGTACTGCGCGGCAAAGCCACCGGCGTCATTCTGGATCAACCCCAATACGATGCTGTGCAGTCACTGCCCCAATCGGACGATCTGAAAGTGCTGCAGGCCTCCGATCCCTTGCCGACATCGGCAGTCGTCGCCTTCGGGCCCACCGCCGAAATACATGACCGTTTGCGCGGCATCCTGCAAGACATGCAAAACGATCCCGCTGCCGCAGATCTGCTGCAGTTGCTGCAGACCGAGGGGTTCGGCCCCGCCGATTCGAGACTTGAGACGATGAGGGAAAACGGCGCATGAAGGTTGTGGTTTTTGTGCTTTTCGGGTTAGTATGCTCCCTTTGCGGGTGCATGGCGCCCTCGGCAAAGAGGCCGGTTAAGCCGCCCGAAGCGCTTGTTGCGGCCCCTGAAGGTTTCGACCTGTGGGAACCTTGCGATACGGCCCGCGCCGAAGCGTTGCGCTCCGAAGCTGACGGAAATGCCGCTGCCGCCTTGCGCGGTGCTGCCTGTTATGCCTACCTGGTCGAACGCGGCGGCGGAGAATCGGCGGAAGCGGCCGCCGGAAAAAAACTGGCCGAACGGGCCGTGGCCGCCTATCCCCATAGCGCCGAAGCACATTACCTGCTCGGTTATCTGGCGGGGCTGGTCGCGCGGCACAGCCCGTTAAAAGCCTTGAATCTTGTGCCTGTCATCGAAAGGGAGGCGTTGGCCGCCCTCGATTTGAATCCGGAGCTTGATCAGGCCGGACCGGCCCGCATGCTCGGGGAGCTTTATCTTCGCGCACCGGCGTTTCCCGTCAGCCTTGGCGACACCGCTCTGGCTGTCGATTACTTTCGCCGGGCCGTCGAGATTGCGCCGGAACAGCCTGACAACCGCCTGAGGCTCATTGAAGCTCTGCTGGCTGAAGATCTGGCCGCCGAGGCTTGTCGACAATTGCAGCATTTCTGGCAGGGGCTGACGCCTGACGATGCTGCTGGCGAAAGCTGGAAGCGGGGACTCGAACTGCAGGGTCGCATGTGCGGGGACTTGTTCGAAGATTGAAGAATATATATGGATGTTCCGGGAAAAAGGGGACAACGGTTTTTTTCATCGATGTTCTCGCCCAGGCCATCGAAGATCAACTTTTCTTCGGCGTGACGTCGAAAGGTTTTAAAGAGTGAGGGTGGCTACGGCTGACGCAGAGTGACGGTCCGGCTGCAGGGGATCGCGTTCTGCGTCGTCGTATTTGGATTCGTCGGTGAAATTGAACGGGTTCGTTCGGTCGCTGGCACGCGTTTGCGGTTGTATGAAAAGTGGAGTCGCCGTTTCGGACTGGACGGCTCCCTGTTGAATATTCCTATAAGGAGATCGTTTTGGGAGTTCCTTTTATTCAGAAGGCGCGCATTGGCGCTTATATCTGCAAGCAGTTGATGAAGGGCAATCGCCGGTTTCCACTGGTTCTGATGCTTGAGCCGCTGTTTCAGTGCAATCTGCGCTGTAAAGGCTGTGGCAAAATCTCCCATCCGCCTGAAATCTTGAACCGGCGCATGACGGTCGAGGAATGCGTGGCTATGGCCGAGGAATGCGGCGCTCCCATCGTCTCTCTGCCTGGCGGCGAGCCCCTGATGCATCCGGACATCCACCTGATCGCTCGTGAATTGATCGCCCGCAAGCGTTTCGTCTACCTGTGTACCAACGCCCTGCTGGTGGAAAAACGCCTGCCGGACTTCAAGCCTTCACCGTACCTGACCTTCAACGTGCATCTCGACGGCTTGCGTGAAAAGCACGACTCCCTGGTGAATCGCCAGGGGGTTTTCGATCAGGCCGTGCAGGCCATCAGGCGTCTGGTGTCGGCGGGTTACCGAGTTACCACCAACACCACCTTCTTCGGCGATGAAACGCCCGAAAGTGCCGCGGCACTGTTTGATTTTCTCATGTCCCTCGGTGTCGAGGGGATGACCGTGGCGCCGGCGTTCAATTACGAAAGTGCCGAGGAGCAGGACAACTTCCTTGGACGGGAGGGAAGCTACGAACTCTTTCGGACGCTGCTTCCGCAGGCCAAAGCCCGCGGCTGGCGGTTCAACCACAGCAGCCTTTATCTCGATTTCCTGGCCGGACGACAGGCTTACGCCTGCTCGCCGTGGGGAACCCCCGCCGCCAATATCTTCGGTTGGCAGCGCCCCTGTTATCTGCTCAATGACGGATATGCCGCCAGTTTTCGCGAACTCATGGAAGAAACCGACTGGAACAGCTATGGTACGGGGAGGGATGCACGGTGCACCCATTGTATGGTACACTGCGGGTTCGAGACGAGTGCTGTGGTCGATGCCGCTCTGCATCCTCTGAAGGCATTGAGGGTGTATCTGAGCGGTGCCGGGAAGTAATCCTTTTCGGATGAAGACGCTTCGCCAGGGGATAAGATGAGCAGGGAGCGGCAGCGCAATCCGCGATTTCGTCTCGGCATGGTGGTGGCCCTGCCGGGTGAGGCGCAAGCCATGCTCGGTCGGCGTGACTGGGTGCGGCACGGCGAACTGGATCTGTGCAGCGTTGAGGCCCCGGTGGGAGCGGAAATCCTCTGGGTGCGTTGCGGTATCGGTTGCGAGCGTGCCGCCGCCGCTGCTGCTCTGTTGGTCGAGCGGGGAGCGACCCATATCGGAATCGCGGGCGTATCGGGGGGGCTGGATCCGGAACTGACCAGCGGCCGGGTGGTGATTGCCACCGACGTCGTCGATGAAAACGGTCGGCACTGGCCGGTCGATTTCGCCTTTTCCACGGCTCTTGCCGATCGTTTTGGCAAGCGGGGAAAGCTTGGCCCTGTTTTGACCGCGACCAAGCCCCTGTTGAGTGTCGAGCACAAGGCGTTCTGGCACGAGCACAGCGGTGCCCTGGCCGTCGATATGGAAAGCGTCGCGGTGGCACGGGTGGCGGCAACCGCCTGCAGGCCGTTTTTCGCCATGCGAGCCGTTTGCGACGCCGCCGGCAGGGCGGTGCCGGAGGCAATGCTTGCCATGGTGGATGATTTCGGACGGCCGCGAATCCTGAAACTGTTATGCACCCTGCTGCGTCGTCCCTGGCTTGCGGGGCCGCTGCTGCGGATGCAGGGAGATTTTCATCGGGCTTTGCGGGGACTGGCCGACGGTTGGCCGGCTTGCCGATCTTTGTTTGCGATAGATTTCGATCAGGGGAGAAAAGGGTATGGCTGAAGGAATCAAGGACGGAGATGTCATCCGGGTTCGTTTTACCGGTCGTTATCAGGACGGTGAGGTTTTCGACACCACCGAAGAACGTGGGCCGTTCACCTTTGTGGTCGGTTCCGGAGCCGTGGTCAAGGGGGTTGACGACGCGGTTCGCGGTATGCGGGCCGGCGAACGCACCCAGGTTATCATCGAACCGGAACAGGCTTACGGATCGCGCAACGAGGAGTATGTTCTCAGCATTCCCCGCAGCAGCATGCCTGCCCAGGTGAAGGTATCCCCCGGCATGCAACTCAAGGTGCCTCTGCAGGGAGGCAAGGCTCTGACGGCCACCGTCACCAAAGTAACCAGGGAACTCATACGTCTTGACGGCAATCACCCCATGGCGGGAAAGACTCTGGTTTTTGATATAGAAATCGTCGCTACCGGCCTGAAACCGAGCGAATTGTTCGGAGGGTAGCCTGTCAGTCAACATATCTCGGCCACCATGTTTCAGGCCTGGCGGAGAACGAACCCGGTTCTATGAAGTATTGTCTTCATGCGTGACCCGGATCCAATACGCAATGGGTGTTACAATGTTGTCGCATGCGGCGATGGCATTTCTCAACCATCAGACCAAGGAGACGAGGAAAAATGGCAGAAACCATCAAAGCTGGAGATACGATCAGCGTAAATTACACCGGCCGTTTGGAAGATGGTCAGGTGTTTGATTCTTCCGAAGGGCGTGAGCCCCTCAAATTCACCGTTGGCGCAGGCCAGCTCATTAAAGGTTTCGACGATGCCGTGGTCGGCCTCAAACCCGGCGACAAAACCACCATTACCGTCGAGCCCAAGGACGGTTATGGTGAGCACCGCGAGGACCTGATCGTCGACGTTCCCAAGGCCAACGTTCCCGACAATCTCGAGGTGGCGGTCGGCAAGCGTTTTCATCTGCGGGATCAGAGCGGTCGCCCCGTTCCTGCCGTAGTGATCGAAATTACCGACGAAGCCGTGCGTCTCGACGCCAACCACGTCATGGCCGGCAAGACCATGGTTTTCGATATCGAAGTCGTCGAAACCGGTCTGGAGCCTGAAGCACCTGAGCCCGAGTCGCATTGCGGCGACGGCAGCAACGGCTGCCAAGGCTGCGGACAGCACTGATTCGTTTCGTTCGATACGGATGCATCTATTTCGGGCCAGGTTTTTCCTGGCCCGTTTTTTTTGGGGGGATAGCGCCGGGGCAGCAAGGTTTTCCGGGCTATTTAAGTCTTTTAGTATACGGTAACCTGTGTTATCAAGAATGCGATTCCAAAGAGAGCTTCCGCCTATAATTCAGTAGCTTATAATTTATTCATGTGGTCTGGAAAAGATTTATGCTCCGCTATCTCCCCCCAAACTTTGGCACGTCGTTGCGATGTGTATTGCTCCTTGGATGTCTGTTTTCCGGTTGTTTTCTGTATATAATCGGGGTTCCTTCCGCCATCGCCGGGACCACCGGGAAGAATATTCTGTACCTGAATTCTTACCATCACGGATACCGCTGGAGCGACGATATCACCCGCGCCATCCACGAGGTGTTTCGGGCCGACGGCGGGCGCTATCGTATCTATACCGAATACATGGATACCAAACGGCGCCATTCGAAGGAAATGAAGCGCCATACCCGCAGTATCCTGCAGTTGAAATATCCTCCCGGCTTTTTCGATCTGATCCTGGCTTCGGACGATGCCGCGTTCGATTTTCTGTTGGAGTCGCGCGATGAATTGTTCGGTGCGACCCCGGCGGTATTCTGTGGCGTCAATTTTCTCGACCGGGCCCGGTTGGCGGGTCGCAAAGGTCTGCTGGGTATCAGCGAGGAAGCGAAAATCTTCGACACGCTCGATCTGGCGTTGCGCCTGCATCCCGGCACCCGGCAGGTATTCGTTATAAGCGACCGAACCACGACCGGACTCAAAATCAGGAAAAAAGTCGAGCAGGTGCAATCGAGATTCGGCAACAGGGTGACTTTTCATATGTTGCCGGATATCTCCCTTGAGGATATCGGCAGGCGTCTGCGTCAATTGCCTGAAGACAGCGTGGTGCTGCTTGGGGTGTTTTCCCGGGATTCCTCCGACAATTTTTACGAATACGATGAAGTGGTGCCGAAACTGGTGGAGAATTGTCCGGCTCCCATATACGGTCTCTGGGATTTTTTTCTCGGGCAAGGCATCATAGGCGGAAAATTGACCTGCGGATATCTGCAGGGACAACATCTTGCCGGTCTGGGATTGAAAATTCTTCACGGCGTGCCGGCGGCGGCCTTGCCGCCGCTCAGCGTCAGCCAGGGCGAATTCAGTTTCGATATGCGCCAGCTGGATCGTTTCGGCATCCGTCCGGAAGATCTTCCGCCCGGAAGCGCCGTGGTCAATCGGGAGCACCCGCTGGCGAGTCGCATGCGCATCATTCTTCTGGAAAGCCTGATCGCCATTTCGGTGCTGCTGGGGGTGATTCTGTTGTTGCTGCGCGTTATGAAACGACGCAAACAGGTTCAGGCGGTGTTGGAAGAGGATCGCAGCGCTCTGGAAGTGGAGGTCCGGGCGCGTACCCTGCATCTGACCGAGGCCAACCGTCAATTGCGGATGGAAATTCTTGAGCGCAACCGTTGGGCGCGGGCTCTTCAGGAATCCGAACAGGAAAAAAGCCTCATCCTCAACAGCTCTTCCGATTTGATCGCTTATCTGGATACGGATTTGCGTATTCGCTGGGCCAATCGCAAATCTCTGGACCTGGCAGGGCGGAATCCGGAGGAGGTCGAGGGCCTGCCTTGTTATGTCGCCTGGCACGGGCTTGAGGAACCCTGTATCGGCTGTCCCCTGATTCGCGCCGAAAAAACCGGTCAACCAGAAACGGGAGAGGTTGTCACTCCGAATGGAAAAATCTGGTTGGTGCGCGCTTTCCCGTTTCACGACGGACATGGGCGCTTGAGCGGTTTCACCTCTTTCAGTCTCGATGTCACCGAACAGAAGAGAGCCCAGCGTGCCATGCATCGCCTGGCATATTACGACCATCTTACCGGACTGCCCAACCGGGCCCTGTTCAAAAAGGAACTCGACAAGCGGCTGGAGGAAGCCGTGGCGCGGGGGCACGGTCTGGCTCTGATGTTCCTCGATCTGGATGATTTTAAGGCGGTAAACGATTCTCTCGGACATGCCAAAGGCGATCTGTTGCTCAAGGAGATAGCTTCCAGGCTTCAGGGCTGCTTGGGTAAGGAGGACATCCTGGCGCGACTGAACGGCGATGAATTTATTTTCCTGCTCAGCGAGGTCGACGATCCGGCTGCAGTCATGGCCATAGCCCGCAATGTCCAGAACATCATGACGCGCCCCTTTCATCTTGACGGCGATGAAATCTATGTCGGTGCCAGCGTCGGTATCGCCTGCTATCCGTTGCACGGGGTCGATACCTCCAATCTCATCAAAAGGGCCGACCGGGCACTTTATGCGGCCAAGGGGCGCGGTCGCAATGCCATCGCACTTTTTTCCGAAGAGATCAATGCGCATTTTCACCGTCGTCATCAGCTCGAATCGCGGTTGCAGCGCGCCTTGGCCCGGAACGAGTTTTATCTCGAGTATCAACCGCAGGTCAATCTGCGAAACGGACAAATCGTCGGGATGGAAGCCTTGTTGCGCTGGCATAATGGCGATCTGGGCCTGGTGATGCCTGATGATTTTATCCCTTTGGCGGAAGAGACCGGTCTGATTGGTCCGATCGGCGAGTGGGTACTTCGAACCGCCTGCACCGAATGCCTTTCCCTGCTGCAGACAGGGGGCGATTCGTTGCGTCTGTCCGTGAATATCTCCGGTTATCAGATCAAGCACCCCGATTTCGTAACCATGCTCGACGATGTGCTCCGAAGTACGGGGTTCGATCCGCGTATGCTGGAACTGGAGATAACCGAAAGCGTCGCCATGAACGATGTCGAAGGCAACGTCGAGACGTTCGGTGAACTCAAGGCACGGAAGGTATTGCTGGCCATCGATGATTTCGGTACCGGGTATTCCTCATTGAGCTACTTGCGAAACTTTCCCATCGATCGCCTCAAAATCGATCGCAAATTCATCAAGGATGTCGCGGAATGTCGCGACAGTTCCTCCCTGGTCGAGGCGATCATGGGGATGGCGCGCAGTCTCAATCTGGATATCATCGCCGAGGGCGTGGAAACCACCGAACAGGTCGAGTACCTGTTGCAGGGTGGCTGCCTGCAGGCTCAGGGGTTTCTTTTCGGCCGTCCCATGTCCCCCTCCGATCTTCGGCATGTTCTGCGTCAGCAAGATTCCGTCTCCGCCGCGGCGATTTCCTGAAAGTCGCCTGCGACATAGTCGCTTGGCCGTTGTGGTTGCGTCATTCCACCTGCATTTCATTTCCTGCCAGAGAATCTTGGTCCGCATTTTTGCTGCTGATTTGCTATACTGACCCATTGTGATCAGTGCAGGGAGGACGACATGACTGAAGATAACCATGCCCGTATCGGTATACTGACCGTCTCCGATCGTGCCAGCAGCGGGGTTTACGAAGACCGCGGCGGTCCGGCTATCCGCGACTATCTGGAGGAGGTACTGACCTCTCCCTGGGAGGGGACAAGTCGGACGGTGCCCGATGACCAGCACGCCATCGAGGCCGCCCTTGTCGATCTGTGCGACATCCAGGAATGCTGCCTGGTCATTACCACCGGCGGAACCGGGCCGGCACCGCGCGATGTGACGCCGGAGGCAACCGAAGCGGTATGCAGAAAAATGATGCCGGGTTTCGGCGAACTGATGCGTCAGGTATCGCTTACCAAGGTGCCGACCGCCATCCTGTCGCGGCAGACCGCCGGCATCCGTGGCGGCAGTCTGATCATCAATCTGCCCGGTCAACCCAAGGCCATCGCCGAATGTCTCGATGCCGTGTTCGCCGCCGTGCCGATGTGCATCGATCTTATCGGCGGACCTTATCTCACCACCGATGAACGGCGCATCGTGGCGTTTCGCCCCAAGCATTAACTAGTTCCATTCGGAAACGCCGGATGAAAACTGACTATGAGGTATAGATGGATGCAAGGATGTGATGTTTATGAGGTTATGTCATGATCGGTCCGCAAGTCCCGTCGGACAGGGAGTCGGAGGCGCACGACGAGCCGCGGGGAGGTCCCAGCGGTTTTCGTACCGCCGCCTGGAGTCGGCGGCGGCTGATCGGTCTGCTGGCCGGGCCGGCGCTGTTCGCGTCCATATTGTTGCTCCCGGTTCCCGACGACATGTCGCCGGAGGCGCAAAAAATGGCGGCCATCGCGCTGCTGATGGCTACCTGGTGGATGTGCGAAGCCATTCCCATTCCTGCAACGGCTTTGCTGCCGCTGATTCTCATGCCCATGTGCGGTCTGCTGTCCATGAAGGAGGCGGCGGCGCCCTATGCCAGCGAACTGATTTTTTTGTTCATGGGCGGCTTTCTGATCGCCTTGAGCATGCAGCGCTGGAATCTGCACCGGCGAATCGCACTGCTGGTGGTCTGTGGCTTCGGCTTTGCGCCCGATCGGCTGGTACTTGGCTTCATGGTGGCCAGTGCCGGATTGTCGGCTTTTGTTTCCAATACGGTTACGGCGTTGATGATGATGCCCATCGGCGTGGCTGTCATTCAGCATGTCGTTGCAGAGGGGCGTCGTACGGGGCTTGATCGCAGCATCGATTTTTCATGCGAAAAATTCGCCTTCGGAACCAACCTGATGCTCGGGATCGCCTATGCCTGTTCCATCGGCGGCATCGCTACTCTTATCGGCACGCCGCCCAATACGGTGCTGGCCGGCTATCTGCATCATACCTACGGTTTCGAGATCACCTTTGCGCGCTGGATGAAGGTCGGCGTGCCGCTGGCGGTGGTCATGCTCGGCCTGTGCTGGGTATGGCTGACCCGCTTCGCCAATCCCATGCGCCTGGCGCGGGTGCCGGGCGGGCGGGAGTTGATTCAGAATGAACTGCGTAGTCTCGGTCCGATGTGTCGGGGCGAACGCGTCACCGCCGTGGTGTTCGGGCTTACCGCGCTGGCGTGGATTCTGCGCGAGGTGGTGGCCGAGCTGTGGCCCGCGCCGTCTATGATCAGCGATGCGGTAATCGGCATGACCGGCGGCCTGCTGCTGTTTGTGATTCCGGTCGGGCGGCGCGGTACGTTCGCCATGAATTGGGAATGGGCGAACCGGCTGCCGTGGGGCATGTTGCTCCTGTTCGGCGGTGGACTGTCCCTGGCCTGCGGGTTCGAGCGCACCGGTCTGTCGAGCTGGCTGGCCGGGCGTATCGAGTTGCTCAGCGGAGCGCCGATCCTGGTGCTGGTGCTGGCGGTCACCGTGCTGATCATCTTTTTGACCGAACTGACCTCCAATACCGCTACCGCCGCCATGGCCATGCCGGTACTTTGCGCCGTGGCCCTCGGCATCGGCGAAAACCCCCTGTTGCTGCTGGTTCCTGCCGCCCTGGCCGCATCCTGCGCATTCATGCTGCCTGTTGCCACGCCGCCCAACGCCATCGTCTTCGGCTCCGGCAACGTCACCATGTCGCAGATGATCAAGAGCGGCTTTGCGCTCAATCTCATCGGCATCGTTCTGATCACCCTGCTGACCTACAGTCTGGTGGTGCCGCTGTTCGGCATCGTGTACGGACTGGTGCCGTCCTGGACCGGCTGTGCCGGAGGATAGGCTTGCCTTGGCAGGATGTACGGTATATGCTGCCGCACCTGTATCGACCTTCAGGTGCATCCGGTTTTGAAAAAATGGAGGATTCTCTCTGCGCCCTCAGCGGTGATGGAAGTCTTTAAAACACTCTTTTGAAAGTTGCTCCAATGGATTCACCCATAAAATTATTTGCCACCGCGCCCAAGGGCGTCGAACCTCTTCTGGTCGACGAATTGCGAGAGCTCGGCGCCGTCGAGGTGTCCGAAACCCGTGCCGGTGCATCGTTTCAAGGCTCGTTGGAAACCGCCTACCGGGTCTGCCTGTGGTCGCGCCTGGCCAGCCGCGTGCTGATGCCGCTGGCCGAATTCCCGGTTGCCGATCCCGATGCGCTGTACGCTGCCGTCGCAGAACTGCCGTGGGAAGAACACCTGGACCCCACCGGCACCCTGGCCGTCGATGCCCGGGTGCGACGCTCTAAAATCCGCCATTCCCGATTTGCCGCTCTGCGCGTCAAGGATGCCGTGGTCGACCGCTTTCGCGAGCGTTTCGAGCAGCGCCCTTCCGTCGACCTGGAGCGCCCCGATATCCGCCTCAATCTGCATATCGACCGCGATATTGCGACTTTGAGCCTCGATCTGTCCGGCGACAGTCTGCATCGGCGCGGTTATCGAGCCGAGGGTGTGCTGGCGCCGCTGAAGGAGAACCTGGCAGCCGCGATTCTGTTGCGTGCCGGCTGGCCGGAGGTGGCGGCCCGCGGTGGTGCTTTGGTCGACCCCATGTGCGGCTCGGGGACTTTGGTCATCGAAGCGGCGCTGATGGCCGCCGACGGTGCGCCCGGTCTGACGCGTCCCTATTGGGGATTCACAGGTTGGCTGCAGCACCGCACGGGGCTTTGGGAGGGGTTGCTAAAGGAGGCGCGTCGTCGTCGCGATGTCGGTCTGCAGAACCTGCCGGTGATGATCGGCTACGACCAGGAGCGGCAGGCCATCCGTGCCGCGCTGGAGAATGCCGACCTGGCCGGTCTCGGACAACATCTGCATTTCGAGCGGCGCAGCCTCGATCATCTGCAGACGATTCCCGGCGCGGTCGATCACGTCGGGCTGCTTGCGACCAATCCCCCATACGGCGAGCGTCTCGGCGAGGTTGAGGAACTGCGCGCCCTGTATCGACTGCTGGGGGAAAAGCTGCGCGAGCATTTCACCGGCTGGCAGGCCTCGGTTTTCACCGGCAATCCGGATCTGGCCAGGCACATCGGCATCCGCGCCCACAAGCTGTACAAGCTTTACAACGGGGCGCTGGAGTGTCGCCTGCTCAATTTCGATATTACGAAGGAGCGCTTTTTCGGGGCGAACGCCCCGCAGGCACCGTTGAGCGACGGGGCGGTGATGTTCGCCAATCGCCTGCGCAAAAACCTGAAGCAGTTGCGCCGCTGGCTCAAAAAAGAAGACGTAACCTGCTACCGTCTTTACGACGCCGATATGCCCGAGTATGCCGTCGCCGTCGACATTTACGAGGACCGGGTGCATGTGCAGGAATACCAGGCGCCGGCATCCGTCGACCGTCGTCAGGCCGAACGCCGCCTGCGCGAGGTGATGCGGGTGCTGCCCGAGGTGCTCGATGTCGAACCAGACGCCATCGCCCTCAAGGTGCGGCGCAGACAGAAGGGTTCCAGCCAGTATCAGAAACTCGACCGCACTGGCGAGCGCTTCGAGGTGCGCGAAGGCAACTGCTGGTTTTTGGTCAACCTGACCGATTATCTCGATACCGGGCTGTTTCTCGATCATCGCCCGACCCGTTTCATGCTGCAGGCCATGGCCGAGGGCAAGAGCTTTCTCAATCTGTTCGCCTACACCGGCACCGCTACCGTACATGCCGTCAAGGGCGGCGCGACCAGCAGCGTCACCGTCGACATGTCGCGCACCTACCTCGACTGGGCGCAGGCCAACCTGAGACTTAACCGGCTGGCCGGACCGCAGCACCGCTTTGTCGCGACCGACGTGCTGCAGTATCTCGAGCGGGAGCAGGGGCACTACGATCTGATCTTTCTCGATCCACCGACCTTCTCCACTTCAAAATCGATGGAAACGACGCTCGATATCCAGCGCGACCACGTGCGCCTGATTCGTCTCGCCGCGAATCTGCTTGCCCCCCGGGGCGTATTGATTTTTTCCAATAATTTCCGTAAGTTCCGCATGGATTTCGAGGCCCTGCCAGAGTTGGAAATCGAAGATATCACCGCCGCCACCATACCGCAGGATTTCGTCCGCAACCCGAAGATACACAACTGCTGGCGGATCACGCGGCGGTAACTTTAAAAACAAAACATTATTTGACAGGGATGCAGGGGATTTTTTCAAGGCATTCCTGGATAAGGATTTTCGATATAATTGTTAAAAGAAATTTTTCTGTGATTAGTGTTGTCGTGCACGAAAGGGGAGGGGCATGAAGCGCATTCTCTGTTGCATACTGCTGGGGCTGCCGTTGCTGCTGGCGGCCTGCAGCGATCGCTATATCGATGACCGTGCCGGACTGATGAGCGCTGACGAACAGGCGCGGTTGCAAACCTTTCAGGAAAAACTGCTGCAGGAGCTCGATATCGAACTGCAGGTCGTGGTGTTCGATGACGGCGCCGGTGATCTCGACGGAGAGGCGGTAAGGCTCTTCGAACAGCGCGGCATCGGTAAACGGACCAAGGGCGCGCGCGGAGTGCTGTTGCTGGTCGATCCGGCCAATCGTCAGGTGCGCATGGAAATCGGCTACGATCTGGAAGACATCTTTCCCGATGCGTTCGTCGGTTACGTCGAGCAGCGCCAGATGGCGCCTTTTTTCGAGGCGGGACGTATCGGTGACGGCATCGAGGCGACCGTCGAACTGGTGGTCGGCAAGGCTTTGGGAGCCATCGACGAGGGCCGTTACGCTCCGGCGGATGAGGCAGGAGGCCTGGCACATCTGTCCGGCGGGGCGGGGGCGCGCAGCGTCGTTGATATCGGCGCCGGCATGCCGGCCAAGCCGCGGCTCGACGATGTATCGGGCTTCGGCGCTCAGCCGTGCCCGGAACAGACGCTGGCGGCCTATCTGCAGGTTTTGCGCAGACATATCAAGGACCCCGAACTGGGGCTTTATTCCCCCGATACGCGCGCCTTTTTCCGCAAGTGGTTGGTGACCGACGCTCAGCAGGATAACGAGCGCCGCACTCTTGAGGCCAACTTCGGCCAGGGGCAGGTGTTGCAGCGCGACGGGCGGGCGGTGATCCGCTTTCCGGTAACACAGCGGGGGGCCGCGCCGTATTTCCTGGTGCGGGGAAAGGATGGCTGGATGCTCGATTTCGCTTCCATGAGCATGCTGGTCGGCTTCAATCACCGCAACCAATGGCATATGCGCAGCTTCGATCATCCCTTCATGTTTGCCTTTGCAGACTGGCGCTTCGATCAGCACGGTTTTCCCCATGCCGGGGATTAAGCCTGCTTCTTGGGTAGGTAATTATTGATTGGAATAAACCAGATCGCAGAGGACGCTGAGAAACAATAATTTCACGGCAACAAGGCTTTAGGATAATGTTTTATGCACAGCCTTTTAATTATCTCTGTGCTCTGCCTCCTCTAGCGAGCAAATCGAACGGGCGGTGAAGCCCCATGTTTACATCCCCAACGTATGCTCCAGCAGGATCTTGAGTCCGATGCCGATAAGGATCAGACCGCCGGCGATTTCGACCCGCTGGCCCCAGCGGGCTCCGGCGCGGCGGCCGAGGAGCATGCCGATTGCCGTCATGACGCCGGCGACGATGCCGATGATCAGTGCCGGGAACCACACCGAAAGGCCGACGATGGCCAGCGACAGACCCACCGCAAGGGCATCGATGCTGGTCGCCACGGACAGCATCACCAGCGACATGCCACGTGTCGGGTCATCCCGCGATTCGCGAGTTTCCTCGTCCTGAAACGCCTCGCGGATCATTTTGCCGCCGACGAATGCCAGCAGGCCGAAAGCCACCCAGTGATCGTAATCTTCGATCCATTTCTGAACAGTCAGGCCGGCCAGCCAGCCGATGACCGGCATCATGGCCTGAAACAGACCGAAATGCCAGCCGAGGCGAAACAGATGCCTGCCGGTCAGGCGCTCCAAGGTCAGGCCGCAGCCCAGTGCCACGGCAAAAGCATCCATGGCCAGGGCGACGGCCAGGCCGAAAAGAGTGATCATGTCCATTGCAGATTTCCTCTTGTAGCGCTATTGCAAATGCCGGTGAGGCATTTCATTCGACTCCTTTTTATCCTCCGTTCGCTTCGCTCACTGGAGGAGTCCGAGAACACAGAGATAAAGCCCCAGTTTTTTGTTTCTCTCCATGAGTTATGCGTCCTCTGCGGTAAAACACAATGCGATTGGGTCTTGTGCTCCGCCGCTTCTCCGTTATAACATTGCCCGGAATTTAGTGTCATCGGGGAAGAGAACTATGTGGAGAGGATATACCATGAAATTGCTGCTTACGGTTGTTCTTTTATTATGCGCTTCGGCGGCTTGGGCCTTTCCCAAGGACAGCTGCGGCGAGAAGACCTGCCTTGACTGCCATACCCTGAGCAAGGAAGAAGCCGCATATCTGCTCGACGAGCAGGCCGACGAGGTGCTGAATATCGAACCTTCGGAACTGCAGGCCCTGTGGGTGGTCGAAATTGAGAAAAAGGGCAAACGCTACCCGGTCTACATCGATTTCACCAAAAACTTTGTCATGCGCGGCGAAATCCTTCGCCTCAAAGACGGGGAAAATCTCACCCGCGATCGCATCGCCAGCCTCAATCGGATTGATGTCGACGCCATCCCTCTTGCTGACGCCTTGCTGCTCGGCAAAGCTTCGGCGTCCAAAAAAATCATCGTCTTCACCGATCCGCAGTGCAGCTACTGCAAAAAGCTCCACGCCGAGATGAAAAAGGTCGTCACGCTCGATCCCGATATCGCTTTTTATATTAAGATGCTGCCTCTGAATATCCACCCCGAAGCCTATATGATCGCCAAGAGCATTGTCTGCAACCGCTCCCTCGCCATGCTCGAAGAAAGCTTCACCAACCGTCCAGTACCGCCGCCGGTATGCCGCGCCGACGCTGTCGATCAAACCATCGCCTTTGCCCGCAAAAACGGCATCAATTCGACCCCGACCGTGGTGTTTCCCGACGGTCGCCCTTTTTCCGGGTATCGCGATGCTGCGACATTGCTCAGGCTGGCAGGCTCCAAGGTGAAGCTGCCGCAGCAGGAAGACGCCGCCGAGTAGCATCCAGTTTGTTATATGAACGAAAAAACCGCCCTTTGCGCTGGAGCGGTTTTTTTTATTCTTTGGAATAGGTTCCAGGTTGAGCGAGGTACACGAATTTATTGAAAGGTTGGTACCCGTTAATTTGTCAGTGTGAAAAATTGTAATTTCTTTTAACTTTCGAGCCTGTTATTATTTACCTTTTTCTTCCCGAAAAGCATCGATTTCCGGTCGCCAAATATGGAATGCTGCGGCAACGCGTGTCGGCGGCAAATGTGGTGCCTCCTGAAAACATTCAATCGCCCGAACCGGTTTCGGATCTTGATTTACGACGTGTGCACACCGAAGATTACCTTCATCGGTTTGAAAGCGGGCTTCTAACCGATGAGGAAATTCGCTGGATTGGATCGCCGTGGTCACCGGAACTGGTGCAGCGCGCGAAATACACAGCCGGTGCGACTATTGCTGTTTGCCGTCATGCACTTCATGATGGTGTGGGATTGTCGCTTGGAGGTGGAACGCATCACGCGTGTTCGGATCATGGTCAAGGATACTGTCTCTACAACGACATCATGGTGGCGGCCCATGTAAATTCCTGAAACATCCATGGTAAATGGACGAAGTTAGGCTCTATTTTAAACTAAGAGCAACGGTTTTAACCGCAAAAACGGGCTTTTAAGAACGGTGAGAGGGAGTGGGACATCTCTATTCACCCGGCTGCCGATCGGAACAGATGGTACCGCAGCTTACACCGCTCTACCACCCCTTCAACCTTATACTCATCTATTGAGTCCAGAGATGAGAAACATGCCAAAACAGGTCTTTTTATTACTGAATCATTTGGTGGATCGTCGGAGCTGTGCCGAGTTTTCTAAAATAAAGAAAGCTGCCCCGAAAGGTAGCGAAGTGTTCATGCTGTTTCATTCCGATGGACAGGGGCATCCATTGTTCACCGGCAATATTCACAAGTTTACAAACCGGGATCTTAACAACATCGGTTTTCCGATGTTCCGCGAAACCATTGTTCCCGGCAGCGCCCATTTTCCTGTCATGGCGTTCAGGCGTAGATATCCTGTTTATGATTTCTATTGGGTTATCGAATACGACGTGCGTTTTCGTGGCAACTGGAAGAAACTTTTCGGTCATTATCAAACCAGCCGGGCCGATCTGTTGACCTGCCATATCCGCCAATATCATCAAGAACCAGACTGGTGTTGGTGGAGTCTGCGTCATCCGGACAAAGATATCTCCCTGCAGGAGAGGTATCGGAGCTTTAATCCTATCTATCGCATCTCGGCTTCCGCCTTGGCTTTTATCGACCGTCTGCACCAGGAAGGGTGGGTCGGGCATTACGAAGAACTGTTGCCCACTCTGCTTTTTCATCATGGTTACCATTTACAGGACATGGGGGGGACGGGGATTTTCGTAAAAACAGGCGATAGAAACAGATTTTATATCGATAGCCCGGAGAGTCGAAGGGGGCGGTTGAAAAAAGGGACCATGAGATATCGGCCATCCTTCACAAAACCGGGCTGGAGGTGGAATAAGCTTTACCATCCCGTAAAACACCACACGGACAAGACCAGAGTGTAAATTCGAACACATCCCATCATGTTATTATGGGAGGCATGGAGTCGGAGGCGAAGAGTCGGGATCTGAAAAAGCGTCAGTGTGCCCTTTTCCAAGCCGACGGGAGGTGATCAGGGCATGCCTGATGTTTTCAATGGCAGGGATAGGCTGGGTAGAAAATAAGACGGGAACCGAAACCGATTCGCAAAAGGGAGGGCGTATGGAAAAAGGCAGCGGAAAAAGACAGCCCGAATATCCGGTCGACAAACTGTTTGTCGATCGCTGGTCGCCGCGGGCCATGTCCGGCGAACCGATTCCGGAAGAGGAACTGATGGTGCTTTTCGAAGCGGCGCGCTGGGCGCCGTCCTCCTTCAACAACCAGCCGTGGCGCATCCTCTACGCGCGACGGGACAGCGAGCATTGGCCGCTGTTTCTGAGCCTGCTGGTCGAGTCGAACCGGGCCTGGGCCGATAAGGCGGCGGCCCTGTTGCTGTTCGTCTCGAAAACCACCTTCGATCATAACGGCAAGCCGGCCCGTACCCATTCCTACGATACGGGAGCAGCCTGGGAGAACCTGGCCTTGCAGGCTATGTTGCGCGGTTATATCGCCCACGGCATGCAGGGCTTCGACTACGAACGCGCCAAAGCGGAATTGCAGGTGCCGGATGCATACCAGGTGCAGGCGATGGCGGCCATCGGCAGGCCGGGAGCGAAAAAGGATCTTCCGGAAATGCTGCAGGCCAAAGAGACACCCAACGACCGCCGTCCCCTCGCCGGAACCGTCTGCGAAGGGCCGTTCGGCTGGTAGGAATCGGTCACGATGTGTCGGTTTGCGGTGCTCAGTCCGGATCAGGGTTGCCTTCCGGGAAATTACAATTTCATTGTGCTGCACCAATCACGTTTGAAAACGCTTGGATGAGTGGTGGGCAGGTGCTATTTTTATTTCCCTGGAAATATGAGGGTAGTTGTCAGCCGTTCGACGAAGCATGTGATTTTCAATTTAAAGGATGATCAGTGAAGAAAAATATTTTTGCAGGGCTGTTTTTAGTGACTTTTTGCTTGCCGAATTTTGTAATGGCGGAAGGACAGACGATTTCCAAAAGCCAATTGAAACGCTGCATGAATTATTATGAACGGATCGTTGAAAAAAAAGGAAATGTCAAAGAACTCGATGCCGTCATTGAGGAATCGGACGACAAAATTGAATTTTTTGAAAATCAGATGAAAGATGTGAAATCCCAATTGTCCCAGACGATCGGTTCAAAAAGAACGGCATTGATCAGTAAATACAATTCATTGAACGGATCGAGAAGTAAATTTGTTTACGTTTACAATATGGCTCTTGATAAGCGTAAAAAAAGAATCGGACAGCACAATGACCTGCTTGGAAAGTACAATGAACAGTGCGTCAATGTTTCCGCGACCAATGCGGATCTGGAAGAAGTCTGTCGCGGAAAAGGTGGTTTTTGCGATCTGTTCCATTGATGGACAAAGGCTTCTTTCGCTCGATCTGCCGGTTCGATGGCTCAGAGACGATATGTTGTTGAAGTCTCGGCCGGATCGAACCGCCATGACGGTGCCGATTGTTCGATCTTTGCCTGCTGGTAAAGAATGATCCGCCAAGCCACGATGTCTGATATTCCGGCTGTTTCATCCCTTGTTTCGATGTTGTGACCGGGTGTTTCCCAAACTGCGGATTCAGCTTTGACCTTGACCCGTGCCCTGCGAATTTCAGCGAGGCGGGAACCGAATGTTGAGAATCGAGCCTCGATAAACATTCCTGGCAAAAACAAAAGCCACTGCCAGCGCGGCCCCGATATCTTTTTTACAGGCAGCAAGGATTCCGCGGAAGGCACCTTATCCTTTGTCCATATCTAGTGAGCTTTTTCCATACGGACACTTGTCGCGGCCAAGGAGACCGATGCCAGTCGACGCATCATAAAATACATCGTCACCGGGAGAAAATCCCGGTTCCTTTCGACGGATTTCCTCTTTTAGCGGGCATGCAACGAAAGGCAAGGGGGATGTGTGCGCCAGGTAGTTTTTCGACCATAAGGGTGAAATCATTGATTGGACACTTTGAAATATAAAGCCGGGTCGTCCGGTGTTTATTGCATGGAGAGCAAATGGCAAAATGGATGATGATCGCGGGGGCGCTGTTGCTGATCGCCGGTGCGATATGGCAATTGGCTCCGTGGCTGCTTAACTGGTTCGGCAGACTGCCCGGGGATATCCGCATCGAATCAGAGCGGATGAAGATATTTATACCCATCACCTCCATGATTGTCGTCAGCGTTCTGCTGACGCTGATTTTGAAGCTCTTCAAACGTTGAATGCCCGCCTGTCACTTTTCGACTGAATGGCGCAGCTGTTCGACGGCGGCAAAAAGCATTCATGTCGAGGTGGAGAGTTCGACTGTTTATTGTCTTACCGGCATTTACGCAGATTTAAAAATATGCCGGATTCCCGGCGCAAAGGCTACCAAGGCAACGCATTTCCCTGAAAATCGAAAAGACGTCCGCTGTCCTGCGGTCGCAGGTTCGCCAGTACGCGCTGCAGGCCTCTGGCGCTCTCCACAGGAGATACGGCAGCATTCGGGCCGCCCATGTCGGTTTTGACCCATCCGGGGTGGAGTAGCACCGAGATGATGCCGCGGGAGCGCAGGTCCATCGCCAGGCAGTGACCTACCATGTGAACGGCGGCCTTGGAACTGCGATAGATGTATTGGCCGCCCGAAGAGTTTTCCGCGATGCTGCCCATGACACTCCCCATGGTGGCGATGATCCTGCGCCGGCTTCCGGCAACGTTTTCGAGGAATGCGGCGGCCATCTGCAACGGGGCGATGGTGTTGACCCGAAAGGTCTGCAGCCAGGTTTCGACGTCCACATTGCCCAGATCCTGAAGTTCGCCTCCGCGGACGCCGGCATTGTTGAACAGGATATCGATCGGTTCTCCTTTCCACTGACGGGCTAGCGCCCGAATGCCTTCCTCGTCGGAAACATCAAGGGTTTGAATGCTGATTTTGCCGGGATTCCTCTCCTGACGAATCTGCAGTTCCAGCGCATTCTCCGGTTGCCGACAGCAGGCCAGCACGCGCCAGCCGTCGGCGGCATAGCGTGTGGCCAACTCCAGCCCGATGCCGCGATTGGCACCGGTGATCAGAATCGTTCCATTCATGCTTCTTCTCCTTATTTGTCCAAAGTGATTTCAACCTGACTCTCTAATTGTTATGCACTTTGGACGGAAGTCAAAAAATATGGCAGAAGTCGTCCTGTTAGATTCTCCACCAATAATTTTATCAGGATCGGGAACCGGTTCTCCCTGTCGGCATGTGGTGGTTCGGAGGGGATGGCGCCAAACGTTTCGGAAAGATATTAAAGGAACTTTGTTGTGCCGATACTTACCGCATTATTGACGATGAAGGCGGGTCTGGGTTGTTCTCAGCAAGTCGATGTGAGGTTTTTGTGCTTTATTTCGGCGGTTGCCGGTTCCTCATAAGGTTTATCCTGCCGAAGGTTTGACGGTTGTTCGCGGCGTCTCTTTCGAAGTCGGAGCGTATTTTTTTGTATACGGAGGTTGATTCGCTCTGATATGAATGAGAGCATCAGACGATCAAACGTTATCAGCCTCAACTTCAGGAGAGGACATGCGATGAATCCTTCCCATGACCAAAACAGGACCTTGCTGCATATCGAGCAACGACGCAGTATACGATCCTTTACCGACAAGCCTGTTTCCGAAGAACATCTGCTGACCATTTTGCGCGCTGCGAATCAGGCCCCGTCGGCTCATAATCAGCAGTCCTGGAAATTTGTCGTGATTCGCGGAGACCGCAAAAAAGAACTTGCCGCCCTGGTAAATGCCCGGGCTGCCGACTTTCCCAAGCCGGCAGCCGTTTTATTGCGCATGGCCGCCAGAAGTATCAATTCCGCACCGGTGGTTATCGTGGTGGCCAATACCGGTGAATTGATCGGCCATGGCACCGACCTGTTCCGGATCGAAAAAGAACGGGCTGTCGATTTTTTTCAGACCATGGAGATTCAAAGTTCGGCTGCGGCCATTCAGAATCTCCTGATTGCGGCCACCTCCCTCGGTCTGGCGACGGTGTGGCTCGGGATTCTGTTTCTGATGAAGGATGAGGTCCTGCGTTTCATGGGGGAAGAGCAGGGCGAGTTCATGGCAGTGATCCCTGTCGGATATGCATCCAAGGTCGGCAAGGCGCCAAAAAAGATCGATTTTGATATGATGGTCAAGTGGTTGGATTGATGATTGCTGTCAGTTGTTGATCTCAGGGGCAGAGGCCTACGGCATATTCCTGAGCGAGGGGTTGTTTTAATAAGTCTTCCATCTGTTGCGCTTGCAACGGGGGAGAGAAGTAGAACCCCTGCATTTCGAAACAGTTTCTATCTCTCAGAAACTTCATTTGCTCTTTTACCTCCACCCCTTCGGCAAGTACTTTAAGCCCCAGGCGTTCCGCCATGACCAGGATGGTTTCGATAATTGCGGCATCGTTGTGGTCGTCAGGGATATCTCTGACGAATTCCTGAGCGATTTTGATGCGGTCTATGGGAAAGTTTTTCAAGTAGTTCAGGGAGGAATAACCGGTGCCGAAATCGTCGATGGCAATCTGAATGGCGCGTGCCTTGAGATCGACCAGAATTTCGATGGCACTTTCGAGATTTTCCATGAAAACGCTCTCGGTAATTTCCAGTTCCAGGTAGCGTGCTTCCAATCCCGACGATAGCAGTACCTGTTCGATGCGTTCTACCAAATCGGCCTGCTTGAACTGCTGGGCCGATAGATTTACCGCCATGCGAAAAGGCGGCAGGCCTGCTCGTCGCCACTGCATGGCCTGATGGCAGGCGGTACGCAATATCCATTCGCCCAGGGTATGGATCAGACCGGTTTTCTCTGCTATGGGAATGAACATGCTTGGCAGCAAAGTCCCCGCTTCCGGGTGCTGCCAGCGCACCAACGCCTCGAGTGCGATGATTTGCCCGGTGCGCAGATCGACCTGGGGCTGATAAACCAGGAAAAATTCTTCATTTCTTAGGGCGCGACGTAATCCGGCTTCCAGTTGATGACGTTCGATGGTCCTGCGGTGCAGTTCATCGGAGAAAAATCGGTAAGTATTGCGGCCGCTTTTTTTTGCCTCATACATGGCCATGTCGGCGTGTCTGAGCAATGTCTCGGAATCCTTGCCGTTTTGGGGAAACAGTGCGATGCCGATGCTGGCGGAAGTGAACACCTGACTTTCGCCCAGATCGAAGGGCTTGTCGCTCAGGCAAGAGAGAATCTGGTGGGTTTTCCGGGCCGCCCGGTTTGTGTTATCGACTTGAGCGAAAACCAGGACGAATTCATCCCCTCCCAGTCTTGCCAGGCTGTCCGCTTCACCCAACTGTTTTTTTAAACGGGAGGTTAAGAGCAGGAGCAGTTCATCACCTCTGGCATGACCGGTGGTGTCGTTGATCTGTTTGAAGTCATCGAGATCGAGCATCAGCACGGCGACTGTTCCGGAGCTCTGGGAGGCCATGGCCAGGGTTCGGTCGAGGTTTTTCTTGAGGGCGAGTCGGTTGGGGAGCCCGGTCAGGGCATCGCTGAAAGCTAGCTGTTTTATTTTCCGCTCGTCCGCCTTTTTGGTTGTGATATCGGTGAAAAAGGCGGTCAGGGACAGGGGGGTTCCCGATACATCGCGAGTGATAAAGGCATGCAGTTCCAGCTCAAACAAGGCTCCTTGCTTGTTTCTGGCGAGCATCTCTTCGCGATAGTGTCCTTCCGTCTTGACGGTTTGAACAATATCCATTTCTTCATGTTGAGGCGCCAGCAAGGAAACAACCTGTTTCCCCAAAATTTCCCGGGATGACGTAAAACCGAAAAGATTCATCATGGCTGGATTGGCATAGGTGATAATGCCTTCCATGGAGATCATGGCCAACGGATTTTTGGATGAGTCGATGGCATAGTGAGCCAGAAGAAACCTGTTTTCAGCTGTTTTGCGATCGGTAATATCCCGGATGGTCGAACGTCGGCCCAGGCTGTTTCCACGGTCATCGTATATTTCGCGACACAGGTGCTCCACCCAACGAATGTTCCCCTTACGATCGATGATCCGGAACGCATGGAATTGTTGGGCTTCCGTTCGAAGAGAGCACCTGTATCGCGGAGCATCCTCCGGATGGACGATTTTCTCCAGCAGATGGGGGTGTTTTTCAAACGCCGTCCTGGCATATCCGCTGATACGTTCACAAGCAGGCGAACAAAACAAAATAGAACCGTTGTTTCCGATCCACAACTCCCAGTCGTAGGTGTAGTCGGCAATGGTTTTCAGGAGTTTTTCCTTGTCGTCCAGTTTGCGTAGTGATCGCTTATATTTAGTTACGGCAAGCCACAGGGCGGTCATAAAAAGGGCGCAAATCCCGGCGACGGCCATCGCAGCGTACAGGCATGCCGGGTGGATCGTGGAAATGAAAGAGGAGCCGAAGATCTGTTCGGCTATTCCCCGCCCCGGGAGCAAAAGAAGCAGTGCCAGGGAGAGTGTGCAACAGCAAAGGTACCTGTATTCGATGTGCAGTAAATCTGGCCGCATGAAATGAACCTTGGAAAAGTGTCGCTGAAATGATTTATTCAGCTACATGTATTCCCGTTCCTTTGAATGTCCAACAAAAAAGCATCCTCTCCCTATAGGTGACAGGGGCAGGATGCTTCTCTTGAGGTGTGGGGCGATGCAATAATAAAAATCATTTTCTTCGATAACCCGGCTATCCTTGGGGGACCCGTGGCTTTGCGTCGCCGGGTTACCCCGGGTTTGCCATTGTCGAAAAATTTGCCTGGGCCCATCATAGCCAATGAAATAAAAAAGTAAACAAAATAATTAAACTTTTTACAGATGACTGTTAATTGACAGCAATTCCCAAAGTGACGACGGGTAGATGGCGGGATTGCGTGGTTATCGAGGTTTTAGATGGAGGGGCGTTCTTGACACGATTCCTGCATGTTTAGGATGTCGAAGTAAAACAGGTGCCTACACCTCATTGAAAAACAGAATATTGACAATGTACGGTTTCCTTCCCTTGCGCTATTTTCGGGCGGATTTTCGAGTGTGTAGGGGAACCGATGGCATTGGCCGGCTATGGGGAGAGTCAATAATATGAAACGAGATGCAGCGCAGGATATTCTGCTGGAAAGCGGTACCAATGAAATGGAAATTCTCGAGTTTTATCTCGAAGGACAGTCTTTCGGTATCAATGTCCAGAAGCTGAGGGAAATTATCTGCTACGATCCCGGCAGGCGAACTGCCATGCCGGAATCCTTGCCCTCGGTTCTCGGTGTGTATATGGTTCGAGGCGATTCCATCCCGCTTATCGATCTTTCCAGCCATCTGCGTCAACGTACTGCTGTCGCCCCGGAGGCGGAAGCCCGCGCCATTGTCCTGGTATGTCAGTTTAACCGGAAGGTGACCGGGTTCCTCGTCGAAGACGTCAACCAGATCCATCGTGTCAACTGGCAGAGTGTTGAACCGATGGCACCCCTTATCGAACGGTTTCGACCTCGTTTTACCGGTACCATTCATGTTGAAGACCGGGACATATTGATTGTCGATCTTGAGCACATATTGGCCGAAGTCGATTCCGACATGGATATGAGTTTCAGTCAGAACGAGGGGGACGATAGCGTTTCTGAAACTCGCGAGGATATCGGTCTGATGGTAGCCGAAGACTCGGTCCTCATTCGCGCCGGTATCCAAAAGGTATTGGCCAATGCAGGTTATTCCAGGGTTGAGGTGTTCGCCGATGGGGAAGAATGTTATCAGCGCCTGCTTTGTCTCAAGGAACAGGCAGACTCGGAAGCGGAGTTTTTGAAACACGTCCGGCTTTTGGTTACCGATATTGAAATGCCTCGCATGGACGGATTGACTCTTTGCCGCAGGGTGCGTGAAGAAATAGGGATCAGGGATTTCAAGGTGGTATTATTCTCATCCTTGATTACGGACGAGATGGCCCACAAATGTCAATCGGTGGGGGCGGATGCCTGGATAAGTAAACCCCAGATTCCCGCACTGGTCGATCTGGTGGATGGTTTTTGTTTCACCGATGATGCCTGATTTATCGTATTAGGTTGCGCCATGAATGAGAGTACACAAACAAAAGCCCATCTTCGTCTGGAGATGGGCTTTTGTTTGTGTCGTTAAAACCGACAAAGATATTAGTCCTAATTACCTAAAAGCCATATAATGACGGGAATGAGTTATGAATTCTAGTTCCAAAAGGGGTTCCAACTGCCGGTTGTCGGGAGGTGATTTAGACCATGCTCCCCGTTCCACGGATATTTCCGACGTTTCTCTTGAGCCGACCTCCTGCCATTCTATCGCGAAGAACGGAGGTTCGACGAGGGACGCTGGCGTGCTATCGGATGCCGTCAGACAGGAGTGTGCAGAAAAATACGTTTGCCATAACCGGGAGTGTTATCGAGCCTTGGTGGAAAACCAGGTTGAACTGGTTATCCGCTGGTTGCCCGACACCACCCTGACTTATGTCAATCCGGCCTATTGCCGATTTTTCGGCAAGTCGGCGTCGCAACTGCTCGGACAGAGGTTCCTGAATCAGGTTCCCGAAATTTACCATGCCTACCTTCATAGGCAGATTGCTTCGATTCTCGAAACTCCCCAGACGGTTTATTCCGAATTTCAATCCATTTCTGCCGAAGGCATCCCGGTCTGGCATCGCTGGAGCGACACCCCCATCCTCGATCAGCATGGCCGGGTGGTGGAGTTTCAGTCCGTCGGCATGGATATTACGGAATTCAAGAAAGCGTATCAGAAGCTGCACCATAGCGAAATGCGCTATCAGCACTTGGCGCAACACGATTCGCTTACGGGGCTGCCCAATCGCATCATGCTGCTTGATCGCATCAAGCACGTGATTGCAAAATGTCATCGGTTCGGTCGGGATTTTGCGCTGCTGGTGGTCGATCTGGATCGTTTCAAAAAGGTTGCCGATGCTCTCGGTCACGATGGTGCCGACAGGGTTCTTTGCCAGGTTGGAGGGCGTTTTCGGGAGGTGGTGCGCGAATCGGACCTGCTGGCCAAATTGAGTGGCGATGAATTTGTCATTGTTTGCGATGAAATCAAGGATTCGGAGGGGCCCTCGGTGCTGGCCCGGCACCTTCTGCACAGCCTGTCCGTGCCTTTGGAAATCGATGGGCATACCCTTCCGTTGTCGGCATCAATCGGGATTTCCGTTTGGCGGGATGGTCAGGGGAATGCGGAGGACATCCTGAAAGAAGCCGACCTCGCCATGCGGGAGGGAAAACGGCAGGGCGGCAATCGTTTTCTATTTTTCAATGGCGCCATGAGAGCCCGCAGCAGAGAAACTGACTGCGTGGAAAGTATGTTGCGTCATGCCATACGGGATGATGCTCTGCATCTGGTGTTTTTGCCGCAAATCGATTTGCGTTCGGGCCATATCGTAGCCGTTGAAGCCTTGGTCAGACTATGCGATACCTCCGGCACGGAAATTTTACCGGCCGAATTTGTCCCGGTCGCGGAAAAAACGGGACTTATTCTGAAGTTGGGTGACCGCATTCTGGAAAAGGCCTGCGAGCAGAACAGTCTCTGGCAAAAAGCCGGACTGCCACCCAGGGTGGTCACGGTCAATATCTCGCCCGAACAGTTCAATCAGGCGGATTTTGCCGCCAAAGTGCTGCATGCTCTGGTGAAAACGGGTTTACAACCTTGCTGGCTGGAACTCGAGATCAAAGAAGATGCCATCATGGAAAATGTAGCCCATGCCATTGAAGTGATGGATGTGCTGGGCAGGGTGGGGGTCAGTTTTGCCATCGACGATTTCGGTAAAGGTTATTCCTCGCTGACACAATTGCGGCATCTGCCTCTTGCCAAGCTTAAAATCGATCGCGCTTTTACCCGAAACGTTCCGGGGAACCCTCTCGATGCGAAGCTGGTGGGGGCCGTGGTTGCTGTGGCGCAATGTTTGGGCATGCAAACGGTTGCCGAAGGGATGGAGACGCAGCGCCAATGCGAGTTTTTCAAGGAATTGAGGTGCGATCTGGTGCAGGGGTACCTCTTCGGGGCGCCGAAATCGGCAGGTGAGATGGGCGGTAGCTTTGAACGACCTGTTTCCTGCTTTTTTTCATCATGATCCGCAGGCTTTGTATCTGAAGAATCAGTCTTCAAAGAAAAAAGGTTTGGCCGGGTTGGCATCCTGAGCTATCCCTTTGAAGGCTGCAGCCGGTGCCGGCATCAAACAGGTGCAATTGCGACCGGACCTCTTGGCTTTTAAAGGGTTTGGTCGGCACGGGACAGCAGGATTGACGCCAAAAACAGTGTCGAGGGGGCGCCGCTTTTATGGGGTAATCGTCCGAAAACAATGCCCTGCTGAAATCGAATTGCTGATGTTCTGCATGGCGAAACCTGCGGCAAAAAGGTCGGTGCACCCTTTTTGTGCCCGAGTTGTTTTAACGTCAGTGCATATATTCCTTGAACAATGCGGACGATTTTGTTAAAAAGATCGTTCATTATATTCAAAAGGAGGGCTCACAAATATGGGTCTAATGACTGGCAAACGCGGCATTATTTTCGGGGTGGCGAACGAACTCAGTATTGCCTGGGGGATCGCCAAACAACTTCATGCTGCCGGGGCCACTCTCGCTTTTACCTATCTCAATGAAGCCCTGGAAAAGCGTGTGCGCCCTTTGGCCGAGAGCGTTGATGCGGATCTGATTCTGCCTTGCGACCTGGCCAAAGACGAGGATATCGACGCGGTGTATGCCGAGGTCGAGAAAAAGTGGGGTAAAATCGATTTCGTGGTTCATGCAGTCGCTTTTGCCAATCGCCAGGACCTTAAAAATTCATTCAGTCAGACCAGTCGCGATGGCTTTGGGCTGGCGATGGATATCAGCGCCTACACGCTGGTGGCGGTAACCCGTGGAGCGCTTCCGTTGATGAAAGACGGAGGCAGCATTGTTACCCTCACCTATCTCGGTGCTCAGCGGGCTGTGCCGAATTACAATGTCATGGGGGTGGCCAAGGCGGCATTGGAGGCTTCCGTGCGCTATCTGGCAGCCGAGTTGGGCGAAAAAAACATTCGTGTCAACGCCATTTCTGCCGGTCCCATCAAAACCCTGGCTTCTTCCGCAGTAGGACAGTTCAAGGAAAAACTGCGCATTATGGATGAGATTGCGCCTCTGCGCCGCACTGTGACCCAGGAAGAAGTCGGCAAATCCGCCCTCTACATGTTGTCCGACCTGGCCACCGGTGTGACCGGTGAGGTCCATTATGTCGACGCCGGTTTCAACTTCGTGGTCGGCTAAGAACGGATGACGACGCTTTAGTTTGCATATCCATAGAGGGACCCCTTAAAGGGTCCCTTTTTATTTTTAGGGTCCTATGCAGGTTCACGGTAATTTAACAGGGTTAAAATCCAGTCAAGTCAAGGCGTTGGAACGTCTGTACCGCCGGCGGGTTCCGCCTGACCGGATCATTACGCCGGAACTCGCCCGTTACCTGGCCGAACAATCCCTGGATATCCGGCGCCAGGTCGGCCTGATCATCGACCGTAGCGGTACCGTACGTTACGTGATTGTCGGTGACGACCGGGAGATCGTCATACCCGACCTGTCCGGTTATGGTCGCGGACGCAGCGGTTTGCGCGGTTTGCGCTGCATTCATACGCACCTTGGCGGCGAGTCCTTGAACGAAGACGACCTGACCGACCTGGCGCTGCTCTGTCTCGATTTGATGGTGAGTATCGAAGTCGATGAGAATGGGCTTCCGGGGCGCGTCGAATACGCCCATCTGTTACCGCCCAATCCCGACGGCAAGCAGGTCGAGGTCGAGGCCGCGGCTTCGGTTTACGATCTCGATGTGGATCTGGGCTCGTTTTTACGTTCCCTGGAGCAGGAGCTCGAATCGAAGATCGCCGAGACTGTTGATCTTTCCGATCCTCGAGAAAAGGGGATTCTGATCTCCGTCAGCCAGCAGCCACGTTACGAGGCGGAAGATTCTCTGGATGAATTGGCCGAATTGGCCCGTTCTGCAGAGGTTGTCGTGCTTGATCGCTTCATCCAGCGGCCGCGCAAGATCAATCCCAGGTATCTCATGGGGGAGGGCAAGGCCAGGGAGGTTGTCATCCGGGCTCTGCAGCAGGGCGCCACGCTGCTGATTTTTGACCAGGATCTCACACCGGCGCAGGTGCGGGCCATCGCCGAAATGACTGATCTTAAAGTCATCGATCGATCCCAATTGATACTCGATATCTTCGCCCGGCGGGCTCACACACGGGACGGCAAGGTGCAGGTGGAGTTGGCCCAGCTGAAATATATCCTGCCGCGCCTGGTCGGGCGAGGAGTCGCCTTTTCGCGGCTGATGGGCGGTATCGGCGGACGCGGTCCCGGCGAAACAAAGCTGGAAATCGATCGCCGGCGTATCCGCGATCGTATAACCCGCCTGGAAAACGAATTGAAAAATCTTTCCAAGGGACGTCTGCAGAGGCGGCAGCGCAGGATTCGTTCCGGAGTGCCCATCATTTCCATCGTCGGGTATACCAACGCAGGAAAATCGACGCTGCTCAATGCTCTCACCCAGAGCAAGGTGCTCACCGAGGACCTGTTGTTTGCAACTCTGGATACCTCCAGCCGGCGCTTGCGTTTTCCAATGGAGCGGGAAGTCATCATTACGGATACGGTCGGATTTATACGCAAGCTTCCCAAAAGTCTGGTCGGCGCGTTTCGTGCAACTCTTGAGGAGCTGGAAGATGCCGATATGCTTTTGCATGTGGTGGATGTGGCCAATCCCCGCTTCGAGGAACAGATCAGCGCGGTGGAAAAAATTCTCGACGATCTTGACCTGGGGCGGATACCCCGTCAAATCGTGTTCAATAAAATGGATCTTGTGCCTTCTCCGCAGGTCGACGCATTGTGCAGACGTTTCGATGCCATTGCTGTAAGTGCCCGTGACCGCAAGACTTTTGCCCCCCTGCTGAATATGCTTGAAGAGCGTTTTTGGCCCAGGGAAATGGAGGGATCGGACTGAAATCCGATAAATGTAATGATCATGGTAAAAAGATATGTTGTTTTCTTGATACTCGCCGGATTGCTGGCCGGTTGCCAGGCATCCATGCAGTCCGTGACAGTCAACGCAGATCGTGAAAGCGGAACGACCGCGTCATTGACCGAAGAATCTGCTCTTGAAGAGGACGGATCATCGGTCCGGACTTTGCCGAAGGTGGATGCTCAGGACGGTCAAGAGCGGTATCCGGAAGGGGAGGCCTTGGAAAGCGGGGAGGCCGAAGAAGTCTGCATCGTGCCTCAGGATCCGGAAACCCTGGAGGATATGGAACTTTTGTCCGATGCCGACACACAGCCGCCGGAAGACGAAGGCGTAACGGCAGTCGAAAAAGACCCGGTATATGACCTGCCGGTCGTGGAAAACGACAAGGTGCGTTATTTTATCGACTACTACGCCAAACGCGGCAACCGCGGTTTCCGACGCTGGCTCGAACGGTCGGGGCGGTATCTGCCCATGATGCAGGCCATCTTCGTTGAAGAGGGGCTACCGAAGGATCTGGTCTATCTGGCCATGATCGAGTCGGGTTTCAACGCAAGGGCCTGCAGTCGCGCAAATGCGGTAGGACCCTGGCAATTTATCGCCAGCACCGGCAGGATGTACGGCTTGGACAACAACTGGTGGCGCGATGAACGGCGTGACCCGGTGAAAGCCACCAGGGCAGCGGCCCGTCATCTGCGGGATCTGCATACGCGTTTCGACGGAAACTGGCCTCTGGCCATAGCGGCATACAATGCCGGTGCGGGAAAGGTCAGTCAGGCCATTCGGCGGACAGGAACCCGTGACTTCTGGAAAATCAGCAGAACAAGGCATCTGCGGTCCGAAACCCGCAACTATCTTCCGAAATTGTACGCCGTGCTGCACATTGCCAAAAATCCGGCCAAATACGGGTTCGAAAATATTTCATATCAGACGCCTCTGGCCTTTGACGAAGTGCCGCTGCCCGGCAGTACCGATCTGGACATCGTCGCCCGTCTCTGCAACGTCAGCTATCGGGAAATTCAACAACTCAATCCGGAACTCAAGCGCTGGTGTACACCTCCTGATGTCAAAGACTATCCCATCCGTATTCCTGCGGGACAACGGGAAGCTTTTTTGACCGCTTACGCCGATATTCCGGCCAGCCGTCGCGCCAACTACAGGCATTACCGGATTCGTTCCGGCGACACCCTTGGCGCATTGGCTATGCGTTACGGTATCAAGACGCGGGATATCATGAGTCTGAACCGCATTAAAAATCCCCGTACGCTGCGTGTCGGCCGTGATCTGATCCTGCCGCTGCGTCCCGATTACACCTCTGCGCCGATGGCCGCGCTGGGCGATGATTATATCCACTCCAGAACACGCACCTACAAGGTCAGGAAAGGCGACAGCTTGTGGCGTATCGCACGTCGATTCGGCGTAAGCACAGGACAGTTGGCAGCCTGGAACGGCATGCGCAGCGATGATGTACTGCGTCCCGGCAAGATCCTTAAAGTTACCGGTGACTCTTCTGTCCCCACCCGGACTGCAAAGGTATACCGGGTACGCTCCGGTGACAGTTTGTGGACCATCGCCAGAAAGCTTGACGTAACCGTAAATCAGCTTTGTGGGTGGAACGGTCTGCAACGGGACACCGTATTGAAACCCGGCATGGCTCTGAAGCATGCCGGTACTTCGGTGGCGTCCCAGCCGCGTAAAATCATCTATCACGTGCGTTCCGGCGACAGTCTGTGGAGTATCAGCCGCAGGTTTGATCTTGCCGTGGTGCAAATTCGCAACTGGAACAATCTGGGTCGCAATCATGTACTCAAACCCGGGCAAAAACTGACCCTTCTTGTAGGCGACGATCATCGGGGATAAGCTTTTGACATTTCTCGGGCACGTTGCTAAACTTTTCCGGCGCTGTGTGCCAATTAATCGGAAAGGATTCCTTCGCATATGATCAATCTGGCTATTTCTCTTGCAGCATACATAGTTGCCGTAGGTTTGCTGCAAGTTGTCACAGGCTTTGAAGCCTGGATAAACGCTCTTATCGGGCTGGTGATTTTCGGTCTCGTCTATTTTCTGCTGAGTCGTCGGATTCTCAAACGTCTTACCGCCGTCATGGAAACCGTGCAGCGGGATATGATGGCCGGTAGAACCGAAAAGGCCATAAAGACTCTGGAGGCGGCTCTGCCCATGGGAAAATGGCAGTTCCTGGTAACCTCTCAGCTGCATTCCCAGATCGGCAGCCTTTACTATCTCAAGCGCGATTTCGGTAAGGCTTTTGAGTATCTGCAAAAAGGTTTCAGCCGCCATTGGCCTTCGATGGGCATGTTGGCTATCTGCTATATGAAGCGCAATAAAACCGACAAAATGACCAGGACTTTCGACAAGGCGGTAAGTCTGACCCGTGATGAGCCGTTGCTGTGGAACCTTTATGCCTATTGCCTCGATAAGGTTGGCGACCGTTCAAAGGCGATCGAAGTAATGAACAAGGGGTTGAAGAAAACCGGCAACGATGAAAACCTGCAACAGAATCTTGAGGCCCTGACCAATGGGCGCAAGATGAAGATGCAGGTTTATGGTGATATGTGGCTGCAGTTTCATCTCGAAAAAGCCGGCGCCATCGTTAAAAAGCAGACCAAGGCCATGCAGGGACGACGCAAAATCGTGAGGCGCTGATCGTGGCACGCAAGAAATCGAAAAATAAGAAAAACAAGGATTTCAACAACAGCCCCTTCAAAAATCTGAAGGGGCTTGTCGTTTTCGAGAAACACGCCTCTTTGCCGGTTAGGGAAAAACAAGCCCCTGCGACTGCAGCCGATATGGAGGACGATGATGGTGCCCTGTTTGAACGCGAGATGGACATGTTGAAGGTGAAAAAACGTCATGGGAACGGCATGGCACGCGCCCTTCCGCCGGAGGATGTTTCTGCGGATAAGGTACCGGACCCGTTAACGCCGCCGGCGACAGATCAGGAAATGTTTTTGGAGGCGCTGGGCAGCATGGATACCGTTTTCCGGGACGAATACCCCGAGGAAGAGGAACCGCACGCTGCCCCTCGTCGCATGCGACAACTCCGCCACGGCAAACGCACGCCGGAAGCGCAACTTGACCTGCACGGTGCAAACCGGGAGCAGGCGCGCCAGAAAGTTCGGTATTTTCTGGAGGATTGCGTTTATCAAGGCATTAAAACCGCTCTTATCATCACAGGGCGGGGGAAGAGATCCCAGGAAGGTCCCGTGCTGCGTGCGGATATGGAGAAATATCTTTCCCATGAAGCCATGGCCTGGGTGGTGGAGTGGGGACGCGCGCCGGCCCGCTATGGCGGAGATGGCGCTCTTGTGGTGTTTCTACGATCCTCACGAAAGAAATGATAATTCTCATACCAAAAAGCCGCAGCAGACGCTGCGGCTTTTTGGGTCTTTGCCGAATTTTATTGATCACCGGCATTATCTGTTGCTTCTGCCTTTTCCTCTGGTTTTGCTGCGGGTTTGCGGGGTCGGCGGACCGGCTTCTTTTTTTCCGCAGTCTCTTTTTGGTCGCCGGCATCTGTCGTTGCGACTTCCTTGGTTTTGCCGGTTTTAGTAGCGGTTGTGCTGGGCCGTGTACGGCGCTTCGCCGTTTCGGAGCCTGGCTCTTTGGCCGGTGTTTTCATTTGCGTGTTACCGGCTTCGTTGTCGGGGTTCGCCGGTTGCTCCGTAGAGGCCTTGGTGGTGCGTCGGGTGCGCCGTGCGGGTTTCCTGGCCGCAGCTTGCTCCCGGCCTGATGTGGCGTCGGCATCTGATGCCGCGGTTTTGGGCGTTTTATCCGCTGTTTCCGTTTTCGGCTTGGCCTTGGCACGGGAGGTTGCCGGAGTGCGGCGACTTGTTTTGGGCCTGGCTTCCGGCTTGGCTTCCGGCTTGGCTTCCGGCTTGGCTTCCGGCTTGGCTTCCGGCTTGGCTTC
>ERZ1673962.213-NODE-213-length-49719-cov-37.309238_pt1 | contig 49719 bp, 42 predicted proteins | sample MGYA00580188_ERZ1673962 | MGnify/ENA primary metagenome ERZ1673962 (study PRJEB41334, sample SAMN05608104) | rock metagenome | biome: terrestrial subsurface; feature: shale formation; material: shale | place: USA: Pennsylvania ... | reverse complement strand
GGCTTTCTTTTTGAAACTCCTTCAAAACGCGCAGCGTTTAGTGGGAGTTGTTCATTACGCGGTTAATTTCAACCCCATTATGCTTCACAATAAAAGTGTGGGTATAGCGCTAGGGCAATGCCTGCCTCATCACGTTTGTCATAACCTACTGTAACAAAGGTTATTTTCGAAAGTTCAACTTTCGACTCATCGAGTAACTTTATAAATAGAGATACTTCGCGAGCACTGTCATGACACCAGGTACCTAAAAGCACTAACACCTCTTTACCTGCTAATTTTTGCATCAATGCAACGTCTTGCGGTGTAGGCGAAAATGCTTGGTATTGCTTGGCAAATTTATCGTGATCGCTTAATAAACGCTTAGCAGTAACAGCGTCTGAGTGTGGTTTGAGCGTTGCATTCACTGCCAGTGGTAGACTCAAAATAAAGAGTAAAATTAATTGTTTTAACATAAACCTATACCTAACTAGCTTTTAGCTACTATACCCATAATCGAGCTTAAGTGAATACACTTACTTACTTTTATCCATAAAATCACTCACTTGCGATAAAACCGCTAAGTACTCACGTTTGGCTTCTTTGTTTTGTTCTAATTTATCTAAATCACCGATTAATGTTACTAATTGCGTATGTGAATAACTCGATGTTGTTCTAAACTCGTTTGTCGCCCCCACACCACTGAGTCGTTTTCTTTCATTCTTACGATAACTATCTTCATTTTTCTCGAGCCAAATATCGTTAATAACACGAATATTGCTCTCACTGGTGGTTGTTTCTTTCAATTCCTTTTTTAGTTCGTATTGAGATATTTCGGGATTAAACTGATAAACTTTTTTATCTACATCCACCTCATGAGCCTGATCAAGAGCAACCAATTCGTTATTTTTTACAGCGGTACCAATAGTGTAATTTTCTTGTTTGTCATAATAATCAGGGGGGATGTCAGAGCGGTTACCTTTTTCATAATTAAAACGCGTGCTCGCCGTTTTATCTTGAGTAACTCCAGTTAACCCTGCTGATTTTTGGTGTTCTGTATTTTGACTCAGCTTTGTGGTGCTTGTTGCTATGTAATCCCCCTGATCCATTGCAAAAGAGAATTTTGCATCAAAATCAGCTAACTTAGAAATACCATCACCTAAGGAATTTTTATTACTGCTACCTAGCCCTTGGTAGCGCGGATCTTTGGTGATCATGTTGTCAACTAAATTAGCGACAAGCTCGCGTCCATTAGTAAACTGCTTTGTAGCAACCGACTCAATTTCGCTATAGCGCTCAGCGGCTGATGACATACTACTAAACGCACTTTTAAAAACAGCCAACCCTTGTTTCATTACTTTATCACTTTTGTGACCAAACGCCGAACGTGTACTTTTCTCAGAGCTATTGAGCTGGCTATCTTCTAAACTCTTATCGAGCGCTTTTATATATTGTTGCATTTGGCTTTTGTCTTGAGCGCCAATTGTTGACATATCAAGCGAAAAATCAATATTGTTTTGTCCGTTTACCGATTCAAACTCCAGTATTTGCTGCTCAGAATCCTCATCAAGGGTATAACTTAAATTAAGCTCATTATCTGTTCCGAGCAGTGCTCCATCGGCATCGCCAGTATTTCCCTCTGACGTTGAAAAGTACAAATCAAAACCCGAAAGTTCTTTGTTATCAAAATTGCTTAGAAAGCTTAAATCTAAATCAGCTTGGTTTGCGGGTACATAACGACTGTAAGCGCTTTGTTTAGCCTTAAAAAATTCATCCGCCATTTCACCAACACCAGAAAGTACTTGCGTTAATGCTTGGTGTTCAGCCTCAGATAAGTCGCCATCTACTTCATAACTTACGCTAAATTCGTCAGTGGTTTCGCCTGTTTCCTCATCGTAACCTTGCGCAGAATGAAAAGTAATTTTAATAACATCACCTTCTTTGGTTTTTACCGACAGCTCAAATCCATAGTTATCATCATCCTCATATCGCTCGCGGTTAAAATTTTCCATAAAGGGGTCTAGCGAGCGTTCAACACGCTGCTGACTAGACGCTAAAAACGTTTTTTGATTGAACCCAAGCTGCCCCAAGTTTGATAAAATATCGCTAGTGTTAGCATAAGCGCCCTGAATATTCTTTACCGAGCTGTTTAAACGCTCAATTAACTGATCACTACGTTCATTTTTTAATAGGCCCTCTTGCTGAGAACTTATCACCGTACGTAGTGCAACCTCTTCACTAGAGAGCTTATAATTTGAGCCACTGGGTGTGCTGGAAATCGTGAGTAACGAGGATAATTGCTGATTAAGTATTTCATCGACTTGTTGGTCACTAAACTGACTAAGCATTTCATCAGTGATTGTTGCCGAACTTGGCGCTAAGTGAGCACGCGATTGCAAACCTGTGGGAACACTGGTTTGGTTTGAATTATTGACCGATTGGGCAAGCAACGCATTTAAGTTAGCATAATTGCCTTGTAGTTTATTAACCATGATTATCCTTAATCTTCAGTACAATATAAATACGGTATCGGCCAACGAATTAAAAGCTTTAATTATTTGTTTATTATTCAAATATAAAGTATTTACGCAAAAAACATTCTTTAAAAGTAATTAGCAGGTTTTGGCAAGCAGCGACTTTAATATGTCTGGTACAAATTTTCGCTGCGCGGTAATGGCATAGAAGTGCTCAAATGCATCGGGTAAACGCTGATATTCAACTAGTAGGCCTTGTTCTATTTCATCCTTTACTACAACTGATGGCAATACCGATAACGCACCACTATCACGGGCAAGTAATCGCAGCATAGCCATATCATCAGCCTCTGCTTTTATTTTTGGCTGATACTGCCAACGAGCACATAAAGCATTAAATGAGTCTCTAATAGCAGAAGTTTTAGCGGGTAGCACCCACTGTGCATCCGTGTAACCTGATGGAAACTGGCCGCGTGTTTTTTTATCAGCTGGGCCAACTATAGCTAATGGCTGACGAGATACCAACTGACTTTGCCACAGTTGATCGTAGTGCTCAAGCCCGATGGGTTTATTGGTTAAAACTAAATCCAGTTCGTGCTCTGCCAAACCATTTAACAGCCCATCCATACGCCCTGCAGTCAGTGAAAATCGTACTTCGTCATTGCTCATTAAGGGGTTAATAAATTCTTCGATAAAGTTACGAGAGAGCGTATTGAGCACCCCGATTGATAAATGCTGAGTTTGGGAAATCACCCCTTTATGAATAAAAGACGACAGTTCTTCCCCTTTGGTGAATATATCGTTGGCGTACATTTGCACCCGCTTTCCCATATCGGTTAATGCGAGTGTGCGGCCTTTACGTTCAAATAACTCAATATTAATGGTGTGCTCTAATTGTTTTATTTGCGTAGAGAGCGCTGACTGTGACAAATGCAGCTCTTTCGCGGCTTGGGTTAAGTTACCAATACGAGCAACCGACCAAAAATAATATAAGTGATGATAATTTAAACGGCTCATTATTATTCTCTTTTATAGAACGTTTATATGCATTATATCTATTTTTATTTAGTTATCTAGTTTGCCATACTTTGATCACTAAATAAGGAGCACTGAATGAGTGAGTATATTATTTCGTTGTTACTGCTAATAATGCCTTTGAGCACATTTATAGCAGCCTGGTTAATTGGCCAACAATCGCGCGCTTCAAATGGTCATGTGCTGTTTAAAGTAATGGTGTTTAATAGCATTGCATTTATAACAGCTATTACGCTTCATCAAATTTATGCTTTTAATTTACTCAGTTTCTTATCGCTGACCATGACCCGAATTATTATGCTGGGGCTTATATTATTTATCACGCTGATATTAATTCGCTTTTGTAAGCACTATATGCAAGGTGAGCCACGTGTAAACTACTTTTGGCGATGGCTATTACTTACCATCACTGCCGTATTAGTTGTGGTTATGAGCAACCACTTAGCGCTATTTTGGCTAGGCTGGGTGGCGATAAGTTTAGCACTACATAAACTATTAATGTTTTACCCTGAGCGCCCTCGAGCGGTGCTCGCCGCCCATAAAAAATTTATTGTGGCACGTGTTGCCGAATCCTTATTACTAATTGCATTTGGTATTTTGTGGTTCATTCACAATAGTCTGTACATAACTGATATAACCGCCTTTTATAACACCACCACGCTACCACTGTCTTTTGCAGAGCAAGTTGCCGCTTTTTTAATTGCCTTTGCGGCTTTAATAAAATGCGCTCAACTCCCAATACACGGCTGGCTAATTAAAGTGGTTGAAGTACCCACACCGGTGAGCGCTTTATTACATGCCGGAGTCATTAATTTAGGTGGCTTTTTATTAATTTTATTTGCGCCTTTGTTTATTCAAGCTGCGGCTGCACAGTGGTTAATTTTAATTATTGCTGGTTTAACTACGGTGATCAGCGCTTTGATAATGACTACCCGAATAAGCGTTAAAGTAAGGCTTGCTTGGTCTACCAGTGCGCAAATGGGATTAATGCTCATAGAATGTGCGCTGGGATTATTTGAACTAGCTCTGCTTCACCTTGTTACTCATTCAACCTATAAAGCCTTTGCATTTTTAAACTCAGGCAACGGTGTAAACGAAGATCTGATTCGCCGCCACATTCCAAAACAATCACCCACGTGCTTTGCTTGGTTAACGGGGGCATTGGTGTCGATTACCCTAGTTAGCGCTGCTTGGACCATTAGCGGCTATCAAGGCGCGGTCAGTGTGTGGCTACTTTTAGCATCGGCTTTAACTATTTTACTGGCCAACCAACATGGCGCTTCTAGCGTGCAAACTCACAGTAAAAAACTGCTAGTCGCACTATTAGTTGTTATTAGTTATGTGGTTGCTAAAAATATATTTACTTTAGCACTAGAGCTTGAGCAGTGGCGCGAAGCTGCATTTAGCCTCGCCGATAGCTGGGTAATAGCCCTTATTTTAACGTTAATGATTGCCAGCTACTTTTTACGCTACCAGTCTTGGCGACCACAGGTTAAATCACTTTCCACCCTATTATTTGCAGGTTTGTATTTAGATGAGTGGTTTACGCGGTTAACCCTAAAAATATGGCCGATAAATTTACCTAATAATGGCCACACCGATTTAAAAAATCATGCAGCTGGAATCACCGTTGAGGAATCAAAATGAGCAATCAAACGAATTCAAATCACACGGCATTATCGTTAAGTGACACTGAAAACAACATACTTAATAAAGTATGCGGTTACATAGCACCAAACTGGCCGTTAGATCAGATGATTGCCGTTAACCCATTTTGGGAAATGCGCCATATGCCTATTGAAGATGTAAGCGCACGCATTGATACCTTATGTAATGCCAATATGCTCATGCCTAAAGATTTTTATCAGCACAAGTACGACAACGGCATAATTACTGATAACCACTTAGCCGATGCCGCAACGCTACTTAATAGTGACTTTAATAAAGAGCAACTATTACAAGCGCTTAGAGTTGATGTGCCATTAGTAGACTGGCACAACATTGCTGATTTACTCGACCAACAACGTAATAAGCATAAAATGGCTTGGCATGATGAAATTACTCATCAGTTGAGTCAGTTTTGTGCTGCACATTATCAACAACTCGGCCCTATGCTGCATCGTAATGATACTCAAGCCCCATCTGAATTATATCGCCATTGGCTTACTGTTATTCAAGCTGATAAAGGCATTAGCATTGTTATGGATGAACGGCATTTAAATGGCTATTTTAAACGACTGCCCACTTGCGCTGATGAACTAATTGCACTGACTCTTAAAACGCTTAACATAGATAATGACTCGTTAGAGTTATATGCTCATTCGCTGCTTTTAGATATTAATGGTTGGGCATCGTGGTTGGCGTATTTGCGATTTCAAGGCCAACTTTACGCTAAGCCCAAAGATGATATGAAACAGCTACTGGCCATGCGAATGGCATGGGACTTGGTTATTTGGCAGTATCTGGCAGATCATGATAGTGCTTCATTTAAACAACTACAAAGTCAGTGGCAGCAAGAAAAGTCACTCGTAGTTGAGCGCCTGCATGCACACAAATTAGCACAAAAGCCATTATGGGGGTGGGCAAAAGCACTGGAGCTGAGCTATCAATACCCGCTTAATCATGCACTGCAAAGCGCCACTAAAACCCCAGTGAACAACGCTCAATTACAAGCGGTGTTTTGTATTGATGTACGCTCAGAGGTTATTCGCCGCGCGCTTGAATCGCAAAGTAAAAATATAGAAACCTTCGGCTTTGCCGGTTTTTTTGGCTTGCCACTAGAATATCAAGAAAATGGTAGTGCAATTACTCGTCCTCAACTACCAGGGCTACTCAAACCAGACATACATGCCACACAAACACACAAAGACGCGGCGCTTGAAGCATCTCGTCAAAATAGTGCTACATGGCAAAGTTGGTCAAAATCAGCCCCCTCATCGTTTTCTATGGTTGAATCAGCAGGCTGGCTGTATGCATTTAAATTAATAAAAAATACCTTTTTATCTAAAGGTAAAGCTAAAAAGTGCGCAACCACCGACTGGCAATTAACACAAAATCAGCAAAAACTGACCCTAAAAGACAAAACCGACTTAGCTCAAAAAGTGCTTAACACCTTAGGAATAAAAGAGTTTGCGCCGCATATTATGTTGGTGGGCCACGCCAGCCATACAACTAATAACTTGCACAGCGCTGGCCTAGAATGTGGAGCCTGTGGAGGGCAAAGTGGCGAAGTTAATGTACGCGTGCTGGCTAACTTACTAAACGATACCCAAGTGCGCCAAGCGCTTAAAGAGCGAGGGCTAACACTGGCACAGAGCACGCAATTTATTGCCGCTATTCATAACACAACCACGGATGTCATCACCGCTTACGATACCGAGCTTAATGACAATCTGAAAAAATGGCTAACTGTTGCCACGCAAACCGCTCAGCAAGAACGCTTAGTAAATATCGACCCTCAGTTAGTTAATAAAACCGCGGATGAAATTAACCATGCTTATCAACAGCGAGCCCGCGATTGGTCGCAAGTACGCCCAGAATGGGGGCTTGCTAATAACGCGGCCTTTATTGTTGCGCCACGAGCCTGGACTCGCAGTGTTAACTTACAAGGACGCTGTTTTTTACATGATTATGAATGGGAAAACGATAACGAATTTGCGGTATTAGAACTGATTATGACCGCCCCCATGATAGTAACCCATTGGATCAATAGTCAATATAATGCCTCGGTTACCGACAACCATAAATACGGCAGTGGTAATAAAATACTCCACAATGCAGTCGGCGGTAATATTGGATTATTTGAAGGTAATGGCGGTGACCTTCGTATTGGCTTAGCCATGCAGTCACTGCACAATGGGGAAAAATGGATGCACGAACCAATTCGCCTTAATGTATATATTGCTGCGCCGCAATCGGCAATCGCGGCAATTTATAACAAACATGTCATGGTGAAGGAGCTGATTGATAACCATTGGCTCACTCTCATTCGCTGGGGCGATGATAATACCCTTGAGCAGTTCGAAAATGGACATTTCTCAACTATTTCAGCCTCTAATGAGCCAATATAAGCTATGCCAAAGATAGTCATTGCTACTAAACATAAAAAGGCGCCTTTAGTAGCTCCCGCTTTGGAGCCACTTGGTTTTGAGGTATTCACTACTGATTTATTTGATACCGATACACTTGGGATGTTTAGTCACGAAGTACAACGTCATTGTAGTGCCAATACAGCGGCACTGACAAAAGCTCAGCGCGCATGTGAACTCACAGACGAGCAATTTGGGCTTGGCAGTGAAGGCAGTTTTGGGGGTGGGCCGTATCCGGGTTTAATGAACTGGGACGAAGAAGTTATTTGTTTTTATGATAAGCACAATAACAATGCTATTTATGGATACGCTGGTGGGCCATTTTCGCCCAGCAGCTTAAGCATTAGCAGTGAAACCAGTGCTGAATCAATCACTACTGCATGTCAGCGCTATGAAAACCAGCATTGGATACTTGACGACACCCAAACGCTTCATAAAGGGCTTAGCATAGAAGCATTGCTTTGTATACAGAAAAAACGCCAAGCACAGGTACAATCACGCCTGATCTGAGGGCCATGTATAGCCCGCAACGCCAAGTAATTGTTAGCCAAGCTGCAGAAGATCTTGCAAGGCGACTATCATCAACATGCCCACAGTGCCAAAATCCTAACTTTGTTGCTAAACAAGTTACAAAAGGCTTGCCCTGTGAGCTATGTAATATGCCAACAGAACAAATGAAATCAACTACTTCAGTGTGTGATAGTTGCGGCTTTAGCCACATTGAAACGAATAAAAAACGCGTTGCTGATGCAACGTATTGCCAGTTTTGTAATCCTTAAGAATTATTATGACATCATTACAACCTACTCAATTATTGAATACTGAAGAGCGTATTAACCAAGCCGTGGCACTATTAAAAGCGGGCGAATGCGTTGCCTTACCCACAGAAACTGTATATCGCCTTGCTGCCGATGCTTGCGCAGAAGATTCCACACGATTTTGGGAGCTCGTGAGGTAATCTTTTTTGATGTTTTTCCACTCGTAAACCAAAAGCACGCTTAATAAAATTAAGCCACCCAACAGCAAAAAACAGAAGAGTTTCCATAAATTATTTTTTATTAGTGCCATCTAATTCTCACAACCCCGCCACAACCTGTTTGGTAGTGTGTTATGTATTTGGGCTCTTAAATGCACTTTATGGCTAGCTTGGTTTTTTTCAAGCAATTTTATTGCAAAATTAAGAAAACACACACAAATAAACACCTTTAATTAACAATTAAAGTAACATTAATTAACGACCGGCAAGCTCGATAAAAGCATTATTGTTATTGCTAAGCTAAGGCCTCGTTGTATCCTTGCATTTAATAAACGATATTATTAAGCGACCATTGTAGTTTATTTATTAAATATAATATTGATTTAAAACAATAGCTTTAGTTGTAAAATGTAATTTAAACCAGCCCAAGTATGAAGTCGCTTTGTTTAGTCATAATTTTGCAATAATGATCGGTAATAATAGCTGTATTATTAATCAAAAATAGCATTTGAAGCCCCTCATGAGCGAATCTATAGTGCAACTTACTTTTGCACTTCCGTCATTTGAAGATCCTATGTCTGCGGCAATGAGCCACAGCATGGAATTTGAAACGCTATCGCAGGATGCTAACAGTCAGCATCAAATCACACTGCAATGCGTTTTACCTGAGGCTGCTCATGAAAGTGATATTATTTCACTAAGCGCAACTGAGCCAAATGCACGAGCGGCTCAATACTACACAGAAAAAACACTCAATTTATCTGATTTAGAACAAGGGCGAGTCAACCTGACTTTGAGTCAAATATCACATAGTCATGATTTTGTGATGCAAATGATTTTGCATGGTAAGCACGGCACGTTAAAAAATAGTTTGCAGTTTGATATGCATATTAACCAATTTGGTAGTGGTTATACTGCACCTACAACTTATATAGCGCCGCCTAAGCCGCATCGGGTACGCCAGTATTTCTCCAATATGGGAACAGCTTTACTTTCGCTTTTTTAGTTATTGGCGCACACTTTTCCACTGGTTTTTTATTACTCAATCGGCAAAGCTCACTTTTCCCATAGTGATATCTAAAATACCTTGATTGTTATTATTTAAGCTTTGACGTTGCCCTGCCAAACATTCATTTGCCAAAATAGCAAACAGCACGGCCTCTTTGGCATCAGGATTTACGCCTAAACTCTCGGTGTTTTTAAACGCCTTAATGTTTGGGCAGTGCATCAATAATTGCTCCATTAATAATGGATTATGAATACCTCCACCACTGGCATACACTACACAGTCTTGAGTATGTTGAGCACAGTCATTTAATGCCTTAGCAATCGTAATGGCAGAAAGGGCATTTAAAGTCGCTAAAACATCTTCGTGGTTTAGTATTTGTGTCGTTGAATGCATTTGTGCCTCCCGTAAATAAGCTAAATTAAACACCTCAGGTCCGGTTGTTTTAGGCAGAGGTAATTTAAAAAACGCGTTATCGGTAAGCGCAGTAAGAAGCTTTGTATTCACTTTACCAGCTTTGGCAAGTTTAGCTCCCTCATCATAATGGAGCCCTTTAAAATAATGCTGTACATAAGCATCCATAATAGTATTGCCAGGGCCAATGTCAGAGCTAAAGACCGCTCCAATATCGCCGTTTTTAGGTAAAAATGTTAAATTAGCAATGCCCCCCATGTTGAGTAAAATACGATTTTCATTTGGGCTGGCAAAAAACAAATAATCTCCATACACAGCTAATGGTGCGCCTTCACCACCAGCAGCAATATGCTTTTGCCTAAAGTCACCTATCGTGGTAATGCCTGTAGTAACCGCTATTTGATCGCTGTCGCCAATTTGTAGCGTGCCATTTTTAAAATCGTGGTGGTTATGTTGGGATTGCGGGCAGTGATAAATAGTTTGCCCGTGACTGGCTATTACATCAATATCGGCTGGATTTACTTGCCACAGTGCTAAACACTGATTAACCATAGCACCATGGAGTTTACCTACCCACGGATGTAGCAAAGTCAGCACTTCTAAATCGCATTCGCGCTTAGCAAACACCTGTTTTATTTTAGTTTTATACTCGTCGTTGTACTCAACCGTGGTGAATTTTAATACCTCTATTTGGGTATGCAAACCCGCTCCGGTTATTTTACATAGCGCCACATCTAAACCATCTAAAGAGGTGCCACTCATTAGGCCAATAATTAAACGACTGGGCTTTTTAGCGCTATTATAAAGGGCGGCAATGTGTGGGTGCATAGTGACTCTGTGTAGGTACTTTTTATTATATTTTAAAAGAGTTTAAAGCAAAGTTATAGCTGTATACACTTTAATTTTAAAAAGATAGTTTCATTGTTTAAACGCCTAAAGCTTGCTGATGATTTTACGTGAGTTCAAGCAACACGATACCTTTCAAATAGTAACCATTTTGAACGATAAGCAAGTAGCACGCTATTTATCCTCTAAAATTCCATTTCCGTATACGCAGGCAGATGCGAATTGGTGGGTAAACGAGGGAGCAAAATGTGGCATCATTAAAGCCATCGAAGTTGATGGCCTGTGCGTTGGGTGTATTGGTATTACTCCTGATGAATTTGAGTATAGCCGCAGTGGCGAAATAGGCTATTGGCTTAGTCAGCAATATTGGGGGCAAGGTATTATCACCCAAGCCATTGGGTTGATTATTAGGGTCTGTTGACCTTTCAAGGTTAAATTTGCAACAGCCTGTTTGGTATTTAGGCAAGGCAGAGCCTATGAGGTGTGGTTATTCCACATAAATAGGCGATAACGCAGCATTAATGCTAAACAGGCGCTGCCCTTCGGGTTCTGCCTAGGGGCTATTTACTCTTGGTTGCCTACATGGATGTAGGTAAGGGGCGTGAGCAGGACGCGGAAGCTTTGCTCGGTTTTGACTTATTCTTACATGGATGTAAGTCAGTAGAATAACGCAGGAGCAGTTATCGAGCCCACTAGGTTACAAACCTCGCGCCGCGATTAAACCGCCCCTAGTTTGAACAAATTGTAATCCGCAAAGGTCAACAGACCCTAAAGAAGTGTTTAAAAGTACTAATTTAAACCGTATTTATGCGGCTGTATTTGCTGGTAATGCGGGCTCAATGAAGGCGTTGCTTAAAAGTGGCTTTAATACCGAGGCTATTTTAAAACAAGCAATTTATAAAAATGGTCACTATTTTGATAGCCATATATTTAGCATGCTAAAAACAGAGTAATTATTCTAATTAAATGTTTGCAAAGGTTGAATTAACCCCCTCTCGCCCAAAGCTCGTGTATCAAGGTACAAATTTTATCTGCCTATCCGCGCATTATTGTTGAGCCGTGTATTGTTTTAAAGCTTAAACATTCGGTAATAGGTGGTTTTTTCACTTTATTTTGGAGATTTTTTATGTCTACAACTAGCCGTCAATTTACTTTAGCCTCGCGCCCACATGGCGCCCCTACCAATGACAACTTTGAATTTAAAAGCAAAGAGCTTCCATCGTTAAAAGAGGGCGAAGTACTGTTGCGTACAATTTACTTATCATTAGACCCCTACATGCGTGGCCGTATGAGCGATGCTAAATCGTATGCCGACCCTGTCGAAATTGGTGATGTAATGGTTGGTGCAACGGTGTGCCAAGTAGAAACATCTAAAAACGATAAATTTAGCGAAGGCGAATGGGTATTAGCGTACACAGGTTGGCAAACTTACGCCATCTCAAATGGCGAAGGCTTAATGTCATTAGGTAAAGAACCAACAAACCCTTCATACGCATTGGGTATTATGGGTATGCCTGGCTTTACCGCCTACATGGGTTTACTCGATATTGGCGCCCCTAAAGCAGGTGAAACCGTGGTCGTTGCAGCAGCAACGGGACCTGTTGGTGCAACGGTTGGCCAAATTGCTAAAATTAAAGGCTGTAAAGTGGTTGGAGTTGCCGGTGGCAGCGAAAAATGTGCTCATGCCGTTGAAAAGCTAGGCTTTGATGCCTGTATTGATCACAAAGCCGATGACTTTGCCGAGCAATTAGAAAAAGCATGTGACCAAGGCATTGATGTTTATTATGAAAATGTGGGCGGAAAAGTGTTTGACGCCGTATTACCTTTGCTTAATACCTCAGCGCGCGTGCCTATCTGTGGTTTGGTATCGCAATATAATGCGACCAGTTTGCCTGAGGGCCCAGACCGAATGGGCATGTTAATGGGACAATTACTAACTAAGCGCATCAAAATGCAAGGCTTTATTATTTTTGATGATTATGGCCACCGCTATGACGAATTTGCACAAGACATGCAAAAATGGCTACAAGACGGAAAAATTCAATACCGCGAACATCTGGTAGAAGGCATTGAAAACACCATCAGTGCATTTAACGACATGATCAGTGGGAAAAACTTTGGTAAAACCGTAGTAAAGATTAACAGCCCACTATAATAACATTCAGGCTGTGTTGTAATTCAACACAGCTCAATAAGGAAGAAAATGATTAAACTACACCATTTAAATAAATCTCGCTCTAAACGTATTATTTGGTTACTAGAAGAGCTTGAGGTCGATTACGAAATTGTTGCTTACCAACGTAACACTGAGACTTTTTTAGCCCCTGATGAGCTTAAAAATGTGCATCCGCTGGGTAAATCGCCAGTTATAGAAGATGATGGCTTAGTGATTGCCGAGTCTGGCGCTATCACAGATTACCTGATCACTAAATATGGCAAAGGTAAGTTTGCACCAGTCACAGGTACTGCAGAATTTGTAGACTATCAACAATGGCTTCACTTTGCAGAAAGCTCTGCAATTTTACCTCTCCTGCTAAAAATGTTTGTCCAGAAAGATGGTGCTAAAACGCAATTTTTAGAGGGCTATGCCGATGCTGAAACCGCTAAAGTAATTAGCTACTTTAACAGCCGCCTTGAAGGCAAACGTTATTTAGTGGGCGATACTCTCACCGGTGCCGATTTTATGATGTCGTTTATTGTTGAAATCGTTAAAAATGCAGGCCAGTTAGAGCACTTTAAAAACCTGCTTAAATACGATGAGCAATTACAATCTCATGAAAAATTTCATACCGCTAACGAGTTAGAAGCCAAGTACGACTAACTTACCTTTCGCTTTGATTGTGGTTTCACAGTCAAAGCGATACCCGCTTTTCTACTCAGGTCTATCAAGATAAATTTGTTTGAAATCATTAAAATGTGCTTCAAAAAGTGCAACTAAGTTTGGATCAAAATGATTACCTGCACCTTTAATTATTTCCGCTTTTGCGTCATCCATACTCCAAGGCTCTTTATAACAACGGCGACAACATAACGCATCAAACACATCAGCAATCGCAGTAATTCGTCCCTCTAAACTGATTTCTTGCTGTTTTTTTGCGTGCGGATAACCGGCTCCATCCCAACGCTCGTGATGATCAATCGCAATGTTTGCAGCCATATCAATAACAGGATTAGCTGTCCCTTTGAGAATTTCCCAGTCCTTAGTGGTATGCTGTTTCATAATTTCCCACTCGTCAGCATCTAATTTTGCCGGCTTGTTTAAAATGAGATCTGGTACACCTACCTTTCCTACATCATGTAATTGCGCAGCTAGGCTAATTTTATCGCAGTACGCTTGATTTTGATTATGCAGCTGCGCGAGTAATTTTGCATATAAGCCAACCCTAATTACGTGAGATCCCGTTTCCTTGGAGCGCGACTCCATGGCACCTCCCATCAGTGAAATAGCCAGCTGCTGGGTTTCTTCAATTGAATTAGCTAATAATAAACTTTCAAATGTGAGAACAACATTGCCCAAAAACAAGTCAACAAGCTGTTGCGCTTCTTTTTTAACCGGTTGCAATGATTGAAATGCGAGTATTGAATCTAGACCTTTTTGTGAATGATGAAAATAAACATAATGATCTTCTGCAATAAAATTCTGCTTGGTTTGTTTCGCCCTTAAAAAGTACTCTTGATGCTTTTTCGGAATACTATCAATACCACTTCCCGTGAACAGATGTATACCTGAGACTTCCCCTTCAATCATTTGCAACTTTTCATCTAACTGACAAATACCAAATACTTTAGGCGCATCAATATATAAATTGGCCGAGCTCATATTCAGTACAAGTTTTAACTCTTCCATGACAACAGAGGTAAACTCTACCAAGTCACCAATTTGGGTAATGGTAGAGATAGCTTTTATTAGTCTTTTTAAATTATAGCGGTGAGTTTGTAGCATACAAATATCGCGGTAGGCTCGTAAAGAGGTATAAAAAATCAATTCAAGATCTTGGCTTTGCAGTTGGCTCTTCGCTTTATAGCCATCAATATCATAATCGCGAATAACACTGCGCTCAGGCGCAACCCCAGGCTGACCTGTTCGCAAAATAATTCGACTATAACCATTTTGTAAGTCTTGGCGAATAAATCGCGCAAGATCTAATCCTGCATGTTCTGTTTCCATTACGACATCTAGTAAAATTAATGCGTAACGTTCTGAGCTTTGTAGTTTCTCTTTCGCCTCAGATGCACTGTAAACACTGTGTAGTTCAACAGGGCGTTGCTCAAATTCAAAGCGCTTCATTGCAAGTTGAGTTACCTGATGCACAGAGTCATCGTCATCAACAATTAAGATTTTCCATGGCTTAGCATTGCTGTTGGCAACCGCTTTATCTGACACTACATCATCTTGTAACCACTCCATAAACACACCCTGCTATTAATTAATTCGGTGGCGTTACCGGAAATTGAATGAAAAAATAAACGCCTGTGGATTCTTTTTGCTTTACTGCAATTTGCCCTTTCAGGCGGTGAACTACGAGGTTATAAACAATATTCATCCCCAAGCCACTGCCGCCACCCGCTCTATTTGTAGTGTAAAACGGGTCAAACACTTTTTTCTGAACTTCATCTGTCATGCCTTGACCACTGTCTTGATAATGAATACAGACAGAGTCTGAGTACTCAATATGAACACTTATCTGCCCTTTTTTTCTACCATTTTGAAAACCGTGAATAATTGAATTCATTACTAAATTAGTGAAAATTTGCGCTAAGGCACCGGGATCAGAATACACTTCTGGCTCAGGCTCCGTTGCACTAATGGTAATATCAACCGGTGTTGCTTTAAGGGTATGATAGAGGCTTTTTAGCACCTCATTAAAATAACTACTTACATACAAATTACGTAATTCTTCGGTTGTTTGATCAACCGCTACACGTTTAAAACTGCTTATTAAATCAGCGGCACGTTGCATGTTTTTTAGCAAAATGTCACAGCTTAAATCAACTTCACTAATAAACTCACTAAACTGCGTTTTACTTAAGGTGCCAGAAGCCACTTTGTTTTTAGTTTCGATTAACATTTCTCGCAAATGAGATGTCGCTGTCACACAAACACCTAACGGTGTATTCACCTCATGTGCCACACCACTGACTAAACTTCCAAGTGATGACATTTTCTCTGCTTCAACAAGTTCCTGCTGAGTGCGACGAAGCTCTATGGTTTGCTCAAGTAAAGCGAGTTCTGCCTCATGGCGTTTACTCGACATTAAATTAATAGAATCACTTAAACTGTCATAAGGACTACGCTTAGAAACTGTTTGAGAAAAATCCCCAGCTGCAATCGCAGAGCAAACCTGATCAATATTTTTACTGGCTTTAATTAAACGCTCAAAACTTCTAAACATGGTGCCAAGCTCATCTTTTTGCGTCATGTACTTTTGAACATGAATAGATAAATCACCATTAGCTAACTGTTCAACAGATTTAATCGCAATATTAATACGCTTGGTTGTTCGGTTAATAAAATACCAAAAGAGTAAAAACACCAGTAATACACTTGCAAAAGCCGCTGCCAATAATGGTCTAAATTGCGCTTGAATAGGCCCAATAATATCGGTTTCAGAACGACGCACTATCACTGTCCAATGCCCAGTGGCGACCTTGGCTTTATCAAAATAGAAAACCCCAGAATCAAGAGGATCGTTAGCAGATAATATCTTTCTTGCTTGCCCTTGTGACTTTAACTGTTTGGCTATACTTGCATAATCTGTGTCTAAAATGGCTTTCGTTTTTAGTCCTGAATAATTTAATGTCGTGGCAATCACATTGTCGCGTTGGCTGAGTAACAAAACATCAATTTTTAGTTGCTGCTTTATGGTTTGTAAAAATTCAGTTATATCAGCAAGTGCTCTATCTACACTTGCCATACCGACAAATTCGCCATTAATAATAATTGGCGAGCTTTGTTCAACCAACATTCTTCCCTCGTAAACATAGGGCTCAGTGATCATAGTCTCGGTATTACCATCACGTAAAAACTGTTGACGAACTCCCTCATAATAAAGACTTGATTCCATATCGACCAAGGGCTCAAGTAACAAACGTTCAGAGTCATTAAAATCACGATGCCAATAAGGTAAAAAACGGCCAGCTTGGTCAACATAAACGCCCTCTTTTAACGGTGGAGCATTAATATAGGCTTGATCTTGATTATCGGCATTAGGCTCATAACCAAACGAAGCCCCCACAAATGAAGGGTTCATTTTAAGCACTGCACGAACAAAATTAAGACTTGCCTCTCTGTCACCAAACAACCCGTTTTGCTGTGCTAAGGCCATAATTTCGGTAGAACGTACCGCCAATTGCGTCTCTTCATTTACCTTCGCGGCAATCGTATCTGCCGTCTGGCTTAAATTTAGTTTTGCTTGTGTAACAGCCTGATTAAGGCTAGTTGAATACCAATAACTCAAAATACTCGCAATAATAAGCATAACGGGCAATGCCAAATACAGCAGCATTTTTCCTTGTAAAGAGTGTATGAGTGGTAGTCGCATAATTTTAGGCTTAAACAAGCAAGCCAACATCCTGAGGATTTGAGGTATTAAGCTTAAAAATTAGACTATAAAAACTTTCTAGGCAAATGAATTGTGTAGAAATTAATGCAAAAGCGGGGTATTAAAATAACTGCGATGACGTTATTTATATAATTTATCAGACTCGCTGAGTTGTAGAGCAGACTGTAAAGTTCTTATTGTTTAATCGACCAACCGATAACCCACAGCGGGTTCAGTTAATATGTATTTTGGACTAGCAGGGTTAGCTTCTAGTTTTTGTCTGAGCTGCGCTACATGTACCCGCACATATTCAGGACGATCTATGTACTGCGCTCCCCAAATATGGCTTAAAATTGCATTATGAGTGAGTACTTTATCTTTATTTTGAAACAGCAATAATAATATTGCGTACTCTTTTTTAGTTAGTTTTATCTCATTTCCCGAGGTGGTTACTATGTGCTTTTGTGGATCTATTTTTATATTCCCACAGGTAAACGCCACACTCGGCTGACTTTGGGTGCGCAATAACACCCGAATTCTGGCGAGTAACTCATTCGCGCTAAACGGTTTGGTAATATAGTCATTTGCTCCATTATCAAGCGCGGTTACCTTTTCAACTTCGCCATCTCGCGCTGACAGCACCAAAACAGGTAAGGCACTCCATTGTCGAAACTCAATCAGCCAGTCTTGACCGTCCATATCTAACAAGCCTAAGTCTAATAACACAAGATCATAACTTTGCTCACTTAAACGTGCAAAACCATCTAAGCCTTTATCACAAATACTTAGCTCGTAACCACTGGCTTGCAACAAGGTTTTTAAAAAGCTTTGTAAAGGGGGAGAGTCTTCCAATATTAAGATTTTAGTCATTGTCTTTTTCCCAGATCAATTTTGCGTACGCCATCTGTGTCTCGTTGTTAATTGTTAATGTAAATGTACCTTGGTGAAATTTAGCCACCACATCACAAATAATACTGCCCAGCCCAACGCCTTCATCGCTACTTGTTTGCGCTTTAGTGATCACGTTATTAGTGAGAAGTAACTGATAACATACCTTTTGCTGATTGCTACTTTGCGTAAATTCAACGCGCACCTTCCCATCACCATAACGCCATGCATTTTCGAGCATATTAGCCAGCGCAATTTCTAATAAAGTCACATCCCCTATGCATTTTAACTGAGCGTCTATATTGGTATCTATAACAAAATGAGTGAGTTGCTGCTGTCTGCGAGCTTTGGCTTCACTGAGTAATGCTTGTAAGTTTATTGTTTGCCAACATAGGTTTTCACCCATTTTATTAACTCGGCTTAACTCCATGACTTTATCAAAGTGCTGATTAAGTATTTTACTTTGCTCATAAATATTACTCGCTTGCTCTTTTATCACGCTGTCGCTGAGGGTAATTTCATCATCTGCAAGCATGCTGGATGCGCCCATAATGGTTGCCAGTGGTGTGCGTAAATCATGTGACAAACTACGTAAAAGTGCATTTTTAGCGCGTTCTAATTCCGCTTGCACCGAAATAGCAGCCGACTGCTGGCGTAATAACGTTTTTTCATGTACTTGATAAAGCAACGAAATAGCGGTATTAGCAAAGGCGTTTTGCCCTTGCGTTAACCGTTTAGTAAAATTAAACCCGCCCCAGCTCGGGTTAGCCTCACTAAGTAATATAAATTCACTGTTGCCTCGCGGTGCTGCAGGCATAAATGTGCAAGATGCATTTAAATGCTTACCGATCCGCTGTACAAAGTACTTTTTTTGTTCATCCAGCGTATCTAGGCTATTTAGGTCTTTGGCCAGTTCATACAAGGTGCGGCTATTACTTGCGTGTAATTGCACATCTCTGACTTTAGTACTGAGCTCCCCCGCCAATTGGCTGATCACAAAACCAACAATTAGCATAACCATAAAAGTTACTAAATATTCTATGTTTTCAATATGAAAAGTAAAATTAGGGGCAACAAAAAACCAATCTGTACATGCGACACTTACTAAGGTGGTCAGTATCGCAAGGCGACGGTTACTACGTACAGCAACCCAAGTCACCCACAATAACTGAAGCATTACAATATCGGTGGTGGTAAACCAGTTTTTAAAAGGATAAATAACCATAGCCACAATTAATGGCATCACAACACTCAAAAATACGGGGGTATACCAAGGTGCGGTTATTTCATTATGTTTCATTGCTACCTTCACCTGTCAAAATAATAAAATAGGTTACTGTCTTTTTAAAGTTATCACTATAAAGTTTTTATAAATTTTTTATAAAGTGATTCGTTTAACTTATGTAAGGTATTACAATATCCGCTGTAGACTTAGGCTCATAGGACACGATTGCATTTCCTATGTAGCATTCTCACAATATTGAATATCGCCGGAGATAAGTATCTACTCTCTCACATTTAATATTTGTAATCGGCGAACGTTCACAAAAGGCTATCATATGATAAATTGGAGAGTGACGTTAAGGCTACTCGCCTTTCCTATAATTTGGATGGCGAGTGTGCAATTAATTTTTGCTGCGCTTTCGCTATTTGTTTTCAAAGATCGTGTAGTTGCTAGTTTTATAGCCCCCGGTGCTAGCCTATTTTTTATTGCCTTACTTTTATTAATAAATTTACGTAAGGCCAACTTAGCAAAAGCTAATTTCAGAGATGCCCTTATTTATGCAACCATCACATGGGCTGTAATTGGCATATTAGGTGCAATACCGATTATTTTAGTCACTGATGTAAGCATTGTTGACGCTATTTTTGAATCCATAAGTGGGCTAACCACAACGGGCGCTACAATACTTTCAGATCTTGATGGTATGCCCCCTACCTTTTTACTTTATCGACAATTTTTACAATGGATGGGTGGACTCGGAATTGTGATTTTTGTTGTCGCCATTTTACCTATGCTGAATGTAGGCGGTATGAAACTACTAAAAGCAGAAACCCCAGGCCCCATTAAAGACGAAAAATTAACTCCTCGAGTTGCCAGTACCGCTCATTATTTATGGGGTGTTTACTTAACAATTACTCTACTCTGTACCTTAGCTTATTATGTAGGTGGCATGAGCTTTTATGATGCGATAGCGCATGCTTTTACCACAGTTTCAACTGGGGGGTTTTCAACGCATGATGCCAGTATGTGGTACTACCAAAGTCATTTATTACTATGGATCTCAAATTTATTTATGATCGCTGGGGCTGTAAACTTTGGTTTGCATTTTCGTGTTGCACATAAAAGAAGTATACGTGGTTACTATGACGATGAAGAAACCCGATACTTCATTTACATAATCATGGTATTAACAGCTCTTTTAACTTCATTGCTGTTATTAAAAGATACCTATACAAATACATTAGAGGCATTTAGCTTTTCTATGTTTCATATAATCTCTTTTATTACCAGTACAGGATTTGGTGCCGCAGGCTACACCGACTGGCCTCCTGTAGCGGGATTTTTGCTTGTTTTTGTAGGTTATTTAGGCGGGTGCGCAGGTTCAACAGCAGGAGGAAATAAAATTATACGTAATATTATTGTTGCCAAAATAATTAATCTAAATATTAAACAAACTATACACCCGCGAGCTATTTTTACCATTAAATACCAAGGTATTTCTGTAACAGAAGATATTCGCCATGCCATTATGGCATTTATGACTTTTGCTGCAGGTTCAAGCCTACTTTTTACTTTATTATTAATGGCTACAGGTCTTGATTTTTGGAGTGCATTTACAGCGGTAGCTGCCTGTGTAAATGTGCTGGGCCCTGGATTTGGTGAAGTTGGTTCAAATTTTCAACCTGTTACAGACACAGGGACACTTATTCTCTCTATCGCTATGATCGTAGGACGATTAGAATACTTTACCGTATTTGCATTATTTACACGTGCTTTTTGGCAAAAATAATAAAGGAAAATTATGGCTCACTTTACTGTTATTGGACTCGGACGATTTGGTATCGCTGCAAGTCTTGAGTTAATTCATTTAGGGCATACAGTCACAGGGGTTGATAGCAACCCTAAGCTCGCTGAGAAATATGTCGAGCATTTATCTGAAACCGTAGTATGCGACTCCACCGATGAAGCCGCACTTAAAGAGCTTGATTTAGCCAATAGCCAAGCCGTTTTAGTGGCCATTGGTGAAGACATGCAATCGAGCATTCTGTGTACGCTTGCATTAAAGAACCTAGCGGTTGAGCAAATATGGGTAAAAGCGAGCACTAAAGCCCATCACACTATTATCTCTAAATTAGGTGTAACACGCATTATTCACCCTGAGGAAGAAATGGGGGTGCGCGTTGCACAAGCGCTTAATTACCCGATGGTGAACGATTATATAGCCTTAGGGAATGGATTGTATGTTGTTGAAGTTCATATAAAACCTAATTTACACGGTGTAACGATTGGCCAACTATTAAAAGATCTTAAAGGCGAAATAGAGCCGTTACTGGTAAAACGTGGCAAACAAACATTTGTAAAACTTGAACACCACTTTAGCCTGAATGAACGTGATAGCTTACTATTAACAGGTAATAGAGCTGAATTAAAACATATTGCACCAAGGCTGGTATAAACTATGGTTCAGTGGCATCCCCTACAAACTCCAATTGAGCGAAAGCCAAGAGGAAATAAAAAATTAAACGCCGCACCTCCGGTTATATTAAGCACTGGTTTTATTTTTTTAATATTGCTGGGTGCAATATTACTTAAACTCCCTTTTGCTGCACATATTCCTATTTCTTGGGAACAAAGTTTATTCACGGCAACGTCTGCTGTTACTGTAACCGGGTTGGTTGTTGTGGATACCGGCTCTGCGTTTACCGCCTTTGGGCAAGGTGTTATTGCACTATTGATTCAACTCGGTGGTTTAGGACTGATGACGTTTGCTGTGGTCACACTGATAGCACTTGGTAACAAAGTCGGATTTATGCAAAAAACTATTACTAAAGCGGCTTATAATCAAACCGATACTTCTACTTTGGTCAGCACTGCTAAGTCAGTTTTATTATTTTCACTGCTAGTAGAAAGCCTTGGTATTACCATTTTAACCTTATATTGGGGCCAAGAAATGGGCTGGCTAAAAGCATTTGCGCATGCAGTATTTTATACTATTAGTGCTTTTAATAATGCTGGCTTTGCATTGAGCCCAAACAGTTTAATGGCATATGTGGCCGACCCTGTGATTAACCTTACTATAACTGGTTTGTTTATAATTGGTGGTTTAGGCTTTACCGTATTAATGGACTTATATAAATCGAAACGTTGGGCAAAACTATGTACTTACAGTAAATTAATGTTGATCAGCACAGTTATTATTAACGTTATTGCATTATTGCTTATTTACGCGATTGAATACGATAATCCAAAAACACTGCAACCACTGTCTGAAGTAGGTAAATGGTTAGCTGCTTGGTTTCAAGCTGTCACTCCCCGTACTGCGGGATTCAATACCATTGCTATTGAAGAATTAAAAAATGCCAGCACCGCTTTAACTATGATGCTTATGTTTATTGGTGGCGGCTCTTTGAGTACCGCAAGTGGCATAAAGGTCGTTACGTTTATTGTTTTAATATTAGCAACCTATAGCTACCTCAGACGTGATAAAGGGATCACTGTGTTACGCCGAGAAATAGACAAAGAATCTGTGTATAAAGCATTAGCTTTAACTATTATTTCTGCAGGAGTTACCTGGCTTGCTATTTTCGTTTTATTGTTAGTCGAAGATGCACCTTTTATTGATATTGCATTCGAAGCGGTATCAGCAATAGGCACTGTTGGCTTATCTCGAGGTTTAACAGGTTCGCTGTCACCAATAGGTGAATTTATCATTATGTTTTTAATGTTTATGGGCAGAATAGGTCCGCTAACAATCGCCTATTTTTTAGCAAGTCCACGTAGTAAAAAACTAAGGTACCCAAGCGCGCAACTCTCTATTGGTTAACTAAAACTCGGGTAATTAGCCTTATCAAATTACCCGAGTTGTCCAAATACCAAACAATACCCGTTTAAAATAAAATATCACAAAGACGAAAAAATAATTTTAGGACAAGGGTTGTAATACATTGTTAATAAAAAGGGCTAGCAACGTTGTCTGTTATAATCTTAGTTGTCCCGCCAGGTATTTTTATTGTTATCATAAAAAGCGCCCTATTAGTTGTTGAAGTCTTGTGTATCGGTCAGTTCATTTAGACATTATTTTCAGAACAAAAAATCATGAATATAAAGCATATTAATATTCACTTTGCTTGGGCTGTTTTGAATTGTTGCGCCGTTATGGTGGAAAGTTCGCAGGAGAAAAACAAGCGTTTTCTGCAAACCACACTGGGGAAAACGCCACTGCTTCAAGTTTTGCAAAATAAAATTAGTTTGACGTCAAACGAACTAATCACAAGAAATTGGCCAGTGTTTATGGCCATCTTGGACTAAGAAGCTGAGCCAGCTTATTTACTATTCACAATTCCATTATTTAAGCCACCCCTTGCGTTTAAAATACAAGTAAGGTGAAAAACCCGCAGCAATCATTAACCCAATAGCCCATGGATAACCGAATGCCCACTTAAGCTCTGGCATAAATTCAAAATTCATCCCATACATACTAGCGATAAGCGTTGGAGGCAAAAACACGACGGCTGCAATAGAAAAAATCTTTATAATTTTATTTTGTTCTATATTGATAAAACCTTGTGTTGAATCCATCAAAAAATTGATTTTATCGAATAAAAAGGTGGTATGTGACATCAAGGTCTCAATATCCCGCATGATTTCTCTAAGCGTTTCCTGTTCTGACGATTGAACAGTCAAGTGCCTGAGTAAAAATGAGATATCTCGTTGTGTATCCATTAAACACAGACGGATTTTACCATTTGTGTCTTCCAGTCTAGCCAGCTTTCCTATTGCGTCTTCCAGTTCGGATGTCTCATCTTCCAATACTAAATAGCTTACGGCCTCTAACTCTCGATGTAAGTCTTCCAGCGAGTCAGCGTGATTCTCAACTTTTTGTTCCAATAATGTCACTAGCAAGTCTTGCGGCGAACGGGACTCCACTTGCCCACGACGCGCTCGCATTCTCAGCAAACGAAAGTCTGCAATATCGCCATCGCGGATCGTGATCAATCGTTCTTTCTGTAAAATACACGCAACACTTACCGTCTGATGACGTCCCTCAGACTGCGTCATAAACAACGAATGGATATGAATACCGGATTTATCAACAAAACAGCGTGCTGATGCTTCAATCTCTTCAATATCGTTGGATTCAGGAAGCTCTGTATGCAATAGCTCCATCAATAACGAACGATCAAATTCATTAGGCTCATGAACATCAATCCATTGCGCGCCATTTATGACACTAGATAGATTTTCAGCATCATGTTCAATTTCCTGAATAACATTCTGATGAATTGAGAATAGTCTTAACATCAGTTTACCCCTATATTTTTCATCGTATTCCACGCATTACTGCTGCTCTCGATTAGCGAACCCTTCTCTTCCCTCACAATAAAAGCGGCAACGCCATGTTCGTTAGCGACTCGTATAGCGTCACTTTCACCGAGACACAGTAGGGCTGTTGACCACGCATCTGCTTGCGTGGGGTCGTCATGAAGTACAGTAACAGATAAGGTAGAGTGAGTAACCGGTTTGCCTGTTCGTGCATCCAAAACATGACTAAAGCGCTTGCCTTGTTCATCGAAGTAGTGTCGGTAAGTGCCTGACGTCATAATAGCAATTGAATCATCCTGCTTAATATCAATCACTTTTTGAACAACCCTATCGCCAGGTAAGGGGCGTTCTATCGCAATGCGCCAGAACGAGTCATCTGGTTTGTGCCCGCGAGTTTGCATCTCACCACCTATTTCAACTAGGTAATCGGTTATTCCAGCGCTCTCAACTACCTTTGCAATACGCGACACACTATAACCTTGTGCTATCGAGGATAGATCAACACTTAATTCTGGCTGTTTTTTTAACAGGCTGGTTTGTGTTGGTGAAGTAAGATAACTTAGGCCAATTTTTTTTATGGCATTTTGGATGTCTGTTTCAGAGGGGGCATTAAATACATCTTTGCTAAACCCCCACAAATCAAAGAGCGGCTTAACGGTCAAGTCATAGCAGCCATTGGTTGCCTGACTCACTTGTCGAGCAATGTTAACCAAGCTGACAATTTCTTCCCCAACTTCAATAGCTTGAGGGTTTTCACTGCGATTAAACTGCTCAATGACTGAGTCTGAACGGTAATTCGACATCATTTTATCAATTCGCAGTAACTCAGCTTCTATCTCTTCCTGTAATCTTTCTGTATCAATTGCGGAGTTGCTCCACACTGAAACGTGCCAAGTGGTGCCTTGTGCAGCGCCACTTAACATTTGTACCTCAACAGGCTTAGAACACGCCACCAAGCCAAGCATTAAGCTGGCCAACAGCACAAAGGTTAATCGCTTCATGACTTATCCTTTACAGTAGATAAACGTTGCTCAGAAACAACGTGCAATGTGCGTTGTGGAAAAGGGATCGTCAGGCCAGCGGCTTCAATGGCTTCTTTTACTTGTTTATTCAAATCCCAATAAGCAGACCAATAGTTTTCATTGGTTGCCCATGCTCTAAGCTGAATATTTACCGCACTATCGGCCATGGATGCAACCATGACTTGAGGCGCTGGATCAGTCATCAATCTTGATTCATTTGCTGCTACCGCCTGCAATATTTTAAACCCGTCATCTATCGAGTCTGAATAGGAAATACCCACAACAATATCCATGCGGCGTTTACCATTGCGAGTAAAGTTTTTAATGTTATTTCCCCACAAAACGCTATTGGGTGAAGCAATATACAAGCCATCTATGGTTTCAAGCACTGTAGTGAATAAACTGATTTCTTTTACTGTCCCTTGAGTTGAACCAAACTCGATAAAATCGCCAGTTTTAAAAGGTCGTAATATCAAAAGCATGATCCCAGCAGCGATGTTGCTGAGTGTATCTTTAAGCGCAAGACCAACTGCCAAACCTGCCGCACCAACTAAAGCGATAAGGCTGGCAGTATTTACACCAAAGATGTCTAAAATAAATACACCGCCGATGACATATACCGCGTAGCTGGCAACCACTGAAAAGATCGGTATCAGGGTCGCGTCGACTTTATTCAACTTAGAGTTAGTGTTTTGAATCGCTTTGCGTACTGCTCTTGCTATCAATGAGCTAGCCACCAAAATAACTATCGCTAAAATTAAATTATAACCGAGTGCTATTATTGTCTCAGAATGACTTTGCCAAAATTGAATAAGTGAATCTTTCATATATATCTCTTTCTTTATATGCATTTGAACCGAATTCAAATGCAAATTTCTTAATTTTTAAATGTCGTTATCAAATAACAGACGAAACTAACCAGACATTGTAAGCACAAAATGCGACCAACAAGCCCGCACCTTCAAATCGGTTAATCCGTCCAGCGCCACGAAAGCCATACGCCATGAATAGTAACGCGAGTGTCAAGCCCATCATAACCAACCAGTCGCGAGATAGCACATCAGAAGACAAATTAGTCATGGGTGATATGACTCCGGCAATACCGGTTACTGCCAGTAAGTTAAACATGTTCGACCCCACCACATTGCCAATAGCGATGTCATGCTCACCTTTTCTAACCGCAATGATGGATGCGGCTAATTCAGGTAGCGAGGTGCCCAATGCGACAATTGTTAAACCGATAATTAAATCACTCACACCCAGTGCTTCTGCAATACTAACCGCTCCCCAGACAAGTACTCGCGAACTCACTATCAGTAATACCAGCCCAAGTACTAGCCAAAAAACCGCCTTTTTTATCGGCATGGCGTGTTCTGCCAGTTCTTGGTCCATTTCGCCTTCTAATATGTCTCCTTTGCCTTTTATGGCAGAGTATATGCTCCAGCCAATTAAGGTAAAAAAACCTACCAAAAGAAGGATTGATTCAACACGAGTTAACGCGCCATCCCAAAGAAAATAACCCAGCGCTAAACTTATCAGTAATAATAATGGGATTTCTTTTCTGACTATTTTTGACTGCACTAAAATTGGCGTAATAATGGCGGTAATACCCAGTATCAATCCGGTATTAACAATATTTGAACCCAGCGCATTACCAAGGGCCAAATCAGGATTGCCATCAATGGCCGCCATGGCAGAGACCACCATTTCAGGCGCAGACGTACCGAAACCAACAATGACCATTCCAATTAGCAGTGACGGCATGCCAGCATATTTTGCAGTCGCGGCCGCTCCTTCAACGAAGCGGTCAGCGCTCCAAACCAATAAAATAAAGCCACCGAAGATGGCCAAAATCGCGAGGGTCATAGTGTTACCTTACGTTAAAAAGAAAAAGTAAATTAGGCCGGCTAAGAGGATGCGATATATGACATAGGGCCACATACCAAACTGATTTAACCATTTTAAGAAAAAGTGAATTGCTGTTAATGCCATCAAAAATGATGTAATGCCCCCAATAAGGAAAGCCAGCCAGTCAACACTTGCGTTTGACTGAGCGACATCTATCAGTTTTGCGGCAGAGGCGAGCGCAGTTATGGGTATTGCTAACAAAAAGGAGAAGCGAGACGAGGCTTCTCTGCTTAGTCCCAGCAACAAAGCCATGGTAATGGTAGCCCCAGAGCGTGACGTGCCAGGAATGAGCGCAACCGCTTGCGCGACGCCGATAAAAAGCACATCTTTGAATTTCAAATCGTCTAACTGACGCTGTTTATTGGGTTTCCAATCAGCCCATCCCAATAAAAGACCAAAGAACAATGTAGTGGCAAAAATAATAGCTACTGAGCGCAGTTGATTATCGATAAGATCCATCAACAATAACCCAGCTAATACAGCGGGAATGGTTGCAACCATTATAAAAAACGCGAGTTTTCCCTGTCCAACACATTGACGATGTTGTAACGACAACAATCCATCTCGGGTTAATTCTTTAACATCTTTTCTAAAATAAAGCAGTACAGCAAACAACGTTCCAACATGTACTGCAAGATCAAATGCTACGCCTTGGTCTTGCCATCCAGCGAACAAGGGTGCCAAAATCAAATGAGCAGAACTAGAAATCGGTAAAAATTCTGTAATACCTTGAACGATGCCAAGTAAAATAGCATTAATAGAATCCATGCATATCCCCTGTATTAGGGCGTACGCATTGGCTTTTGAATATCTTCATGAACAGTTCCTTGGGGCGGCAAGAACAAAGACAAGCGAAACCCTCCACCCCGAGAGCGACACTTGCCTTAAGTCTTGTCAATCCAATTTGGACATAACCGCCACGAACTGCTGTTCGGGGACTGTTGACGATTATCTCAGTAGAGCTGAGAGACTACTCCCCTAAGGTTAGAGATATATGGTATAATCATTTATACTTATTTACAACTTAGTAATAAGTATTGAATCTGCACGCAGTATGTTGGCTCATCTTTGACTTGCTATAGAACACACAACTTTACAACATTAAGCGATAGCCGATACCCGCTTCGGTGATCAAATAACGTGGCGTGGTTGGATCATCGCCTATTTTATGGCGAATATGACTGACCACAATACGTAAATAATGGGTATTTTGTGCATGACTTGGCCCCCAAATATGTTCTAACAGCTGTTTTTGGGTAATAACACATTGTCGATGTTGAGCAAGCTTGGCAAGCACCGCATATTCTTTTGGAGTCAGTTCTACTAATTTGCCGTTACAGGTCACTAAACGCCGCGCTAAATCAATTTTTAAATGACCATCATCAAGTACAGAGGCGGTTTTATCTGGAAATCGGTCTCGCAGCTGGGCTCTCACCCGAGCTAATAACTCTTCCACGCTAAACGGTTTAGTAACATAATCTTGCGCGCCAATATCAAGGGCTTTGATTTTATCGAGATCTGCACTGCGCACTGATAACACAATCACCGGCACACTCGAAAAACTGCGAATTTCGGCTAATAGCGCTAAGCCATCGCCATCTGGCAAGCCTAAATCCAAAATAACTAAATCTGGTTGTTGGCGAACAGCTGCTGCCAACCCAGTACTCACTGATTCAGCTTCACAGACCTCATAACCGACACTTTTCAGTGCAATTCGCAACATTTTACGGATCTGAAATTCGTCATCTACAACTAAAATATGTGCCGACACGCAGGTTAACCTCTTACTGGGATGTCTTGGGGATCGGGTAAGGGCAGTTCAATAATAAAACGCGAACCACTGCCAGAGCGGGCTGTATCAGCCTTAACCTTACCGCCATGAGCCGCAATCATACCACGGCAAATGGCTAAGCCCATACCGGTATTGTGCCGTTTACTATCACCATCGGCGACCACGTAAAACATATCAAATACTTTTTCTTGTAATTCTTCAGCAATACCAGGGCCATGATCTTCGATTTCAATGCGACACAGTCGGCCATCCTGATTCGCAGTAATGATCACCGGCTCATCAATTGGGCTGTATTTTGCTGCGTTTTCCAAAATATTAAAAATGCCTTGCTCTAACAAAGCCGCATGAGCATACAGCAAAGGCAAGTTTTTTTGCTCTTGATAGTCCACTTCAATATCAGGAAATAAATATTTTAAGCGCAGTTTAGCACTGCCAATAATATCAGCCACAGGCACCCAATCGCGCTCTAATTTTAAGGTACCATGACCTAAGCGGGTCATATCGAGCAAGTTTTCAATGTAACGATCAAGACGTCGGCTTTCATGTATGATGGTTTCAAGTAAATCCACTCTGTCTTGCGCTGATAGCTGTTTATCGAGTACTTTTAAGCTTTCTGCCGAGCCCATCATGGCAGACAAAGGTGAACGTAAATCATGGGATACTGAGGCTAATAATGCCGAACGAAGCTGTTCCATTTCCGCTTTGCGAGTCGATGCTTCAAGCTCATTATTAAGATGAATACGTTGCCACACATTAACCATTTGCTGTACAAAGGTACGGATCAAATTGTTATCTTGCTCTGTGAACACCTGCTGCTCTTTGGCAAACTTTAGCAATAGTACTGCAATCGATTTATTATCAGCTTGTATTGGAAATGCCGTCCAATCACTGGCATTTAAGGTATCGCTAAAACGACCAGCCATTTGCTTGTGGGCATAACACCAATCAACCATAGCTTGATCAAGTGACTGTAAAGGCTGCCCTAAACGAGGGCTGATCTGTTGCTGATGATGCTCAAAAACCACCACATGAGCTGGGCAGTCCAGTGCTTGCTGTAACTGCCCAGCCAAGGTTAGGCACAATTCATCGGCTTGATTGATCACCGTTAATTGCTGAGCAAAATCACGTTGCAGCTCAGTATAACGATTCGCCTCTTTTAATAATAAGAACTGTTGACGAATACGCGATGCCGCAGGCCCACACACAACACCAATCACAAATAAAAACAGTAAGGTGGCAATATCATCATTTTTATTAACGAAAAAGGTGTAATACGGATCGGTAAGAAAAAAGTTAAAACTTAGAAATGACAATAAAGCGGTAAAAATCGCAGGCCGCGCGCCGTATTTTAAGCCACAAAATACCACAGCTAATACATACACCAGTACTAAGTTACCACTTTGCAACCAACTTGATAATGCAAGTGCAACCGCGCTGGCTACAGCAACCAAAAGTGAACCAAACAAATAGCCCATTTTTTGGCCAAATGCCAGTGACGGAGCGGCTTCTGTTACGTACTTGTGCTGGCGTTTACTGGCTTGCCAAACCGACACTTCTATCGGTAAACCGCTATTGATTAATTGTTGATATAAAGGTTTACGCCATGGTTGCAAGCGCCGCTTAGTGCCCGCGCCCACTAACACGGTATTGATCCTATGTTCACTAATATAGGGTAAAATAGTTTGTATGCTGGAGGGACCACGTAATGTATCGGTTTCTGCTCCCAGCTCTTTTGCCAATGCAAAAGCCGATTGCAATCGTTTTTGCTCAAGCTGGTTATGTATTTTTCCAGTGTCCACCCACACCACAATCCAAGGTGTGTGGCGTTTTTCTGCCATTTGTCGGCCAATACGAATAAGGTGTTCATGATCACGGCGATTCGAGATCAACACCAACACCTTATCTTGAATTAAATAATCGTTACTGCGCGCTTTGGCTTCTTGTTCATTTTTTAGTTGATCGTCAACATGCCCGATCACCCGCTTCATCGCCATTTCACGCAGTGCGGTTAACGTTTCTAATTGAAAAAATTGCTGTATCGCTTGTTCGGCATAGTCGCCAAGATACACTTGCCCTTGGGCTAGGCGGTCCAATAAATGATTAGGAGCTAAATCGACGAACACCAGTTGCTGAGCGCGGTCAATAAACTGATCAGGTACGGTTTCTTTAACCCTAACACCACTGATCTGTAATACCAAATCGTTGAGGCTGGCAATATGCTGCACATTCATCGTGGTATACACATCAATGCCCGCTTCCAGCAATTCGGCGATATCTTGATAGCGCCTTTTATGGCGACTACCGGGAATATTGGTATGAGCGAGTTCATCGACCAAAATCAGTTGCGGTTTGGCTGCCAATGCGGCATCTAGATCAAATTCACTCAGTTGTTGATCGTGATAACTAATTTCACGTCGAGGTAAAATATCAAAGCCCTCGAGTAAACGTTGCGTCTCGGCTCTGCCGTGGGTTTCAATCAAACCTATTTTTACCGACGCGCCTTGTTGCATATATTCTCTGGCCGCATTAAGCATAGCACAGGTTTTTCCAACGCCAGGGGCGGCACCAATAAAAATTTTTAGTTGCCCACCTTGATGTTGTTGCAAGATTTTTAGTAGCGCATCGGCTTTTTGGTTACGAGGATCAACGGCCACGACAGTTCCTTTTCAGTGGAATTAAAAACTTTTTGCTGCACTTAATAGCAAACGGTTATCGCATATATCAGCGCAGGCATCACTGGCAATTGAATTGCCAACATAGCCAACTGACCAAGTTAGCCCTAGTTGCTCAGTCGACAGCGTCAGCCCCCAATCAGTATACCCTGAGCCATCCATCACTGGCGAGCCTAAAAAAGTTTTAAACTCTTGATCATTATCGAATTGATTGTACCCTAAATGCCAATTTAGCTGTAGCTCACTGGTTAATGTTTGTTGCCAATCAAGCGATAAATACCAAAATTTGCCCACATCGTTACCAAAATAACTATCGCTTAGTGCTAAACCAAGTTGCCAATCTTGATAGTTTAACTTAGCGTAACCTTCCATGTAGTTATAGCCTGTAGTCTCATTATCACCTTCTGGATATCGATACTGTACTAGCCCCATATCTAAAGCCCAGTTTTCATCTAAAGCCCAATTACGACCCAGTGATAAATCCAGTTCCATACTGCCTTCACCAAAGCGAATATTTGACCCCCAAGCACTGGCGTACCAACCATCCTGATGATTAATACTCACGCTACCTTGAATTGCAGGCCCCTGCTCAGTTTGCGAAATACCACGAAAATAATAATTAGATGCTAAGGTTACAGAGCCTTCACTACTGAAAGGGGCCGCCACGACGCCAGCGCTGGTCATTACGGTTGTAGCCGTTACTAAAGAAAGTATAAAACGCATTATTGTTTTCCTATAAAAAAGCGGGAGAGAAACCGTTCTGTACTAAGACGAGAGCGGCAGTCGATTGTCCCGCATCACAATCGACTAACTAATTAATTTATAGAGGGTAATTGTTATCAAGTGCTAAATTTAATAGCAGCACATTAACCCGAGGCTGACCAAAAATGCCCCATTGTGCAGGCTCGTTATATTGCGCAACCAATTGCGATACTTGCTCTGTGCTGATCCCCCGAGCTTGCGCTACACGCTCCACCTGTAACGCCGCAGCGGCTGGGCTAATGTGAGGGTCTACGCCCGAACCAGAGCTGGCCAGCAAATCGACCGGTAACTGTTCAGGCTCAAGTTGATAAGTCGAAGCCAGTGCAGCGCTTTGCTGCGCTACTCTATCGCGTAACTCAGGGTTTGATGGCGCTAAATTACTGCCCCCCGTTGCCATAGGGTCATTATCAGCGCTGCTTGGTCTGCCATGAAAATACACGGTACTCGTAAATGGCTGGGAGACTAACGCCGATCCCATTGCTTTTCCTTCAACCATCACTAAACTGCCTGTTGCTTGAGTGGGAAATAACAGACCGCCAAGGCCAGTTATAATCGCCGCATAAAAGCCGCCGCAAATCACCAACATACTAACAGCCAAGCCGATTGCAGGACGCCACGGTGCCTGTCCAGAACTATGATGTAATCTATTCATGGTTAAAATACTCCGTTAAGTAGTAGGTCAATCACTTTAATGGCGATAAACGGCAGCGCAATCCCGCCCAGACCAAAGATCAACATATTGTTGCGTAGCAGCTTTTCTGCGCTGATAGGCTTAATTTTCACACCTTTTAATGCCAGTGGAATTAGGGCTGGAATAATCACTGCATTAAATATCAGAGCCGACAACACAGCCATTTTCGGATCGGGTAACTGCATAATGTTTAACGCATTGATGCTTGGCATTGCACTGGCGAACACCGCAGGTACAATCACAAAGTATTTTGCTACATCGTTTGCTAATGAGAAGGTGGTTAATGCGCCACGGGTGATCAACATTTGTTTACCCACCGCAACAACAGCAAGTAATTTAGTGGGATCGGAATCTAAATCCACCATGTTACCCGCCTCTTTCGCAGCTTGCGTGCCTGAATTCATGGCTAAACCCACATCTGCTTGCGCCAGTGCAGGCGCATCATTCGTGCCATCGCCCACCATAGCTACGAGTCGACCTTGTGCTTGCTCTTTGCGGATCAGCTCAAGTTTATCTTCAGGTTTTGCCTCAGCCACAAAGTCATCCACCCCTGCCGCGGCCGCAATTGCACCAGCCGTGATAGGGTTATCACCGGTGATCATGACAGTACGTACGCCCAATGCTCTTAACTCAGCAAAGCGCTCGGCAACACCAGGTTTGATCACATCAGACAGTTGAATAACCCCTAAAATTCCTTTCTCGCTGGCAACCACCAAAGGGGTCGCACCTTGTTGTGCAACGCGCGTGACGATTGAATCTAAACTTTTTGGCACTGTGAGGTCACGTTGTTGCGCCCAATTTTTTACCGCATCAGTTGCCCCTTTTACCCAGCATTCACCGCTTGCTAGTTGTATTGATGAAAGACGCGTTTGCGCACTGAATGGGGTAAACTCATCTTGCTCAGTTAACGTTGGAATGCTGTATTCATCTTGCTTAGCAAGCTGAACAATTGATTTCCCCTCTGGAGTGGGATCTTGCAATGAACTCCAAAGTGCACCAGCAATTAATTCACTTTCAGCAACACCTGAGACTGGTAGAAACGCTGTTGCTTGGCGATCACCAAAGGTAATCGTGCCTGTTTTATCAAGTAGTAAGGTGTCAATATCACCAGCAACTTCAACGGCTTTACCTGACTTTGCAATAACATTTTCAGCCAAAGCACGGTTCATACCCGCAATCCCAATCGCCGGTAACAAGCCTGCAATAGTGGTAGGAATTAAACACACCACCAGTGCAATTAACATTAACCAATCCAGCTCAATACCAACAAACCCCGCCATTGCCGGTAAAGTGGCAACAGCAATTAAAAACACTAAAGTCAGGGCAGCCAACAGTACCGTTAAGGCGAGTTCATTAGGTGTTTTTTGACGGTTAGTGCCTTCAACTAGGCTGATCATTTTATCAAGAAAGCTGTTTCCTGATTCTGCGGTTACTTGCACTGTAATTGTGCCACTTAGCACTTTAGTACCGGCAATAACACCTGAATGATCGGTACCCGCTTCGCGAAGTACCGGCGCTGATTCACCGGTTAATGCCGATTCGTTGATAGTTGCCACACCGCTGACAATTTCACCGTCGGCTGGGATCAGCTCACCACTGTGAACCAAAACTATATCACCGGCTTTTAATTGACTTGCAGAAATCTGGCTTTGCGTTTTACCGTCTACTCGTAAAGCAGTTAAGTCTCGACGCGTTGCTTTTAAACTACTCGCTTGATCGCGTCCTCTAGCTTCGGCAATGGCCTCCGCAAAATTGGCAAACCATAGAGTAAAAAACAGCACTAAACTACTTGCCAGAGCAAACGCAATATTGTCACCGGCAACAAACTGTTGCACCGTCATAACCATAGCTAACAGGGTGGCCACCCACACGACTAGCATAACGGGGTTTTTAACCGCCAGTTTAGGATGAAGTTTGGCAAAAGCCTGCCAACTGGCTTGTGTTAATTTTGATGTATTATTCATTTTATTCACCTGCATACTGCTATTGCGCTAGCACCACAGCGGCTTGCTGTGATATCTCAAGAGCTTCACCAATCGGACCCAATACCATAGACGGTAGGAATGACAGGAAGTTAATAATCAGGATCACTGTAATTAAAGTGACAGCAAAAGTGACGTTATACAGTGGTAAAGTACCGGCACTGGTAGGCACTTGACGCTTTTTCGCTAACGAACCAGCAATTAGTAGTGGAATAACCAAAGGGACATAACGGCCTAAGATTAGTACCACCACACAACTTAGATTCCACCATGTGGTGTCATCCCCTAGTCCTTCAAAACCAGAACCATTGTTTGCAAAGGCAGAGGTGTACTCATAAAACACTTGGGCAACGCCATGTAAGCCTGGGTTGCTATTGCCTGTTAATGTAGGAAATGCCACTGTGATCGCAGTAAAGGTTAAAATCACTGCACTTGGCAGCACTAAGAGCACGCCTAACCAACTGAGTTCACGCTTTTCTAACTTACGACCAAAAATTTCAGGGGTGCGGCCAATCATCAAGCCGGCAATAAATACCGCTAACCACACATACACCAGAAAGTTCACAAAACCACATCCAATACCGCCCCAAATACCATTGATCAACATCCCCGAGCGGGTAACAAGCCCGGCAATCGGATTAAGTGAATCATGCATGGCATTCACAGAGCCGTTAGATGTTTGAGTCGTAAACGTGGCCCAGAGCGCCGATAAGTCAGTACCAAGGCGCACTTCTTTACCCTCCATATTTCCGGCCTCTTGAGCTAACCCAGCAAAGGCGGCATTAGGCTGCTGCTCGCTATAAACAGCGGCACCAATAAAGGCCAAGCTAAGCAATCCCATGACCGCAAGCGATAACAAGGTAAATTTTTGTCGGCGCAATAGGCCACCGGCCATAAACACCACTGCCATCGGCACCAATACCAAGGCAATGGTTTGAATCGCGTTACTGACTGGGGTTGGGTTTTCTAAAGGATTACTACTGTTAGGGCCAAACCAGCCGCCGCCGTTAGTGCCTAATTGCTTGATTGAGACCATAGCCGCAACCGGCCCTAGTGGGATCGTTTGTTCGCTCAAGGTTTGTTGTTGTTCAACCACGTCCACCGTTGGACTCGCCTGATAACTTGAAGGCACGCCTTGACTGGTAAGTGCAAGTGCAACAATCGCAGCCAGTGGCAGCATCAGTCTCAGCACTGCACGCACAGTATCTTGATAGTAATTACCTAAGTTACGCTCTTCACCTTCTTTTGCGGTTGTTGCATTACGGCCTCCTAACATGCCGCGTAATACCGCAACACAGACCGCCAATGCCATTGCCGGAGTAACAAACTGCAAGGTAAGAATGACAAAACCTTGGCTTAAATAACTCAGCTGAGCCTGCCCAGAATAGTGCTGTTGATTTGTATTGGTTAAAAACGAAACCGCCGTATGCAGCGCCAAGTCCCAATCTAATGCCTCGATATCATTAGGGTTAAGGGGCAATATATGCTGAAATTGCAACAGTAAATAGGCGATAATGCCGAGCACTAAATTACTTAACAAAAACGCGATACCGTAACTTTTCCATGTCATACCATGACGTGGGTTAATACCCAGTAGTTTAAATATGCCATTTTCTATTGGCAAAAAAACCTTATCACTCCAGTGTGATCCCGCAGAGAATATACCGGTCATGTAACGACCCAATGGCCATGCTAACAGCACAGCTAATGTAAATATTAGTAGCACTTCCATCAGTGATTCCTTAAAACTTTTCAGGTGCCAACATGGCAACAATCAAAATGGCGCTTAACACGCCAAGTATTAATAACAATAACCAGCCCATAACGTTCCTTAGTGAGAAAACTTAAGGCTGTACAATAGGTGGGATCGGTGTAAATTTTCCAGATTGATAGTCGCCGAAGGCGTAAAGATTTCGTAAAAATGATGCAACGCCGCGCATAAAAGTAGCTGTAGAGGTTACAATTTAGCGACATTATTTAAGAGGTGAATTTGAATGAAAACCACACTGATGCTATTAGCTATCGCCGTTTGTTTACTGGGCTGTCAGCCAACAGAGCAAGTGCAGTCTTTTTCAGGCGCGGCGCAAGGCACGACTTATCATGTTCGTTACTGGAGCGAACAACCGATTAGTCAACCCGCTTTTCAGCGGGCAGTAGAGCAAGAGTTACAGCGTATAGACAGCTTAATGTCTAATTATCGTAATGATTCTGTTATCGAAAAATTTAATCAACAACACACAACGGATGCTATCAATGTGGGGCCTGAAATTGTCCAGCTCGTTACTATCTATTAAGGCCTTACTTTACAAGAATGGCAGTCCCTTTTAAAAAGGAATAACGATGAGGTAAGGGTTGGTTTAAAAGCGACGCTCGCATCTTAAGGTAGTTTAGATATAAAACCGATATAATAAAGCCGAGTAGAACAACCGATCAATTAGTAGTTAATTTATGCATGATTTGTTAATTTTTTTATTGAGTTACTAACCATAGCTGGATGAATATTATGATTCAATCACTGGGTAATGTTTGTTAGAAGTAACATAAACAACGCAGACACCCATTTTAATTTGTATAAAGTGAAGCTTCACATACATAGTAACTCAGAGCCCTGCGATGTCACGCTCAGTAATACACTCACCCGATGCCATTTCAAATTCTCGACACGTTAATGGGCGATTTTCGTAAATAGTACACATGAGGGTATTTCTATCAAGTGCTTCGCACCAGCCATCGTCGCCGCGTTTCATTACTTCGCTGCCCCATTTGTCGTAATCAATGTACTGAAAAGGCACGCCCGTGTCGGTCACTATGCGCACTTCTAATTGGCAGCAACATGCCTGGCAATTAGCGCAGGTTACAGGCTCAGGTGTAGAGGGAATAGTTTTACTTGGAATAACAGTATTAGGCATAGTGACTTACTTTTTTGAATAAGCCACTAGGATACAGTAACTAATTTAACGCGCTAGTAGTTTTGCTTTTATATCGCTGTAACGCATCAGCTCACAAAGCGCAAAACCACTCAGTTGGCGCACTTTATTACGTGCAAATAATGGCACACTCATGCCCGCTAAAAAGCGGCACTGGGTTTCAATACCTACACTGTGAATGCCTTTTGTTGCCATATGCGCTAAAAGCTCATCCACTTTTTGAAAAACAACGTCATCGGCAATGTGAGCAGGCTCTATTGAATACTCAAGTTTTACAGCATTACCACGGCATACACTGCAATGCCCGCATTGCGCTGGCGCATTTTGGTCGTCAAAATAGCGCGCCAAGTTATAGCTTAAGCAACTTTGTAGCTCAAAAAAGCGTACCAATGCAGCTATACGTTTTATTTCCGCTTGCTCTTTATCAGTAAAATAATCGTGTAACTGCTGGGCAAGTGCAGGATTATTAATCACCTCGCTATGCACTTTGTACACGTGAGTAATACGTTTGGTTTCAAGCGTGATAAGGTTTTTTTCAGCCAAATAGTCAAGCGCGGCTACCACACGTTTACGGTCAACCTGCGCGGCTTGTGTTAGGGAGTCAAAATTAAGTGTGCCCCATATTTTTTTAAAGTCGGTATGACTAAATATTTGTGTTAAAAAAGCTTGGCGCTGCTCATCAAACTGGCTAAGTAACTCATTTTTATCAACCAAAAATTTATACTTAAAATCGGCATAATAAGCATACTGCGGGGTTAGTGCGCCTTGCATTTCAAGCTGTACCAACAAGGTTTTAAGGGCAAGTTGGCGAATATTACTCTCGCTTGAAAGGCTATATTCTTGCATTTCCCATTGCTGTTGAGCTTGGCGAATATCGTTAATAACATATTCAATACCGCTGAGCTCTGGAGTATCGCCGTAAATAAAGTTTTCTACTGTATTTAAGCCATCTAAATTAGCCAGGGTATAACAATTTGATGGGTTGCCGTCACGCCCTGCGCGGCCAATTTCTTGGCTGTAGTTTTCTATTGATTTAGGTAAATCGTAGTGAATTACAAAGCGTATGTCTGATTTATCAACCCCCATACCAAAGGCAATGGTAGCAACCACTACATTTATTTTGCCTGCCATAAAATCGTCTTGAATTTGCCCGCGTAGGGTGTCTTCAAGCCCTGCATGATACGCCACTGCTTGCAGGCCCTGCGCGCTTAACATATTGGCCACTTGCTCAGCACTTTGTTGCAGCGTGACATACACAATACCGGGGCCGGTTTGCGCACGGACAATTTTAGTAAGCTCATTGTTTTTATCCGCCGTTTTAACACTCAGCACATTTAAATCTAAATTAGCGCGATAAAACCCCGTTTGCACAATACATTGTGGCTCAATAGCAAAGCGCTCGGCCATATCGCGTTTTACTTTTTTAGTGGCGGTAGCGGTTAATAGTAGCACTAACGGAATATTTAGCTCTTCACGGTAACGAGGTAGTTTTAAGTAATCGGGTCTAAAGTTATGCCCCCATTCAGATATACAATGCGCTTCGTCAACAACCAACATAGAAAGCGCCACTTGGCTTATAAACTCCCTAAAGCGTTCGTTTTTAAAGCGCTCAACCGACACCATTAACACTTTAACTTTACCACTTCGTACGTCGTTCATTACAGTGCTACTTTGCATTTGGTCTTGGCTTGAGTCGAGGCTGGCGGCATAGATGCCTTTGCTATTTAAAAAGCTAATTTGATCTTTCATCAAGGCCAATAACGGCGATACCACCAGCGTTAAATGCGGTAAATGTAACGCGGTGAGTTGATAGCACAACGACTTACCCGATCCTGTAGGAAATATTGCCAGTGATGATTGGCCATTTAGCAGCTGCTCTATGGTTTGTTGTTGCCCTGCTCTAAACTGATTAAAACCAAAATGTTGCTCAAGAGACTGAACTAGCGAGGTACTCATAAAAGCGTCCTTTTTATGTCGGTGCCCATAAATGCTGTAAATGCGCAGTAGATGAAATATTTGCATATCAGTATACATCAAATGACGTGATTTATTGCTGACATATCCTTTAATTAGGCGCACACTATAGCCCCATAAAAACGTGCTTTGCCAAAATAATTTTTTGATACCCAAGTCATTTTAAAAATCAACGTACAGAAATTGCTTCGGTATATTATTTTTAAGGGCATAGTCATGGATATAACCATACCAAAAATCGTCATCATCGGCGGTGGCGCTGGTGGGCTGGAGCTAGCAACTCAATTAGGGCACAAACTAGGAAAGAAACAACACGCAAATATATTACTCATCGATAAAAATCGCACTCATATATGGAAACCGTTATTGCACGAGGTTGCAACTGGCTCTATTGATGCCGATTTAGATGGGGTTGTTTACTCCGCGCATGCTGCCAAACATCACTATAACTTTCAACTTGGTACCTTTTGCAACCTCGATAACAACAATAAAACCATTACCTTAAGCCCTCTATATGACGAGTTAGGGCATCAAATTTTACCTAAACGCACCGTTCACTATGATCATTTAGTTATTGCTATTGGCAGTGTGAGTAACGACTTTAATACGCCAGGCATTAAAGAGCATTGTTTTTACCTAGATTCAAATCAACAAGCAGAGCGCTTTCAACACGCGCTGCTGGATAACTTTACTCGCCTTCATCAAGACGATGACCCATTACACTCATTAAACATCGCCATTGTTGGCGGTGGAGCAACTGGGGTTGAGCTCTCGGCTGAGCTGTATCATGTTTCTGATTTACTAAAAATATACGGTTTAACCAATATGTCTGCTAAGCGTTTACATATTCATCTGATTGAAGCGGGCCCCAGGATTCTTCCGGCGCTGTCTGAGCGAATTGCCAGTTCAGCCAAGCGTGAGTTATTAAGATTAGGCGTCACCGTTCGGGAAAATACCCAAGTTAAACAAGCAACCGAACATGGCTTTATCACCAATGATGATGAGCAAATAAATGCGGATATTATGGTGTGGGCGGCGGGCGTAAAAGCACCTGACTTTATTAAAGAGCTGGGTATTTTTGAGCTGACTCGTAATAACCAAATAAAAGTAAACGAGTACTTACAAAGCAACCTTGACCCACAAATATATGTGCTCGGTGATTGCTGCGCGTTTACGCAAGATGATGGTACACAAGTGCCGCCACGCGCACAATCGGCTCATCAAATGGCTCAATGCGTTGAAAAAAACTTAATCGCCACATTACGTGAGCAGCCCCTTAAAAAATTCGAGTATAACGACCATGGCTCACTGGTTAATTTATCGCGCTACAGCACAGTAGGCAGCTTAATGGGTAACCTAACCAGTAATAGCTTTTTTATTGAAGGTAAAATTGCCCGCTTTATGTATATTTCATTATATAGAATGCATCAGCGCGCTATTCATGGCAGTGCCAAAACCTTTGCTTTGTGGATCAGCGAAAAAGTGCTGCGTGTCGTGCGTCCTAAAATGAAGCTGCACTAGCCAAAATTAAAGACAGTGGTAATTTAAGTTACCACTGTCTTTAATTTTTAATATTAGCCATATAAAGTACACAAAAATTTTAAGGAAACAGGCTATGTCGGATAAAACGCTTATTTTTAATTTTGATGGTACCGGCAGTGAACCCCGAGACGCAGATCAGTTTAGTACAGAGCATTTTAAAGAAGACGCCAGTATTTCTAATATTTTAAAACTACACTTATTGCTCGGTGGTAAACTTGATGATTCTCCCACCAGCCCATTTTCCAAACAGTTAAGTTTTTATTACCAAGGCATAGGCACTAAAGGCAGTCGTTTAAAACGAATTTTAAATCAAGCACTCGCCCCACGTTCAGACGATGTAGCCAGCATTTTAAATCAAGCTATTAATGATTTTAAACAGTATTACCAAAGTGGCGATACCCTCCTACTAACCGGCTTTAGCAGAGGCGCTGCATTAGCGCGGCGATTTGCAAAGTGCTTAGAGCCACTCATACATGAAAAGGTGTATTTATGTGTGTTTGATACAGTGGCCTCAATTGGCATGTCAAAAGTGAGTAAAGCCACTTGGGGTGCAGAGCATGTTATTTTTGAAAATCACACCATTGCCAGTAATGTCTCTGAGGCGCTGCACTGTGTAGCGCTTGATGAAAAACGTCGCGCCTTTGAACCGACGTTAATGAACCAGCAAGCTAACATTACCGAGCTGTGGTTTGCAGGAGCCCATTCCGATGTGGGAGGCGGCTACTATCGCGATGGACTTGCCGATATTTGCTTGCGTTATGCACTTGAGTGGCTCATTGCTCAGCCGCTGTCAGTTTCATTGCTAACCAGTCATGACATCGATTACGAAAACCTTTTACCTGAGAGTAACTTGGTTGCCCAAGACGATGTGACTGTTATTCCCGATCCACTGGCGTTAAGTCATCAGCAAAATTACTTTTGGCTAAACCCATTTTTTAAACTTGTTGATAGGCAGTGCTGTGTATTAATTGACGATGAAATCAGCCACGTCGCCCCATTAATACATCACAGTGTTGCACAGCGTATTAATAAACTAACCAGCTATCGTCCCGAATCGTTAAAAAACTTACATTATAAAATGATTTACAGCGACGACAGCACGTTAAACTTTATGGGACTCAGTGCCCATATAATGTTAGCCAACCAAAATATGAGTTTACTTAGCATAAACCAAAGCCAAGATGTGATGGTATATGCCAGTGAAGCCTACAACGCCACCGGCTTAATGCTTGCCCAAGGTGCGACCTACCGTTTTACACCTTATCCTAATCAATATTGGTATGACGATGGTATAAAGTGCTCTCCTTCTGGGTGGCATCGCGATAACGTGCAACTCGGCGTTAAAGAAATCCCCATGGCATTACTTGAGCCATTTAGACGTTTAGCTACAGCGCAGTGGTTTAGCTTGATCGGCACGATTGGTCAAAGCGATGACCATGCATTTGAAATTGCCGAAGGCGTTGAAATAACCATTAAAAAATCAGGAGAATTTTGTCCATTTGCTAATGATTTAAGTCGTTTTTATGGGGCGAATGCTGGCAGAATAAAGCTCAAGGTAACACGCTTAAGCTGATAAAGTGCCCTAATAATCAGTGCACTTTATACTGCAAAGTGCACTGAGCTAGGGATAGCTGGTGGATGTTATTGCTTTTTCATTTTATGCCCTTTCATGGCATAAAATAATATAAATAAGTAACAAGGTAACAATACAGAGTAGCCAGTTTGTAGCGAGGTAAAGCCGCTCAGTAAGCCCCATAACACCGGACCAAATGCACCGCCCGCTATACCCATTACTAACAGTGCTGAGCCTGTGCTAGTTAGTTTACCTAAACCCGATAACGCAAGTGGGAAAACCGCCGGCCAAACAATGGCGTTTGCTAAGCCTAAAAAGGCAATTAGCAATAAAGCATCTGGTAAATTAGCGCCTCCTAAAGGCACCAGTATGGCATTGGCAATAACAAAAGACTGCGCATCAATAAACAAAATGCAAAGGGTGATCACAATACCCAATACAGCCGATGCTGTTAAGGCCGCTTGCTGAGAGATAAATTTAGGGATAAGTAAAATACCTAAAATATAACCAAACACCATAAACATCATAGTGTATGAAGTCATTACCCCATAGTTTTCAATACCCAGCGATAGTGCAAAAGTACCTATGGTATCGCCAGCAATAACCTCTACCGCAACATACAAAAAGATAGCAATAGCACCTAACACCAAGTTTGGATGAGAGAGTGTTTCACGAATTTCACCTTTGTCGTTTATTGCTTCTACTTCATCATTGATAAGCTCAGGCAGCGGAGACTTTTTAACCGCAAAAGCTAATACACCAATAAATAAGGCCATGCCTAAGTAAGGTAAAATAAGACCATTTGCCATATCATCAACTTGCTCTTGGCTTAGCTCTGTGCCTACCGTACCGGTAAAGTTACTTAAAATTAAGGCGGTAAAAACCATCGGTGAGATAACTCCTGCGCCTTTATTTAAAATCCCCATAATACTAATACGTACAGCAGCCGATTCTTCTGGCCCTAAACGTACTACATACGGATTAACCGCGGTTTGTAATAAGGTTTGCCCTGCGCCCATTACCAACTGCGCTAGTAAAAACAAAGGAAAAAACTGCGACATAGCAGCAGGAATAAACATTAAGCCTGCTAACATCATACAGCCCATCCCCAATGCCATACCGTTTTTGTAGCCGACCTTTTTGATCAATACTGCCGAGGGCAGCGCAGTAAATGTGACCGCAATATAAAAGGAAAATAAAATTAACGACCCTTGAAATGGGGTTAATTGTAAAATTTGACTTAAGTAAGGCATTAACGAGCCATTAAGCCAAGTAGCAAAGCCCAGTATAAAAAATAATACCGCAACAATGGCCATGGGGACCACGCTACTATTTTTGGACGTATCCATAACATTGGTTGTCATGTTATTTTCCTTTATTTATATTTATTATGTTGTTAACAAACCCGAGCGCCGCCAATCCACGTGCTAATGACTTGTTGTTGTGTGTTTAATTGTACAAAATCTGCTGGACTGCCCGGTATTAATCGCCCGTGTGTGGCGGGCAACTGTAAATACTGAGCAGGATATAAACTTGCCATATTAAGCGCTTGCGCTAATGGCTGCTTTAAATGGGTTACTGTATTTCTTACTGCGGTTGCCATATCAAGCGCAGATCCTGCCAGTTCACCCGTGGTAGAGGTGAGCTTACCATTATCTAAGGTGACGGTACGGTCAAAAAAAAGCAAATTCGGTGTCATTCGTACCCACTGGTGGCATCGCATCAGTGACTAAAAAAACACGACCCATTGGCTTTGCTTTTAACGCAAGCTGACATGCAGCGTAATCAACATGATGCCCATCAACAATTAGGCCGCAATAGGTGTCATCGTTTAATAATGCACAGCCTACAACACCTGGCTCACGCCCCTGTAATGGCGACATAGCATTATATAAATGCGTAAATCCGGTTGCGCCAGCATCAACCGCGCGCTGAGCTTGAGCAAAGCTTGCATTGGTATGACCTAAACAAACGTGTATGCCTACCTCACGCATTTTAGCGATATCACTTGGCAGAACATTTTCAGGTGCAACTGTTACCACCACTTTACCTAAATCTTGGCGAGATAATACCTGCCATTCTTGTTCAGAAATAGGGCGAATATAATCAGCACTATGAGCGCCTTTTTTTGCAACAGATAAGTGCGGGCCTTCAAAGTGAATACCAATAATACCGGGAGTCTGCAAAGCAATAGCATCAGCAATGACATCGGCTGCTTGGTGCATCACTTCAACCGTGTCAGTAATTAAAGTCGGCAACATGGCAGTTGTGCCATACTTGGCATGTGCCAGCAGCATTTGTTTAACCAACACACCTCTAAACTGGTAATGCGGCGCATCAATAACTTCTCCCACAGGTAATATATTACTGTTAACCTGATATAAGCTCGCTAAACTTTGCAAAGCATAAAAAATGCCCGCTTCATCAGCAGCATTAATCACAATTTCATCAGCTTTAATCGCTAACTTATAGCTGCCTTCAAATTCATCATTTTTAGTTACTGTATTAAGTGTGACCTTAATGGCCGCTGCATCATCGCTTATATTAATACCTAGTAGTGCTAACCTTTGTGTTGCGGCAGATAAGTGTGTTTTATCTATTCCTGAGTAGTTAATATTAAGCTCTTGGCTTATATCTAGCGTTTGAGTTTGGCTAAATTCGCTAACGCGTGGGGTGGGTATAATTTGCTGAGCAATGACATTACTCACTTGATTTTGCGAGGTTAAATAAGCTGAAAAGTCATACTTTTCATTACGCTCAAACAAGCGCTAAGCCACTGTGTTTTGTCGCCCGCAGTACGTTTAAACTGACCAGTGTAATCGGTATAAGGTTCTACATGAGGTAATAGCTCTAAGCCCGTCTCTGGGTTAATTTTAGGCTTTGTACTTTCAATCACTTTAGCAGTGTCGTTATTATTCACCACGATATAGTTAGGAATAGCGTCGCTTTGCGATAATGACCAAAAATGCGCATAAAAAGTAATCGTTTTAGTATCACCGGCTTTAAAGCCAGTAAACCCATCTTTAAGCTCAATGACATGAATATCACCATTAACGTGTTTAATAGTAAATTCATCGCTAATCGACTTTTGTATTGGCGTAATTTGACTAAAGTAAATTTTTCATTGGTCAACGTTAATCGCCGAGTTGGCAGTTAAATGTAAGTTTGCTTCAAAACAGTGACCGTTTTCAATATCTGGATCGCACTGTGCTGATGGGCGGTTATCAACTTGCTGATATTTTATTTGTAATGTTTTAGCAAGTAACTCCACCGCACTATCGTTTGCAGGGCTTAGCTGAACCGATGCCGTATTTTGTCCTTCAACATTGCCCTGACATGCACTTAAACCTAGTGCTAAGCAGCATGCTGTCAGTAATGATTTAATCTTCATTCGCTACTCTCCCTTTATTATTAACTTAGTCACTCAAGCATCTCTTTCAAATGCTAAAAATAAATCGATTTTTGAATGCATTTATTCTTAGTGCGGTTAGTTTATAATGTACCATCAGCTAAAAAATATTTTATGCTTTAAGTTAATCACTACTCATATCTAGTAATTGCTACCTCAGCCAAACAATCCACTATGTAGGTTCTAAATAATAATTAACATTGCGCTTTAATTTATGATAACGCTATCATTAAGCTGTTAATGTATCCTTTTTTCTTTTATAGCTACACAGAAGGGCAAAAAGATACAAAAAATTTACAAGTGTGAGCTTAATATTCTTTTAAACCAAGGCGTATAAATTAACTGTTAATATTCAATGATGTCTTTATAATTTAGTCGTCAAATAATAAAAACCGAGTACTGTTAACTACTCTTGCTGTAGTCGTTAGCCGATAAAGATAAATTAGTACCTAAAATGATATATAAAGGTCTATTAAGCCTATGAGAACAACAATAAACGACGTGGCAAAAGATGCCGGGGTATCAATAAAAACGGTATCAAGAGTAATAAATAACGAAACCTCGGTCCGTGACAATACCCGTGAAAGAGTTATAGCATCAGTCGAAAAGTTGAACTTCCAGCCAAACTTAGCAGCAAGAAGTCTTGCAGGAACAAAAGCTTACAGCATTGCTTACATATACGACAACCCTAATGCGTACTACATTATCGACATGCAAAACGGTATTTTAGATGCGTGCAAAAAGCAGGGGTTTGAACTACTTATTCACCCATGTGATGCCAAAGAAGCGCATATTTTTGATGAAATTACTAATATGATCAAACGCACTCGTATCGCGGGAATCTTACTCACCCCACCCTTTTCTGAAATGCCTGAGTTTGTTGAAAAGCTAACTCAACTAGACCTAAAAGTTGTGCGTATTTTATCAGGGCACGACGCGCCTGACTCATTAACCCCCTGTATTATGATTGACGATAATCTCGCCTAAAAGTCAATTACTGAGCATCTAATTAATAACGGCCACACGCGCATTGGCTTTTTAGCCGGTGGCAGCAAACATAACTCGACCAAAGAGCGCTTGGAAGGTTACAAAGCAGCGCTAACCCAATACGACATTACTATAGATCCTAGCTTAATTATTGATGGCGAATATTCATTTGAGTCGGGGGTTGAGGGCGCTAAAACACTCATTAGCCAAACAAATAGGCCAACCGCTATTGTCTCATGTAATGATGAAATAGCCGCCGGTGCGTTATTTGCAGCCAGATTAATGAACATTGATATACCCAAGCTTTCTATAACAGGGTTTGAGGATAGTCCATTCTCGCGTCAAACCTGGCCAAAACTCACCACCGCTCATCAGCCTAATAATAAAATTGCCGAAGATGCGGCCAGCTTGTTAATAGCCCAAATTCGTAATGGCAATGACCGCGATATTATAAAACTATACACTCCTGAGCTCGTCGTAAGAGACTCTACCAAACGTCCTAGTTAGCTTTTATTAGGTTAACCATATAATTTACTTCTGCGCTGTAACAAACGTTCAGCGCAGTGTTGTATTAAAAACGGCCTACTTTTTGAATGAATCTTCTGTATTACTGAGCTTATTAACAAATAAACGACTTTTAGTGTAAATTTTACACTTAGGGCCTGTTGACCTTTCAAGGTTACATAACTCAGTTCAACTCTCTAATACCGATTCACTTAATTAAGTATTATTGCAAATTGGTATAAATATACAGGAGTAAATTATGGCCAAGTCAGCCCAATTGTATAGAATGGCAACCGATGAACATATTTGCCCATTTGGTTTAAAATCTAAAGATTTGCTTGAACGTCAAGGCTTTGAAGTAGACGATCACTTACTCACCTCAAGAGCGCAAACCGATGCGTTTAAACAACAACACGACGTAGAAACAACACCACAAACGTTTATAGATGATAAGCGCATCGGTGGCTACGACGAACTTAGAAGTTTCTTTAATAAACCGCCTGCCGGTCAGCAAGGTACAACCTATACCCCTGTTATAGCGATTTTTGCGGTTACCTTGTTGCTAAGTTTAGCCTTTTCGTTAAGTGGTGCAGGGCTAAGCGTGTATACGCTTGAACTTTTTGTAGCATTAACAATGGCCGTACTAGCCATACAAAAGCTGCAAGATTTAACCAGCTTCTCAAACTCGTTTATCACTTACGACTTATTCGCCATGAAAGTGATCCCTTACGCTTACGTATATCCATTTTTAGAAGTCTTTGTAGGTATAGGTATGATTGCAGCACTACCCGCTTATATGGTTGCCCCTGTCTCCCTATTTATAGGTAGTATTGGCGCAGTCTCTGTTATTAAAGCTGTATACATAGACAAGCGAGCACTAAAATGCGCCTGTGTTGGCGGCGACAGCAATGTACCGCTTGGCTTTATTTCACTAACCGAGAACCTATTTATGATAGCAGCCGGTATCTGGATGCTAGTTAAATAATATAAAAGCGCGGTAAGTTACAACTTACCGCGTCCTTCATATTTTGATATCGGGCTACGAGCTGCGGGAGGCGCTGCGCTAAAAGTGCAGGTTCTGGGTTTTAGGTTCTGGGTTTTAGGTTCTGGGTTTTAGGTTCTGGGTTCTGGGTTTTAGGTTTTAGGTTTTAGGTTTTAGGTTTTAGGTTTTAGGTTTTAGGT
>ERZ1673962.211-NODE-211-length-49900-cov-3.811576_pt1 | contig 49900 bp, 32 predicted proteins | sample MGYA00580188_ERZ1673962 | MGnify/ENA primary metagenome ERZ1673962 (study PRJEB41334, sample SAMN05608104) | rock metagenome | biome: terrestrial subsurface; feature: shale formation; material: shale | place: USA: Pennsylvania ... | reverse complement strand
CACGCCCTGAAAGCGCCCGAGCGCCTCGATCGCCACGTCGACCGGCACCCCGGCATGACGCGCGGCGGCCAGGACCGCGAGCGCGTTCTCGACATTGTGCAATCCGCTCTGCCCCCAGTCGACGACACCGGCCTCGGCACCGTGCAGCCAGACCCGGAACCGCGAACCGTCCGGCTCGATCAGCTCGGCGCGCCAATCGCCTGCGTTGCCGAAGGTCTCGCGCGGCGTCCAGCAGCCCAGACCGATGACGGTATCCACCGCCGGCACACTCGCCGGATGCACGATCAGTCCGCTGCCCGGAACCGTGCGGATCAGATGATGGAACTGGCGCTGAATCTGCCCCAGATCATCGAAGATGTCGGCGTGATCGAACTCCAGATTGTTGAGGATGAGGGTGCGCGGACCATAGTGGACGAACTTCGAGCGCTTGTCGAAGAACGCCGTGTCGTACTCGTCGGCCTCGACAACGAAGAAGGGCGCCGATCCCAGACGCGCCGAGACACCGAAGTCGAGCGGCACCCCGCCGATCAGGAACCCCGGATCCAGCCCCGCGTCCTCCAGCACCCAGGCCAGCATACTGGCCGTGGTCGTCTTGCCGTGCGTGCCGGACACGGCCAGCACCCAGCGCTCGCGCAGCAGGTTCTCGCGCAGCCACTCGGGGCCTGAGCAATAGCGCATGTCGCGATCGAGCATGGCCTCGACGGCCGGGATACCGCGCTTCATGGCGTTGCCGACCACCACCACGTCGGGCGGCGGGTCCAGATGCGCGGCGTCATAGCCTTCCATGAGCTCGATCCCGGCCGCTTCCAGCTGAGTGCTCATGGGCGGATAGACATTGGCGTCCGACCCCGTGACCCGATGGCCCAGCGCGCGCGCCAGCAGCGCGATCCCGCCCATGAAGGTGCCGCAGATTCCAAGGATGTGTAGGTGCATGAATGGCTTCCGGGAAAATCGCTACGCTGGAGCCCGCCTGGGCGTCGAGCGCGTCACAGACCGCTGAAGAGACTGGTGACGAGTGTGACCACCACGATCTGGAAGGCGACCGCAATCGCCGACCCCTGGCCGAGCGTGATGGAGAAGGTGTGTCTCAGGATGTGGCCCGTGACCAGGAGGCCCCAGATCACCAGCCCCAGCAGCAGGAAGGCGCCGAGCGCGGCCAGATCGTTCTCCTGACTGCCGGTCGGGTTGAGACTCAGCGGCGGGATCGCCACCAGGCCGAGCACCGCGCCACTGCCGAGCAGGGCCGTCGCCGCCTGCAGGAAGCGCGCGCGGAGCTTGAGCTGGGTCAGGGCCGCATAGAGCGCGACCAGCATCAGCAGGAGTTCGGCGACGCCCTGGAGCAGGCTCGTCAGCCAGGAGAGTCCCGCCGTGATCCCGACCAGGACGCCGACCACCAGATCGGCCACCAGCGCCAGTCCCAGGAGCATTTCGGAGGCCGGCAGATCCTGGGGCGGACGGCGCAGCAGACAGAGTTCGACGAAGAATTTGATCAGTGCCCGCACTATGAGGATTTCTCGACTCGATCGATATTGGCGCTAATGATAACCACAGCGGCCGCAAATACGGAGCACTATCGACACATAGGCCCGACCGACACGGAAGCGTCTGACCATGAGGTGCGATCGCGACCGCCCGGCCCATTGTAAGCCCAACTCGAATCGTTATATATTCTCCAGGTTCTCCACCTTTTTGGTGGCGACTCCTGTCTCGAACACCTCCCTGCACATCCATCTCCATTTTTTAGATCATCCAGGCCGACACCGGCCGAGGATCCATGAGGCTCGAAGTGAATCCGCGCTTGAAGGCCGTTACCTGCTGTATCGCGATCTCATCTCTGTTGCTTTCGGCCTGTGCGAGCGGTCCGATCGCCTCGTCCGGCGGTTCGGCCCAGCCGACAGTGACCGGGCCGGCGCCGATCGATACGACCTATCTGCCACGTCTGATGCTGCCGGGCGCCACCCTGTCCGAAGTCAAGTCGCTGGCCATGGGCGCGGCGCGCAGTCGCGGCTGGTCGATTCGCTATGCGGATTCGACCAACGACCGCCTGGTCGTCGGACGACCCGCCGAGCCGTCGGTCATGGCGCTTGCGACCCCGCGCCTGAGCGCGGCGCCCGGCTCCACGCTCGAGGTCACGACTCTGTTCAAGGACTCTGGCGGCGGCATTGAGGTCGCAACCCTGGCCGAACTCGTCACCCCGAGCCAGGCCGGACGTCCGGCGACGCGCACCGACTACACCGACCCGCTCCGCGATGCGCTCATGCAGTCGCTCGATTCGCTGCGCGAGCGCTGGATGCGTGATCGTGAGCGTCTGGCACGCGCGGCCCCGCCCCCGGAGGGCTGGAAGAGCGCCTGGGACGAGTCGCCCGCGCCACCCGATGCGGCCTCCGCACCATCCGCCGTCAACACCCAGGCGGCTCAAGCCGCGTCGCCAGCTCCAGCAGCGCCCACAGCACCCGCTCAGACGCCGCCGGCCGCCTCGCGAACCAATGCGGGCACCACACCGGCCATGCCCGCGCCAACCTGGGCCGATTCGAGCGTTCCGCGACCGACCTATACGCGCAGACCCGCGTCTGAACCCAGATACAGCGCGCCGGGCGCCGCGCCGGTGGTCGACGCCAGTTCGAATCTGAACGCCAGACCCATGCCCGAACCGGCACCGATGCCGGCGACCCTGAATACGCCGCGGGATAACATGGTGTCGCTGCCCCGAGCGGACGCCGTGAATCCGCCGATCGCGACAGGCTCCAGGATGCTCTGGTCGGCCAATGCCGAGCAGTATGCCCGTCAGCGCGGCTGTCAGGTTGCAGGCAGCGGCTCGCAGTTGATCGAGTCGCGTCAGGACGGCGAGGTCTACAAGGTTCCCTGTCAGGGCAGCGACAGTTTCCTGATCCGCTGCCAGAGCGGAATCTGTCAGGGCTTACTGTGATCGCTACGCCAGGGCGAGCGGCATCACCCCGGCCGCGAACGCCAGCAGGCAGGCGGTGAGGATCAGCCACAGCCCCCGGCGCAGATCCCCGGCGTCGAGATCGGCCGGCCAATCGGGATCGCCCATGTAGAGCTCGTTGATGAGCCGGCCCCGGCGCCAGACCGGGCCGATCAGACGCACCCGCAGCGCTCCGGCGCAGGCGGCCTCGCTCCAGCCGGAGTTGGGACTGGGCAGCAGGGCGTGATAGCGCCAGGCGGCGCGGAAGGCGAGCAGCGGATGCTCGCGCCGCAACAGGGCGGCGAGTGCCAGCAACGGCACCGAGAGCCGCGCCGGCAGCCAGTGGATCAGATCGTCGCTGCGCGCGCCGGCCCAGCCGAAGCGCGCGTAGCGCGCATTCTTGTAGCCGACCATGGAGTCGAGCGTCGAGATCGCCTTGACCAGGATCAGTCCGGGCAGACCAAACAGACAGAACGCCCATAGCGGCGTGAGCACGCCATCGGTCAGGTTCTCCGAGAGGCTTTCGAGCGTGGCGCGCACCACGCCATCGCGCTGGAGCGGCTCGGTATCGCGCCCGACCAGCCGCGACAGCCGCTGGCGCACGGCCGGCAGATCGTCGAGATCGCGCAGGATACGCCAGCCCTGTTCCAGCAGCTCGCGGGTGCAGAGCAGGCTGTAGGCGATGAACAGATCCCAGCCGAAGGCCAGCCAGGGATGGAGGGCGTCGAGTCCGAGACGGACGCCGAACCAGACCCCGAGCGCTGTTCCGACCACCAGCCCCCAGTGGATCACGCCGCCGAGTCGTCCATTGAGACCCAGCGCAAAGAGCGCGCGCTCGCAGACGAGTATCCAGTGGCCGATGAGCCGGATCGGATGCAGCCGATAGACGGGATCGCCGATGAGGGCGTCGAGCAGACAGGCGCCGAGGATCAGGATCAGATGTTCAGTCATGCGTATTCCATTTGTACTCGAAGCCCAGGACCACGGCCAGCGCCGCCAGCCGTCCGGGCGTGAGATCGGCGCGCGGCTGGAGGACTTCACGAAAACAGGCGAAGTCGTCGGGCTTGACGGCCACGGCGGCGGCCAGCAGTGCGGCCTGATTGAGGATCGACTCGCGCGCGACCTCGGCATGCAGCACGCCGACGTCGACCAGATCGAGGATTTCGGCCAGACCATAGGCGGCCGCCGCGCTCAGTGGATCATGGATGAGTGCCAGCAGGTTGCGCTCGAAGCAGTTGGCGTCCGGCGGGTCGAGTTCGGCGCGCGCCAGCTCGCGCAGGGCCGCTTCGTTGCAGCCATGACGTCCGAGTGCGGCACAGAGGTTGCGGCGCAGTTCGGCGCAGACGCCGTTCTGCAACAGCAGACAGCGGGTCACGGCCTCGTGGGTCGCGCGTCCGACCAGCTCGCCCAGGGTGTTGTGACTGCCGGCCCAGTGACGCTCCCATTCGCCTTCCTCGGTGCGCATCAGTGGAGCGGCGATGGCCAATTGATCCGTGCCCGTGCCCGTGGCCAGTCGCGCCGATTGCAGACTCGGCATACGCAGATCCAGCACGGCCGCGCTCTTGCCCTCGGTGGCCAGGGTTGCGGCGCGCACCAGACAGGCCGGGGTGCAGGGCTGGTTGATGAAGACCAGGGTGACGATGGTTCCGGCGCCGGCCTCGGGTGGCGCCGGCAGAGCGCAGGCGGTTTGCGCCAGGTTCGATTGGCCTAGCGCGTTTTCAGACCCGCCCTCATCTCGCTCGACCGGCCGGCTGCCGTCGCGCTGCTCATGCCAGCCGGCCGGATCACCGGCGCGGGTCGCGTTGCCGAGCACCCCGGCCGTGGCGACCACCGAGACGGACAGATCCGCGTGCTCGGCCCGAGCCAGCACCGCGCACTGCATGTTGGCGGCCGTGGCCATGAGCGCGGTCGACTCGGGCGGCAACCGGCCCGCCGCGCAGGCGGTGCGGTGATAGTCCTCCAGACCATGCCCGGCGTTCGACGCCTCGCGCACCACATGGGCCACGCCCTCGCAGCTCTGATGGTTGGCGACATGGGTCAGATCCTCGCGCAGTCCGCCGTTGAGCCGGCAGGTGCTGAGCACGCGATGCGGGCGCTTGAAGACGGCTGACAGATAGCGTCCCTGGCGCGTCAGGCGATAGCGGTCCGTGTCTTCGATCCACATGGGCGCCGGATCAGCCCGGCTCGCGCGCCGGACGGAAACGGCGCGGGAAGCCTGCATCATAGAGCTTGGATGGCTTGTAGTCGTTCTGAGCGCGCGCTCCGAGCGCCGGACTGACCAGGATCAGCGCCTGACGGTCGACCTGCGCTTCGCGGCAGCGCGCGGCGATGTCGCTGAGCGTACCGCGCAGCACCAGTTCCTCGTTCGGCCAGGTCGCCTTGTGCACCACGACCACAGGCGCGGCGGGCGTCCAGCCGGCTGTGATCAGATTCTCGACCACGGCCTCGATGCGCTCGATCGAGAGGAAGATGCAGAGCGTGCAGCCGTGCGCGGCGAGCGAGACCAGCGACTCGCGCTCGGGCATATGGGTGCGTTCTGAGAGCCGCGTGAAGATCACGGTCTGGGTGATCTCGGGCAGGGTCAGACACTCGCCAGCAGCGGCCGCCGAGGCCATGGCCGAAGAGACGCCGGGCACGATCCCGACCGCAACCCCGGCCGCATCCAGCGGACGCGCCAGCTCGGCGAGCACGCCATAGAGCGTCGGATCGCCGGTCTGGAGCCGCACCACGGTGTCGTGACGCTGGGCGCGATCGAGCAGCCAAGCCGTCACCTGGGCGTGATCCATCGATTTGGAATCGGCGATCTCGCAGTCGGGCGAAGCCCATTGCAGCACGGTCTCGGCCACCAGCGAGCCGGTGTAGAGGATGGCTCCGGCCTCGGCCAGCAGCCGACTGCCGCGCACGGTGATGAGATCCGGCGCGCCCGGACCGGCCCCGACGAACCAAACCTTGCCCGGTCGCTGGGTCGATGAAGTCTCTTGCATGGCGCGATGATCCCCGCGTATGGTGGCACTGCGAAAACCCAGTATTCTTCTAATCCAAGCCAACCCTTGTCAAACCTCTTCGTGCATTTCCGTCCACGGCGGCGGCGTTCTCCCCCTCCAGTCTCCCGCTCAACTCCAGACGTTCTGGTGATCGGCGGCGGTGCGGCGGCCCTGTGCGCGGCCATCACGGCGCGCCGTGCCGGTTGCTCGGTGCTCCTGGCCGAACAGGCGCCCGAGCCGTTGCGCGGCGGCAATACGCGCCATTCGCGCAATCTGCGTCTCAGCCATGACGCGCCCACGCCCTTCACGCACGGCGTCTATCCGGCCACGGAGTTCTGGTCCGAACTCGCGCGTGCGACCGAGGGCACGGCCGATCCGCTCCTGGGGCGTCTGTTCGTCGAGCGCTCAGCCGGAATCACGGACTGGCTGATCGAGGCCGGCGTACCCTTGCAGCCGATCGCCGGCGGCGTTCTGCCCGAATCGCGCCGCACGGCCTTTCTGCTCGGCGGCGGCAAGACGCTGCTCAACCGGCTCTATGCGCTCGCCGAGCAACTGGGGGTGGAGATCCGCTACGGCTGCGAGATCCGCGATCCCGTGATCGAGGATGGGCGCCTGATCACCTTGACCGTCCGGTTGGATGGCACGTCTTACCCGTCGACGCCACGCACGACCATCGCCTGCTGCGGCGGCGCCCAGGCCAACCGCGCTTGGCTGCGCCGACACTGGGGCGCGGCGGCTGACGGCTTCATCAATCGCGGCACGCCCTTCGCCAGCGGTGAACTGCTCGAATCCCTGCTGCGTCAGGGTGTCCGGCCGGTCGGTGATCCCAAGGCGGCCTATCTGGTGGCGGTCGACGCACGCTCGCCGGCCGACGATGGCGGCATCGCCACCCGCGTGCGCTGTATGCCGGAGGGGATCGTGGTCGATGCGCACGGACGGCGCCGGCACGACGAAGGCGGCGACACGGCCTCGACCCGCTATGCGCTCTGGGGACAGCGTCTGGCCGGGTGGCCGGACCAGACCGGCTATCTGATCCTGGATGCACGCGGTCTGTGCGCCGCCCCGCCCGCGCTCTATCCGCCGATCCAGGCCGCCAGCCTGGACGAGTTGGCGGGCAGGCTCGGAATCGGTTCAGCGACGCTCCGCGCCACGGTCGCCGACTACAATGCCGCCGTTCGGGCGCCGACCGACAAGCGTGACGACTGGCATACGGTCGGTCTCGATCCGCCCAAGAGCCGTCACGCTCACCCGCTGATCGAGCCGCCCTTCGGCGTCTATCCGATGCGTCCGGGGATCACCTTCACCTATCAGGGACTCGCGGTGGACGAACGGGCGCGTGTGCGGCTGACTGCGGGCGGCGTGGTGGAAAACCTGTTTGCCGCCGGCATGATCATGGCGCCCAACCTCATGGCGCGCGGCTATGTCTCGGGATTGGCACTGAGCATCGGGCTGGTGTTCGGCCGCCTGGCCGGCGAGGAGGCGGCGCGTCATGTCCGCGCCTGAGATCCGCGCCGAGGCCCGACGCGCCCTCGGCATCTGCGATGCCTGCGGCTATTGCAACGGCTTCTGCGATCTGTTCGAGGCCGCGCGCCGCCGCCCGGCCCTGACCGAGGCCGATCTGGCCCATCTGGCCAATCTCTGCCATGCCTGCCGCAACTGCTTCCATGCCTGCCAATATGCCCCGCCCCATGTCTTCGCGGTCAATATCCCGCTCGCACTGGCGCGGATGCGGCATCAGAGCTATCTCGATCATGTCTGGCCGCGTGCCTTAGCGCCGCTCCTGAACCGCCCGGTGGCAACGGTGGTCTGGGTCACGCTCGGCGCGATCCTGCTGCTGTTCGGGCTGATGCTGGCCGTCGCCCCCGCTAACGGAGGGGTGACGGTCGGTACGGATACAGGCGTCGGTGCCTTCTATCGCGTCCTGCCCTGGTCGGCGATGGTCTGGATCGGTGTCCTGCCGCTCGGCTGGTCGGCGCTGGCCATCGGCATCGGCTGGCGCCGTTACTGGACGCTGACCCGCCCCAAGGACACAGTGGCGAACGAGGCGGTACAACCAGGGCGCGCCCTCTGGAGCACGCTCGCCGACATCCTGGATCTGCGCAATCTGCGCGGCGGCGGTCCGGGCTGCAACGATCTCGACGCGCGCTTCTCGCATTGGCGACGCCGGCTGCATCAAACATTGCTCAGCGGCCTGGGGCTGAGCTTCGCCGCGACCCTGGCCGCGACCCTCTATCATCACGGGCTGGGACTGGAGGCACCCTACCCCGTCCTGAGCGCCCCGGTTCTGCTCGGAACGCTCGGCGGGCTCGCTCTGCTGGTCGCCGTCCTGGGACTCGGCTGGATTGAATGGCGTGCCGATCCCGCACCGCTCGCCCCCGAGGCGCGCCGGCTCGACCGGGCCTTTCTCGGTCTGCTGTCCGTGGTGGCCGGCAGCGGACTGGCCCTGCTCGTCTGGCGGTCGACCCCGGCGATGGCACCCTTGCTCGGCGTCCATCTCGGGACCGTGCTCGCCTTCTTTCTGCTCCTGCCCTACAGTAAGTTCGTTCATTCCGGTTATCGTGCCATTGCACTGGTGCGTGAGTCGCTGGATCGAGTCTCCATTCGCAGAGACAACGCTTAAATGTCACCACCCTCGCTCATCGTCTCCGTTTCACGCCGGATGCTGCTCGTGCTTCTGGCAACCATCGTCATGTGCCTGACGGTGGTCACCGTCTTCGAATATCGCGAACTTGCACGCGAGAGCAGCCTCCTGCGTGCCCGTGACCTGCAACAGCACCGGGAACGCCTGGAGTCGCGCGTGCGTGTGGCGATCGCCTACGCGCGTCATCAACTGGAGCGTGAGACGCGCGCCGCCGGCGCGGGGGACGATCCGGCCGAGATGCTGGCCAGAACCCAGGAAACGGTTCTCGACTGGTTCAACGCGCTGCGCTTCACCAATGGCTCCTACATCTTCGCCGGACGGTTCGATGGTCTGTCACTGGCCGGACCCGCCCGTGGGCGGAACGTCCTGGAACAGACTGACATCAACGGCAAGAAGGTCGTGCAAGCGCTCATCGAACAGGCGCGGGCGGGCGGCGGCTTCGTCGACTATGTCATGCCCAGGTTCCCGGACCAGCGCTCGGCCCCCAAACTGAGCTATGTCGAACCGATCGAGGAATGGGGCTGGTATGTCGGCAGCGGTGTTTTCGTCGACGACATCGAATCCAGTATCCAGGCCATGCACCAGGAAGTACGCGAGCGCCTTTGGCTCGAGCTGACCACCATCACCGGGCTGTTCGTCGTCATCTCCCTCATCGCCGTCTGGCAGGCGCGCCGCATCGCACTCCAGGCACGTCTCGACACCCAGTCCTGTGTCGACTATCTGGAGCAGGCGATCCACACCGCTGCCGATATCACCGCCGAAGAACTGAGATTTCGCGAATTCCAGACCATCGTCCAAGCCGCGAACACCATGATCGCGCAGCGTCGGCAGACCGAGCAGGCGTTGCGTGAGAGCGAACAGCGTTTTCGTACCCTGGTCGAGGTCAGTCAGTATTACATCCAGGAGATCGATGTCGAGGGCTGCATCCAGTACGCCAATCCGGCGTCCGCACACTTGCTGGGACTGGAACCGAAAGACCTGATCGGTCGCAATGTCTCCATGCTGTTGCCCGCAGACGAGCGCGCGACGCTGCTGAAGGATCTGCGTACCTTTGCCAGCGAGCAACCGACACCCAGCTCTTATTACAATCGAAACCTGACGGCGGATGGGCAAATCATCGATGTCGAGGTGGGCTGGAACTACAAACGCGACGAATCGGGTCAAGTGACGGGTTTCATCAGCATTGCCAAGGATGTGACCGATTATCAGCGCGCGCGGCTACTGCTGAATGGACGCAACCGCGTCCTGGAGATGCTGGCGCGCGGACAACCACTGCGCGACATGCTCACGGCCATCGTCGCTTATATCGAGGAGATCGCTCCGCACGCCATTTGCTCGATCCATCTGCTCGACCCCGAGACTCAGACGCTGAGCACGGCGGCCGCGCTCCGGTTGCCCGAATTGTATACGCGTGCCGTCGAGGGGTGCAGGGTCGGCCTGGGCGTCGGCTCCTGCGGCACGGCGGCCGTCACCGGCCAGCGAGTGGTGGTCGCTGACCTGCTGTCACATCCCGACTGGTCGGCCTTCCGTGACCTGATGCTCCAGACACCCCTGCGTGCCTGCTGGTCACAACCGATCATCGGACACGCGGGGCAGGTGCTCGGTACCGTCGCAATCTATGCCACGCGCGTGATGGAACCCTCGCCGGCGGATCTGGAGCTGATCGAGTCAGCGGCGGAACTGGCGGCCATCGTCATCGAGCGCGATCGTGCCGAGAGCGCGACCCGTCAGGCCGAAGAAAAAGCTCGACTATTACTCGAATCCACCACCGAGGGCATCTTCGGCCTGGATTTGGAGGGACGTATCACCTTCATCAACCCGGCCGCCGCCGACATGCTCGGCTATGAACCCGAGGCGCTGATTGGTCAGCCCACTCGTCCCTTGATCCATCATTCACGTCGCGACGGCACACCCCTGCCGTCCGAGTGCTGCTCGATTCTCGCCACGCTCGAACAGGGGCAGGACTGCCATACCGCCAACGCGGTGCTCTGGCGGCGCGATGGGAGCTGCTTTCCGGCCGAATACTGGGCCACGCCCGTGCGGCGCGACCATCATATCGAAGGGGTCGTCGTCACCTTCCACGACATCAGCGCCCGGCAGCGCGCCGAGGCCGAGATCCAGCATCTGGCCTTCCACGACAGCCTGACCGGGCTGCCCAACCGTCTGCTGTTCAAGGAGGAGCTGGGACAGGCGCTGGCGGCTCTGCGCCGTGACGATCAGCGCTTCGCCCTGCACATGCTGGACCTGGATCATTTCAAGGACGTCAACGACAGTCTCGGGCATCCGGTCGGCGACGAGCTGCTGCGCGCCGTGGCCGAGCGGTTGACCGCGATCACGCGCGGTACCGACGTCCTGGCGCGCTTCGGCGGCGACGAATTCGCCCTGCTCCAGAGCAAGATCAGCGAAATCGGCGATGCCGCTGCGCTGGCGACCAAAATCATCGAGGCATTCGGTCAGGCGTTCTGGATCGACGGCAACCGCATCGACATCAACACCAGCATCGGCATCCTGATCGCCGACCAGGCGTGCCACGACGTCGACGACATCATCACACGCGCCGACGTGGCGCTCTACAAGGCCAAGGAAGCCGGGCGCGGCACTCACGCCTTCTTCGCCGATTCCATGACCCAGCAGTTGCGCCGCGAGATGGAGATCGCACGCGAACTGATCCAGGCCATCCAGAACGACGAGCTGTTCATCGACTACCAGCCGCAGTTCGACCTGGATTCGGGTCGGCTGGTCGGCATGGAAGCCCTGGTGCGCTGGCATCATCCGCGCGAGGGCGTGCTCCAGCCGGGCGCCTTCCTGCCGGTGGCCGAGAAGCGCGGGCTGATCCGACCGCTCTCGGACTGGGTGCTGAACGCCGCGTGCCGCCGGATTCGCGACTGGAGTGACCGAGGACTGGAGTTCGGGCGTGTCGCGGTCAACCTCTGTGCCCAGCAGGTCGGTGATCCGGACTTCGGCGACAACATCCTCGCCGTTCTGGAGCAGACCGGCGCGCGTCCCGAGCATCTGGAGCTGGAGTTCACCGAGACGGTGCTGATCGCCGCCGACGTCCGGACCCAGGCCGATATCGTGCGTCTCTCCGAGCTGGGCATCCACTTCGCGATCGACGACTTCGGAACCGGGTTCTCGTCGATGCAGTATCTGCGCAAGTTCCGCACCGACAAGATCAAGATCGACCGCGAATTCATCCAGGATGTCGTCCACGATGCCGGCGATGCCGAGATCGTCAAGGCCACCATCGCGCTCGGCACAGCGCTGGGACTCATCACCATTGCCGAGGGCGTGGAGACCGAGGAACAGGCCGAGTTCCTGCGACGTCATGGCTGTCGGCAGGTCCAGGGCTATCTCTACGGGCGTCCGCAGCCGCCCGAGGACATCGAGCGCCAATTACGCACGCTGAATGCGAGTCCTCATTAGGTTTGGATGCGGCGGCGGTTTAAGATACGCCCGCGCCGCCGTACCCGGCTGCTGAAGCGCGCAACCCCCGGTATCAACCCAGCCTGTGAACTGCCAGGAGACGATCTTGACTGCAAACCGCTATACCTTTACCCAACGCTTTCTGCACTGGGTGCTGGCCGTGCTCGTGCTCGGCCTGCTCTTCGGTGGACTGACCTTCGGCACACTTGGTTATGAAGGGCTGTCGAATCTGGTCGGTGCGGAGACGGCCGGCAAGCTGTTCACCTATCACAAGAGCATCGGCGTACTGGTGCTGCTGCTGACCATCCTGCGCCTCGTGCTGCGCGTGCGCGGCACCACCCCGCCCTATGATCCGCCGCTGAGCGGTGTCGAGCGCGCCGTCAGTGGCGTGACGCTGCTGCTGCTCTATCTGCTCTCGCTCGGCGTGCCGATCGGCGGCATGGTGGCCACAGCCGTTTCCGGTTATCCGCTGGAATTCTTCACCCTGAGCGTCCCGAGTCCGCTGACTGCAAACGAGGCGCTGGGCGAGACCCTGTTCTTCTATCATGGACTCGGCGGGCTGGCGCTCGGCCTGACGGTGCTGCTGCACATGGCCGCCGGGATCAAGCACTGGCGCCTCAAGGATGGCGTCATGACGCGGATCAGTCTGCCCTGAGCCGGGTCTTGCAACCGATGCCGGCCAATCTGCTGATCCTCGGCGGCACCACCGAAGCCTATGATCTGGCCGATCGTCTGGCCGGGCGCGGCGGCTGGCACGTCATCAACTCGCTCGCCGGGCGCACGGCCAATCCGCGGCTGCCGGCGGGCGAGACGCGCATCGGCGGCTTCGGCGGGATCGAGGGGCTGGCGCGCTATCTGGCCGAGCGCTCGATTCGGGCCGTGATCGACGTGACCCACCCGTTCGCGGCCCGCATGGGGTGGAACGCGGCTGAGGGCTGCCGTTTGGCGGGCGTGCCGTTGCTGAGGCTGGAGCGCCCGGCCTGGAGGCCCGAGCCGGACGATGTCTGGGAGCCGGTCGAGACCTGGGCGGGGGCGGCCGAGGCGCTACGCCGGCTCGCGGCGCGGCGCGTCCTGCTGGCGGTCGGGCGTCAGGAGCTGACCCATTTCACCGATGTCGATGACAGCTGGTTCCTGATCCGGCTCGTCACGCCGCTCGATCCGAAACCGGCTTTCCAGGCCGCCGAATGGCTCTATTCACGCGGCCCCTTCGCGCTCGATGACGAACGCGCCCTGCTCGACACCTGGACCATCGACACCCTCGTCTGCAAGAACAGCGGCGGCGAGGCCACATCGGCCAAGCTGATCGCCGCACGCGAGCGCGGGATTCGTGTCGTCATGCTCCAGCGTCCGGCGCGACCGGCCGAGGTGGCGCGAGCCGCCACCGTCGGCGAGGCACTGAACTGGGTCGACGGCCTTTCCGGTACATCAGCCTATTTGGACGCGGAAGCCTCCCCATACCAGCGCGGCGTATAGACCCACTCGCCGCCATCCTGGCGCGCCAGGCGCCGTGTCAGCGACGAACCGACGATGACGACGGTGCGCATGTCGACCTGCTCGGGCTGGATCGCGCCGAGGGTTGTCACGGTCAGCGATTCGTCCGGGCGGCCGATGTCACGGCCGAGCACGACCGGCGTCTCGGAAGAGCGGGTCTCGCGCAGAACGGCCAGCGCCTGGGCGAACTGATCGGGACGCGCCTTGGAGCGCGGGTTGTAGAGCGCCATGACCAGATCGGCCTGTGCCGCCTGTCGCAGACGGTGCTCGATGATCGACCAGGGCTTGAGATTGTCCGACAGCGAGATGACGCAGAAATCGTGTCCGAGCGGTGCGCCGGCGCGAGCGGCTGCGGCCTGGGCCGCCGAGATGCCGGGCAGGATCGCCAGATCCACCGCATGCCAGGCCGGATCCTGCGACTGTTCGAGCGCCTCGAACACCGCCGCCGCCATGGCAAAGACGCCGGGATCGCCGGACGAGACCACCACGACATGCCGCCCCTGGGCCGCCAGCTCGAAGGCCAGCCGCGCACGCTCCAGCTCCTGACGGTTGTCGGAGTCGAGCAACCGCTGATCCGGACGGAAGGGGCCGGCCAGTTCGACATAGGTGGTGTAACCCACGATGTCCTGAGCGCGGTTCAGTTCTTCGCGCACAGCCGGGGCCATGAGTTCGGCCGCCCCCGGCCCCAGACCGATCACCGCCAGTCGGCCCGGCTTGGATGTCGGCCGCTCGGGGGCCGGCACGGCCGTGGGCGCTCCGGCGCTCGATCCCGGCCAGCGTTCGCCCGGAATCAGGATCATCGAGAAATAGGGCACGCTCTCGGGATCGATGTCGGCGATCGCACGTACCTGCTCGCCCTCCATGGTCGCGCGCTCGACATAGCGCGCCCGCTCCAGCAGCCCCAACCGTGCCAGCACCCGCCGAACCTTGTCGAAATTGCTGCCGAGCTTCATGATCGCCGCTGCCTCGACCCCATCGAGCCGCTCGATCAGCGCCTCCTCGGGCAGGGTCGCGGCGATCACCTGGAAGCGCTGATCGCGATAGACCAGCGGCGTCCCCAGCACGGCCGCGCTCGCCAGCACCGAGCACACGCCCGGCACCACTTCGGTTTGATAGCGCTCGGCCAGCCGGTCGTGCAGATACATGAAGGAGCCGTAGAACAGCGGGTCGCCCTCGCTGACCACGGCCACGTCGCGCCCGGCCTCCAGATGCTCGGCCAGCCGCTCGGCCGAGGCATCGTAGAAGTCGCGCATCGCGCCCTCGTAGTCGTAGGGCGGCTCGGGTTTCCGGCCCGTGACCGGATAGATCAGCGGCACCCGGATCTGCTCAGGGCGCAGATGCGGCTGCACCGTGGTCAGCGCATTGCCGGGCTTGTCGCGCGCGGCATAGTAGGCGACCACGGGTGCGGCGCGCAGATAGCGCAGCGATTTGAGCGTGATGAGTTCAGGATCGCCTGGACCCACGCCCAGGCCATAGAGACGTCCCTTGCCCATGTCGATCAGGAATGCTCGCGACCGAGGGCGTTGACCGCCGCCGCCGCCATGGCACTGCCGCCGCGCCGACCGCGCACCGTGACGAAGGGCACCCCGCGACTGTCGGCGGCGAGCGCCTCCTTGGACTCGACCGCGCCGACGAAGCCGACCGGGAAGCCAAGGATGAGGGCGGGCTTGGGTGCCCCCTCGTCGAGCATCTCCAGCAGCCGGAACAGAGCCGTGGGCGCATTGCCGACCACCACGATCGAGCCGGCCAGATGCGGACGCCAGAGCTCGAGCGCGGCGGCGGTGCGGGTGTTGCCCAGTTCGCGCGCCAGCGCCGGGACGCTCGGGTCGTGAAGGGTGCAGAGGATGGGATTGTCGGCCGGCATCCGCGCGCGCGTGATGCCCTCTGACACCATGCGGCTGTCGCAGAGGATGGTCGCGCCCGACTCCAGCGCCGCGCGTCCCGCCGCGCCCGCGCCCGGCGAGAACTCGAGCTCGGCCGCGATCTCGGGCATGCCGCAGGAATGGATCACGCGCACCGCCAGCGCCTCCAGATCGGCTGGAATCCGGCTCAGGTCCGCCTCGGCGCGGATGATGGCAAACGACTGACGATAGATGTCATGGGCATCGCGGTTGTATTCGATCATGTAGAGGGTCTCACAGTCAGGCGGAGCGGGCGCGGATGCTCGGCGGCGAGGACGCGCGGCCCGGATTGAGCGCGAAGGTCGGCGGGGATGGGCGTTCGATCTGAAAAGAGACGGATTATAATCGCAAATCGCGGTTTCGGAGCGATCTGTTTGAGCGTCGTGCCGACGACGAACCGGCCGGCGGCCCCCAAGGGGCGGCGGGTTTGTAACGGCGCGAGCCACCCATTCACTTGCAGTCGACCGGATCTCGGCCCGACAATCGCGCCTCCATCACCCATCGATAGCCGGGAACCTGCGGCATGCTGACTCGAAGAGAACTGCTCCAAACACTTTTGGCACTGGCAGGCACCTGGGCCAGTCTTCCATCGGCCGCGCGTGCGGTGCCCACAGGCACGCCCGAGGCCCCCTTCAGCTACGACTGGCTGCGTAGCGAGGCGCGCCGCCTGGCCGCCAACCCCTATGTCGCGCCGTCCGAGAACCTGCCGGCCTGGGTCAAGCAGCTCGACTGGGATGCCTATCAGTCGATCCGCTTCGACCCGCAACATGCGCTCTGGCGCGCCGAGGGGCTGCCATTTCAGGCGCGACTCTTCCATCTCGGGCTGTATTTCAAGCACGCGGTCCAGATCCATGAGGTGGTCGACGGCCTGGCCTATCCGATCCACTACTCAGCGGGTCTGTTCGACTATGGCGAGCGGGTCGGTCAGCCCGAGCGACTCGAAGACATCGGATTCGCGGGGTTTCGCGTCCATGTCGGGCCGGATTTCGAGCGCGACATGTTCTCGTTTCTCGGCGCCAGTTATTTCCGCGCCGTCGGCGGCACCAAACAATACGGGCTGTCGGCACGCGGTCTGGCCATCGACACAGGTCTGGCGCACCCCGAGGAGTTCCCCGAGTTTCGCCAGTTCTGGCTGCAACGGCCCGATCCCGAGTCCACGGGCGTCACGGTCTATGCCCTGCTCGACAGCCCGAGTGTGGCCGGCGCCTATCGTTTCCGGATCACTCCAGGCGAGATGACGCGCATGGACGTCGACGCGGCGCTCTATCCGCGCCGCACCGTCGAGCGGCTCGGGATCGCGCCCCTGACCTCAATGTATCAGTACGGCGAGAACGACCGACGGGTCTCGGACGACTTTCGCGGCGAGATCCACGACTCCGATGGGTTGTCGATCCACACCGGCTCCGGTGAATGGATCTGGCGCCCGCTGGTCAACTCGCCGGTCCTGCGGGTCAATTCCTTCCTGGATCGCAACCCCAAGGGCTTTGGGCTCCTGCAGCGCGATCGCGATTTCGACCATTATCTCGACGATGGCGCCTGGTACGACCGGCGGCCCTCGGTCTGGGTCGAGCCGATCGGCGACTGGGGCGACGGTGCGGTGCAGCTGGTCGAGATCCCGACCGCCGACGAGACCTTCGACAACATCGTCGCGTTCTGGAACCCGGCTCAGGGATTCCTGCCCGGGCAGGAGCAGCGTTTCAGCTACCGTCTCCACTGGGGCTCAAAGACGCCGATACCCGATCCGGTCGCCGCCGTGATCTCCACCCGCATCGGCGCCGGCGGCATCATCGGCCAGCACAATCGCCCGCCCTCGCGCAAGTTCGTCATCGACTTCGAAGGCGGTCGACTCGATGGGCTGCCGGACAAGGCGGCGGTGACGCCGGTCATCACCGCCTCACGCGGTCAGCTCAGCGAACAGGCCGTCCGCCCGCTCATCGGCACCAAGGCCTGGCGCTGCTCGTTCGATCTGCTGAGCGAGGGCGCCGAGCCCGTGGATCTGCGGTGTTATCTGCGCGATGCCAAAGGCGGTGCACTGACGGAGACCTGGCTCTATCAGTGGACTCCGGCCAGTTCCCGCTGCACTTGACCGGATCGGCGTCCGCAACAAAACGCTGGTGCGGATCATCCGTGACCCACCAGCCTACAGCTCGATCTCCAGTCGCGCGAAACGCCCTGTCCTGATGAACGCGCCATCGCACTCACAGGCGATGCCGTCGGCGTGCGCCCGCCGCACGCCCGGACAGTGCACCAGGATCTGCTCCGGATCGGGACCGGAGAGCGCCAGTTCGATGCTCACCTGCGTCGCCGTGCGCCGCGCCTGGAGATCCACCGTGCCGAAGGCACTCGGCACGCCCGCGAGCCGGATGCCCTCGCCGTCCCACCAGCGCTCGGGCACGGTCCGCAGCAGCTCGAGTGTGGTGCCGTTCTCACGCAGCAGCATCCGCCGCACGGCGGTGGCGAATTCGGCGCCGATCCAGGTGTGCGGCATGTCACCGATGTAATCGGCCGCCCTCGGATCACCCCATACCACCTCGGCCCAGTGACGCCAGCCGGCCGGACGCCGCCAGCCGAGCGCATCGGCCAGTAGCCGGCAGGCGTCCTCGGTGCGCCCCAGGGCGACGAAGACGTTGAGGTTGCGGATCTCGTACGGGGTGAATCCGCCGCTGAAATCGGGCGCACGGATGATGTCGAGATGCCGACGGTAGTCGTCATAGGTCGGCCCGATGTACTCGGCCGGCAGCACGTCCTCCACCCGGCATGGCTCGAACGCGATCGCCGTCGAGGTCGGGTCCACGTCCAGGCGATCGGCGGACGCCGGCAGCAGACCCGATCCCATCGCCTCGGCGCTCAGGCGCAGCGAGCGGGTCAGACTGGCCGTGAATTCGCGTGCCTGACGTTCGGCTTCGGCCGCGATGTCGGCGGCGCCGAGTTCCGCCGCCAGATAGGCACAGTCACGCCAGGCACTCAGGGCGAAGAAGTCATCCCAATAGCTATAGGTCGGTTTGTTGTAGCCCTCGTGACTGATGGAGGGCGCGAGCAGACCGTGGAAACGGCTCTCCGTGCCGTGCATGGCATTGGTGCGGGCGCGCAGTTCCTCGATGAAGCGCGTGGCCCGGACCACAGGCTCGAACACGGCTTCGAGGAAAACCCGATCGCGCGTCAACCGATAGACGTCGGCCGCGATCCTGACGAACTGCCCCTGGGCGTCGAATTCGATGTCACTGCCGTAGCCACGATTGACGCGGCCGTCCGGATCGAGGATGGGCGGCACCTGACCGTTGGGATAGAGCCGCTCGGCGTACCACAGCACATAGCGTTTGGCCTCCTCGGCCAGACCGGCATAGAGCAGCGCCAGCGCCTGGGAGGAACCGTCACGGATCCAGGTACGGTCATAGTTGCGCGGACCGGGCTTGAAGGCGAACCGGGTGGCGTTGACCAGGATCAGCGCCGTCTGCGCCTCGACCGTATCGCTCACCTCCGGATCCCCGACCTGGATACGGCGCGATCCGAGCCGCTCGCGCCAGCGCTGCACGACCGCCCGCCGCCGGGACGGGAAATCGACCTCGGTCGTCGGCTCAAGACCCTCGCGCATGGGCGCCGCGGCGACCAGCGTGACTTCCGCGCCGGGTTCGAGCGAGAAGTCGAACTCGAACGCACCGCTCAGGAGTCCCGAATCGGAGTCGAGACGGGCGGCGGTGCGAACTGGCCCGTTTTCGATCGATCGGACCACATCGCCATCGTCGAAGTCGGCGACGGTGAAGGCATCGGGCTGACGCGAGAAGACCGCGTATGGCGCCCCGTTGACCCGGACTCGACGCCCGTCGAGCGTGATCGACCGGATGGCGGCATGGCCGCCGTGCTGCCAATAGGGGTTGATCTGCACCGGACGCACGGCCAGGATCAGGGTTCCGGACTGGCGCGACTCGCCGCGATTGGTGAGCCGGTATTCGACATGCGCGACGGCAGCCTGGACCAAGGCGGTCATGCGCAGTTCAACGACGCCTGCCGGCCAGGTGACGCTTGGAATGGGCAGCGCGCCCTCGGCGAGTGCGTGCCTGATGCCAGTCGCGCCGGGCGCTCCATGCAGACACCCGTCCAGCCGCAGCAGCGGGGCCAACTGGCCCGAGCCCGGCCGGGGTTCGAGATTGCCGTATTCGTCGAACAGCGCCTGCTCGTCCTGGTCGACGTCGCCGAGCGCGGTCCAGTACGCCTGTCGGCCCAGCAGCGATTGCGGATACAACTCGCCGTTCCCGGCCTGGGCCGCGCGTTCCAGCCGGCCGATCGGCATCCGATCCTTGTTCAGGATGCGGAGCATCAATTCCTCGACGATCGCGCCCTGCGGGCGGCTCGCCTCGTGCAGGGTGAAGCGCAGATAGCGGCTGGTGGTGACGCGCCAGTAGAAGCTGTCGGTGTCGCCGTGGCTCTGGAGGATACGCCCCACTTCACGGAACGACTGACCATCGTCGGACAGATGCACCGAGAAGACGGTGCCGTGATCCTGGCCCCACTGCACCAGTACGCCAAGCGGCGAGCGGATGTAGCCGAAGTCGACCGTGAGGCTGTCGCCGGGCGCCAGCCTGACCGGTCCGCCCTGGCCGAGCACGGTGAGCCGGCCCGGCTCCAGCACCGATGCGGCCTCGTCCGGAGCATACAGGTTGATCTGGACGATCTCGATCGCCGGTGACGACGGTTCGGCGGTGCTCCAGCGCACGAAGCGCGCCTCTTGCGGCGGGAAGGCGAACACGTTGCAGCCGCCCTCGCCGTGGCGGGTGGCGCAGAGCGGCTCCCAGTATTGCCCGTCGAGCGACGCGGCGCAGGAGAAACGCTGGGCGCTCTGCCGTCCCCAGTAGATCTCGAGTCCGCCGAGGGTCGCGATCCGCCCCAGATCGATCACGAGCCAGGGGGGCGTAGCCGTCTCCGCAACCCAGTGTGTCGAATAGGAACCATCGATGGCGGTCCGGGGATCACCGCCGCTGGCGGTGGCGGTCCACAGGCGTTTGTCTGGAAGGCTCATGGCGATCCTCGTTCAAGGGTGATCGACTCCCTGTACAGCATAGAGGACCGCCGCCGTCATCGCGGCCGGCGCGGCTCAACGCGGGCGATCCCGCCCGCCTCGATCCTTGGCTGTCCGCTACAACAGGATGCGCTCGATTCCGTCGGTCCGCACCCGCTCGATGAAGCGCTCACGCCAGTCGGCGCCCAGCAGCCGCTCGGCCAGCTCGACCACGATATAGTCGGTCTTGAGTCCGGTATCGTCCTGATATTTGCCGAGTCCCTGCTGACAGGCCGGACAGGCTGTGAGCAGCTTGACCGCGCCGTCCGCGACCCGCTCGCGGCCGGTCAGGGCCTGGATGCCGGCGGTCAGCTCCTCCTGCTTGCGGAAGCGCACCTGATTGGCGATGTCGGGCCGTGAGGCGCCGAGGGTTCCGGCCTCGCCGCAGCAGCGATCCGAGAGCCGTACCGGCTGCCCCATCAGACTGGCAGCGACCTTGAGCGGCGCATGGGTCTTCATCGGGGTATGGCAGGGGTCGTGATAGAGATACTGCACGCCCGTCGTCCCGTCCAGGGCGACGCCCCGCTCCATCAGCCATTCATGGATGTCCAGGAGCCGACAGCCGGGGAAGATGCGCTCGAACTCGTACTTGAGCAGCTGATCCATGCAGGTGCCGCAGGAGACGACCACGGTGTTGATATCCAGATAGTTCAGGGTGTTGGCCACACGGTGGAACAGCACCCGATTCTCCATGGTGATCCGGCGTCCGCGTTCCTCCAGTCCTGACGCACTCTGCGGATAGCCGCAGCACAGATACCCCGGCGGCAGCACGGTCTGCACGCCCTGCTCCCAGAGCATGGCGAGCGTGGCCAGCCCGATGTCCGAATACAGCCGCTCCGAGCCGCACCCGGGGAAGTAGAAGACGGCCTCGGCTTCGTCGGCGACGCGCGGGTCGCGCAGGATCGGCACCTGGGTGCGGTCTTCCAGTTCCAGCACGTCGCGGAAGGTCCGCTTGGGCAGGGGCACATGCACCGAGCGTCCGACCAGCTCGACCATCTGACCGACCAGCGCCGGACGGCCGGTGGTCGAGCCGGGTTGGGCGATGCGCTTCCTGGTCAGCCCCAGCGTCCTGGCCAGCCGATGGGCCTGATTCATGGCCGCAAAACCCCATTCGGCCAGCCCCAGGCGCATCAGACGAATCGCGCGCGGATCGGTGCGGTTGAGGAACTGCATCGCCGCCCAGGCGCCCGGACTGAAACGCTTCTGGCCGCGCTCGACCAGGATGCGGCGCAGGCGCGTGGTCACGTTGCCGAAGTCGATGTTGACCGGACACGGCGTCAGACACTTGTGACAGACGGTGCAGTGGTCGGCGATGTCGTTCATCTCCTCGAAGTGACGCAACGACAGTCCGCGCCGGGTCTGCTCCTCGTAGAGGAAGGCCTCGATGATGAGTCCGGTGCCGAGGATCTTGTTGCGCGGCGAATAGAGCAGATTGGCGCGCGGGACATGGGTCATGCACTTGGGCTTGCACTTGCCGCAGCGCAGACAGTGCTTGACGTCGTCGTTGAGCGCGCCGAGTTCGGTCTCCTCCAGGATGATCGCTTCCTGCTGCACCAGCCGCAGCGAGGGCGTATAGGCGCCGTCCAGACCCGAGCCGGGCATCAGCTTGCCGCGATTGAACACCGCCTTGGGATCGATGCGTCGTTTGTAGGCGACGAAGGCGTCGAGCTTCTCCTGTTCGAGAAACTGGAGCTTGGTCAGACCGATGCCGTGCTCGCCCGAGATGACGCCGCCGAGTCCGGTCGCCAATTCCATGATGCGCGCCACCACCCGGTCGGCCTCGTGCAGCATGGCGTAATCGGACGAGTGCACCGGGATGTTGGTGTGGACGTTGCCGTCACCGGCGTGCATGTGCAGCGCGACGAACAGACGCGAATCGCGCACCTGACGATGGATCTCGCGCAGACGTTCGCGCACCCGCGCCAGTTCCTGGCCGGAGAAGATCTCGTTGAGACGGTCGGCGACCTCGGCGCGGATCGACTGGCGCAGATCGCGGCGCAGCATCATGGCCGCGAGCGTGTCGCCGTCGCGCATCCGTGACCGGGCGGCCTCGTCGAGCAGATCCAGGTTGTCGGCGGCGGGTTGGTCGAGCCGTTCCAGGATCGTCTGCCAGCGTGCGCGTACCCGCTGCACGGAGTCTCGCGCGGCCTCACGCTTGGCCTCCAGGATGGCGCGCGCCTCGTCCGAGCCTTCGTAGTCGCCCGCCGTGCGCGCCTCGGGCATCTCCGAGTCCAGATAGTCGAGGATCGCCGCCAGGATGGCGTCCTTGTTCTTGATCGACTGCTCGATGTTGATGCGCTCGATGCCCCGGCTGTAGTCGGCGAGCCGGTCGAGCGGGATGACCACGTCCTCATTGACCTTGAAGGCGTTGGTATGGCGCGAGATGGCCGCCGTGCGCGCGCGGTCGAGCCAGAAACGCTTGCGAGCCTCGGGACTGACGGCGATGAAGCCCTCGCCGTCACGCCCTTTGGCGATGGCGACCACCTGTTCGGCGGCCGCGCTGACGGATGCTTCGTCGTCGCTGACCAGATCGGCGATCAGCACCATCTTCGGTAGCTCGTGACGCGCGGCCTTGGTCGCATAGCCGACGGCGCGCACATAGCGCTCGTCGAGATGCTCCAGACCGGCCATCTGCACATCCGGCCGGGATTCGATCAGATCCTTGATCTCGACGATCGCCGGCACCGCCAGATCCAGATCCGTGCCGAAGAACTCCAGACAGACGGTGCGCACCTGCTCCGGCATCCGGTGCAGCACGAAGCGCGCCGAGGTGATGATCCCGTCGCAGCCCTCCTTCTGCACGCCGGGCAGACCCGACAGGAACTTGTCGGTCACGTCCTTGCCGAGTCCGACCTTGCGGAAGCTCGACCCCGGCATCTCCAGGATCTCGGGTTCACCGCGCGGCGTTTTGCCATCCGGGGCGAAGCGCGAGAGCCGGAAGCGCACCCGCTCCTGATCGTGGATACGGCCCAGGTTGTGATCCAGCCGCTCGATCTCCAGCCACTCGGCCTCGGGCGTGACCATGCGCCAGGAGGCGAGATTGTCGAGCGCCGTGCCCCAGAGCACGGCCTTCTTGCCGCCGGCGTTCATGGCGATGTTGCCGCCGATACAGGAGGCGTCCTGCGAGGTCGGATCGACGGCGAACGCCAGCCCGTTGGCCTCGGCCAGATCCGAGACCCGGCGCGTGACCACGCCCGCCCCGCAATGTGCCGTCGGCACCAGCCCATCGACGCCCGGCAGCGCGACCCGCTCGACGCCCGAGAGCCGGTCGAGCTTCTCGGTATTGATGACGGCGGTCAGCGGATGCAGCGGCACCGCCGAGCCGGTATAGCCGGTGCCGCCGCCGCGCGGGATGAGCGTCAGCCCGCAGTCGATGCAGGCGCGCACGATGGGCGCGACCTCGGCCTCGGTATCGGGCGAGATGACCACGAACGGCAGCTCGACGCGCCAGTCGGTGGCGTCGGTCGCGTGCGAGACGCGGGCCAGACCGCCGAAGTCCAGATTGTCCGCACGCGTGATCCCGGCGAGCGCCAGACGCAACCGCGCGCGCTGGTGCTTCTCCTGCTCGAACCAGTCGCCGAACCGTTTCACTGCCGTGCGCGCGGCGGCCAGGAGTTCAGCCGCGCGCCTGTTGTCGTTCAGGCGACGCTCGAACTGATCGAGCCGATGGTCGAGCGCCTGGAGCAGCAGACGCCGCCGCTTGAGGTTGTCGAGCAGGTCGTCCTGCAGGTAGGGATTGCGGGTCACGACCCACATGTCGCCCAGCACCTCGAACAGCATCCGCGCCGAGCGCCCGGTGCGGCGCGTGCCGCGCAGTTCCTCGATCACGCGCCACATCGGCTCGCCCAGGAAGCGGATGACGATCTCGCGATCGGAGAAGGAGGTGTAGTTGTAGGGGATCTCGCGGAGACGGGCAGCGGAATCGGACATGAGGGCTGAACCAGGGCTGGGAGTTTTGCAGTGCACAAATTTTACTGCAAATCCGTCGGGTATCGGCCATGGTATTTGGCAACCCGTCGAACAGCCGGGAGAGCGCGCTGTTTCAAATCCCCGAGGATAGCCGGCACGCTTTTTGATGAATTCAGGGTGGGTCCAGAGCGTTTGGCCGACTCGCGCGTCGGGAGCCTCGCCCCTGGATCTCACGCCGGACAACCCGTGCAGTACGGGCGTGACTACACCAGCCGATCCTGATTGGAGACAGCCGCCGCCATCCAGTCCTCCAGTTGCTCGATCGGCATGGGGCGAGCGAATAGGAACCCCTGCGCTTCCAGGCATCCCATGGCCAGCAGGGATCGGCGCTGCACGGCGTTCTCCACGCCCTCGGCGATCAGAGCCAGATTGCACTGATGCCCCAGGGCGATGATGAGTTGTGCGATACCGGCCTTGGTATTCGTGCCGTCGATTTCCTTGACGAAAGAGCGGTCGATTTTCAGACGATCGATATTGAGCTGTCTGAGCACGCTCAATGACGAATAGCCGGTGCCGAAATCGTCGATGGCGATTGTGACGCCCCGGCGACGGATGTCGGCCAGTTTGGTGTTGATGTCATCGATGTGATCCATGGCGACCGATTCGGTCAATTCCAGCTCGATCTGGCTGGCGGCGACCCGGCTGTCGGCGAGTACGCGCTCCAGCATGGAGACGAAGCCGGGTTCGCGAAACTGAGCGTGCGAGACATTGATCGCCATCCGAAACCCGGTGTGACCCCGTTCGGTCAAGCGATGGAGCTGCCGGCAGGCGGTACGGAGCACCCATTCGCCGAGCGGCACGATCAGTCCGGACTGCTCGGCCAGCGGAATGAATTGATCCGGAGGCACCCAGCGTCCGGGTTCGATCTCCCAGCGCAGCAGCGCCTCGGCACCGATCACCCGGCCGCTGGCCAACTCGATCTGCGGCTGGAAGACGAGCGAGAGCTGCTCGGCGGAAAATGCGGAGCGCAGGCTGCTGAGCAGCTGCATGCGCTCACGCGCGGTTCGGCCGAGCGCCTCCGAAAAATAGTTCGCCTTGCCCCGCCCGAGCCGTTTGCCCTGCTTGAGCGCGATACCGGCATCCTGGAGCAGATCCCTGCCACCCTTGGCCGGTTGGCCGCTCAACGTGATCAGACTGCTGGTGGCCGAGAGGCGGATCGTCTCGTCGCGCACCGTCAGAGGCTCGCCGAACACCCGCTGTATCCGCTCCGGGGTGACGGCGTCCCGGGGTCCGAGCAGGCCAAAGGTATCGCCCGCGATCCGTGCCAGCATGACTTGCGACCCGAAGGTCTGCGCCAGCCGCTCGGCCACGGCCCGCAGCACCTCATCGCCGAAATGATGATCGAGGGTGGTGGCGATGTCGGCAAAGTCATCGAGATCCAGCAGCGCCAGCGCCATGTCCGGATCACGGCCCTTCTCCTCGACGAGCTGGATGAAGCGGTTACGATTGGGCAGACCCGATAACTGGTCGTAATAGGCGAGCCGAAAGAGCCGGTTGTGCAACAGGACGTTTTCAAAGCCCACCGAAATGTTGGCGCAGAAGACTTCCAGCAGATGGCGATCCATCTGACTGGGTTCGCCGGTCATGGCGAGATAGGCCGCCATGCCCTGCGTCTCGCTGACATTGAAATACAGACAGACGGTCTGGTCGAACCTGTGCCGTTTTTCGAGCAGACACTGACGCAGCGCCTCGCGGACGGACGCCTCGGGCAGTTCAGCCAGGGGACGATGGATCATCTCCCGATAGTGTCCGGCGGCGGCGATGATCTGTGGCGCTTCGTCAGCGAACGGCCCCGAGGATGACGCGCAGATCAATCCCTCCTGCGCGATATTGAGCAGAGCACAGACCTGAGTGACCACCCCTTCGGCAAACTGTTGCAGGGCGCGCAGCCGGATCAGTCCCGTGCTGGCTTCGACGATCAGTTCCAGACCGCGACGGCTCATCTCGATCTGGCGAAGCTGCCAGTAGGAGCGGATGGCCACGGTCAGACTGGTGAAGAGACGCACCCGCGTCAGTTCGGACTTGGTGCGGTAATCGTTGATGTCGAAGGAACGGATGGTTTCGAGTTCGGGCGCATAGCCGGGCTGTCCGGTGCGCAGAATGATGCGCACGGATGGATTGCCGAGTTCGCGGCGAATCCAGCGCACGAGCAGCAGTCCGGCGTCTTCCGATTCCATGACCACGTCCAGCAGGACGACCGCCACCGATGGCTCACGCGCGAGGATGGCACGCGCCTCCTGGGCGGAATACGCCTGGAGAAAGGCCAGCGGACGACCCTCGATCGTCAGGTCACGCAGAGCGAGCCGGGTTGCTTCATGGACATCGTGCTCATCGTCGACGATCAGGATGCGCCAGGGATCGACCGAGGTGGAAGATGCCCACTCCGATGGCTCATCAATGAATTGGACGATATCGTCGTCATCCAGGGGGGGAGCATCACTCATAGGGGATTCCACCTGACGCATCGTTCGGGGCCGGCTCGGTCGCGAGCCTTGGGGCGCGACCCGCCGCACTCGTGCTGGAGGCTACAGCGACAGCGCCGGGCGCGATCAAGGGCAGTACGAGATCGAAAACGGTACCCTCGCCGACAACGCTCCGCACGGAGATCTCGCCGCCGAGCAGTCCAGTCACTAAGTTATAGACGATATGCAGTCCAAGTCCACTGCCGCCTTGACCCAAACGGGTGGTGAAAAACGGGTCGAAGATCCGATCCAGATAGTCTTGGGGAATGCCGTTACCGTCATCACTGACCCGAATGCGTATGAAGTCCGGTGCGGCTGACTGGCTTTCGATGCGGATGCACCCCGCCGTGCGGCCGTCGAAGGCATGCAGCAGCGCGTTCTGGATCAGGTTCATCAATACCTGACCAAGGGGACCGGGGAAGCTGTCGAGCCGCACCTCGGGTGCGACGCACACCTCCAGTGTCGCCGACGAGCGGCGCAAGCGCGGCCGTAAGGTCAGGGCAATCTCCCGCGTCACCTCGTCCAGGCTGAAAACACGGCGCTGATAGCTCGCCTGATCCACGGCGACCTGCTTGAAGCTGCTGATCAGCTCGGCCGCGCGCTGAAGACTGCGTAGCTGGATGTCGCTGCTGTCGCGCACGGCATCGACAAAACGCTGCAGGGCCGAACGGCTCAGCCCCGCCGCCATCTGCTCCCGGAAGATCCGCTCCTGGTCCGACAGGGTGCTAGCCAGCATCACGGCGTTTCCGATCGGTGTATTCAATTCATGCGCAATACCAGCCACCAGATCCCCCAGCGCCGCCAGCTTTTCCGACTGCACCAGACTGGCCTGCGTCCGCTCCAGTTGCGCCAGGGCTTCGCGCAAATCCTGCGTGCGTTCGGCCACGCGCTGCTCCAGCCCGACGTTCTGCTCAGCGATCTGTGCCCGTGCCTGCCCGAGTTCGCGGTTGAGCTTCGCCAGCCGTCGATTCCAGGCCAGCACCACCCAGAGTATGGCGCCGGCAACGCCGATGACCCCGGCGACGATTTTCCACATCAGCACATAATCGAATGTCTTTTCATAGCGGATCGAAAGCCAGTGACTGACGATGGTCTCGATCTGCTCCTGGGGAAGCGAATCGAGCGCGGCCTGAAAAATCTCCCCCAGCAGCGGCTCATCGCGGCGGGTGGCGATCGTCAGGTTCCAGGCGAGGTTGTCGCTGTCTTTCAGTTGTCCGGCGATTTTGATGTCGTAGGCGGCCTGGGTCTGAATGCGATAGGCGATCGTCGGCAGCGCGTCGATGAATCCGAACAGGCGCCCCTCCCGCACCTGCCTGAATCCCTCCTCAGCATTGGCGACTTCCTGCAACCGAATGGCGGGGTAGCGCGCTTTCAGGGCGTCGCTCATGGCATAACTCTGGGTGATACCGAAGGTCTCGCCCAGAACGGAGGCGAAATCGTTGATGAACGCCTGATGGACCTGGGTGGCGATCACCGAGCGGAACGAGAGATAGGGCGTCGTGAAATCCAGGAAGGCGCGCCGGGCGGGCGTCGCGATCGCCCCGGACAGGAAGTCGCAGCGTCGCTCCCGGACGAAGGCGAGCGACTCATCCCAAGTCGTGGTGGGCGTCAGCACAAATTCGATGCCGAGCCGATCGGCGACATGGGCCATCACATCGGCGATGATGCCTTCATGGACGCCCTCGTCACTGATGCGCTCCACGGGCATCCAGTTGGGATCGACGCACATCCGGATCGGGCCTTTGCGCCGCAGGTAGTCGAGTTGCCGGGGGGAGAGTGTGACGCGCCCGACCGGATCGCCCGTCTTGCCGAACCACGTGTCCTGCAAGCGCCGCATCTGGTCCTGTGTCAGCGATGCCAGTGCCTTGTCGAGGATCGTCTGAAAGGCTGGCCAGTCCTGGCGGGTCGCGATATAGAGTGCGGGGAATTCACCGTCATTGTCCTCCCGGCTCCACACCCCCTGGACTTTCAGATCGACGTAACCCGATTGGATGATGCGGTGATTCAGGACATTGGCGAAGTCGGTGGTGAAGTCGGCCTGGCCGCGGCTCACGGCCGCGATGGCCTCACCGATGTTGGCGGTTTCGATGATCCTCAGTTTGTGGCCGAAGCGTTTTTTCAGCAGTTCGGTCTGCGCCCATCCCTTGGGGGACGCTGCCACGGAACCGAACAGATCGGCAATGGATCGGACTTCGGGGTGATCGCGACGGGTCAGGAACTGGTTGGCGCCCCGCATGATGGGCACCGAGAAGGCCGCGCAGTCCAGCAGCTTCGTGGGTTTGTCGGCGGGCAGCAGCAGATCGACCCGGCGTGCGCACAGCAGATCGACCAGCTCGTCCCAGGTCTCACCCTGCACGAACTCGAATTCGACGCCGATCCGCGCAGCCAGCAGTCTCGTCAGGTCGACCGAATAGCCCTTCGGTACGCCATGTTCGAAATAATCGTAGGGCGACCAGTCGAGTTCGTTGCCGACGCGGATCACCGGATGGGCCTGGAGAAAGGCGCGCTCGGTCCCGGTCAGGTCGAGTGTGTCGCCGGATTCGGCGTCGCCGGCTGCGGATACGGCCAGCAGAACCACACACAGCAGCCATAGCGGTAAGCGACTCACGCGGGGTTCTGATCGGTTCATCGTTCGAGGAGCCGACGTGTCGGGGGACGGACGCGACGGCGCACGCTTCAAAAAGTAAAGGTTCGGCCAATTGTGAACAATACGGCGGTGTCGCCGGCCTCGTCGCTCAGCGTCGTCCCGCTCAGGCCCAGCGCGAGATCGAAACCGGCATAGCTGGTTCGATTCATGATCTGCCAATGCAGATAGTGATCCCGGTCGCCGTCCCAGGCAAAGCGGTCGGTGTCGAGACTGGTGGATCGGCTCAGTTGGGTCGCGATCGTCCAGCGGTCGTTGATCTCGAAGTCCTTTTGCAGCATGACCACGACGTGACCGACATCCAGACCGGAGTAATCGTGGGCATACCAGGCATTCAGGTTGAAACCGGCGATCCCCAGCTTGAGATAGGCTTCCGGATAATCGGCGTCGGAACTGTCGCGGCCGCCATGATAGGTATAGAAGGCGAGTCCCGCATCGACCGAGTAGCCGGGGCGGAACTCGAAGCGATATCCCAGGTAGCCGTCCACTTCCGCCTCGGTGTCGTCACCGAAATCGACGTTGGAGGCCCAGAGGCCTGCGTACAGTCCCGCGTCTCCGGACCAGTCCAGACTGCCCTGGACCGCCGGCTGATGCCCGGTTTGCGTCACACCATTGAACAGGTAATCGCTGGCCCCGGTGAGGGTCGCGGACCAGTCCGCCTGAGCCGTGCCGGCGCCTCCGGCCATGGCCAGCAGGCATAGGGTGCGTGTGTTCATCGCGTTTTCAGACCCTGAGCAGATTGAGCTGATCGTCGAGCGTCCGGATGGCGTCATGGGTCTCCAGGGCCGCCGCCTCGGAGACCTGGGCCAGATGCGCCAGATCGCGCGCAGCATCACCGATGGCGGTGAGACTGCGATTGATCTCTTCGCTGACCTGACTCTGTTCCTCGGCGGCCGTGGCCACCTGCTGGGCATGGCTGTCGATACGCCTGACATCCAGGACGGCGCGGTCGAGCAGTTCCGCGCTGCGATGCGTGAAGGTCAGGGTCTGTTCCATTTCACCGCGACTGCCCTGGAGCAGCAGATCCGCGCGCTGTACATCGCCCTGCAACCCCTTGATCAGGTCATCCACGTCCTTGGTCGAGTCCTGGGTGCGCATGGCCAGATGGCGGACTTCCTCGGCGACCACGGCGAAGCCTCGCCCCTGCTCACCCGCGCGCGCGGCCTCGATCGCGGCATTGAGCGCCAGCAGATTGGTGCGTCCGGCGATTTCGCGAATCGTCACCAGAATCCCGTCGATCGCCCGGCTGCGCTCGGCGACCTGATGCATCTGACTGGAGGCCTCCTCGACCGAGCGCGACAGCAGTCCCACCCTGTCCTTGGTCCCATTGAGCGCCTGCTGGGTCTGGTCGATATGATCCGCCGCTTCACGCGAAGCAATGTTCGCCACCTCGGCGGCGGTGCTCGACATCTGGGTCATGGCGGTCGCCACATTGTCGATCTGGGCATTCTGGGTCGCGCTGGCCTGACCGACCTGGCGGGCATAGTCGCTCAGGTCGGCAGAGCGCCCGGCCAGTGTCTGGCTTTGTTCCCTCATGACCAGGATCATCTGACGCAGCTTGTCGATGAAGCGGTTGATGTTCTTGCTCAGCTCGATCAGTTCGACGTGATGATGCACCATGACCTTGGCGGTCAGATCCCCGTTCGACGAGGCCAGTGCCCGCATGCCCTGGGCGAGTTGTGCCAGCGGCTGGATGACGCTGCGGATCAGGATCACCATGACGGCAAGCCCAAGGATGGTCATGACGGCGGCACCGACGGCCAGTTCGAGGACGGCTGTACGGGCGTCGGCGCGCAGATCCTGTTCCAACTCCCTGGCAGCCGCGAGAATGTCGGCCTCAGCCACCGAGATGGACAGTGTCCAGGAGGTGTTCGCAATGGGGATCGCCAGACTGTGCAGCCAGCGGTCGCCGCTCTTGCTCTGGCCGAGGGTCGTCATGGCGGTCGCCAGTTCCGGCGCGACGTCGCTCACCCGCTTGCCGAGCTGATCCGGGAAGCGTGTCGAGGCGGCGATCAACCCCTGCTGACTGACCAGCATCAGATCGCCCTGACCGCGAAACAGCCGTTTGGCGATCGCCTCGGCGGCTGTCTGGAGTGCCGCGAGGTTGATGTCCATGCCGACCACGCCGATGAATGTCTGATCGACGGCGAGCGGCAGGGTCAGGCTGGTCATCAGCTCCTCGTGGCCCGGATTGATCTCGTAGAGATAGGGATCTGTGATGCAGGTCTGCCGGCGCTCCTTCGGGCAGAGATACCATTCGGCCTCGCGCTGACCATATTCGTTGAGTGTTTCGAGATATTTCACGCCCGGATCTTCAGTTTCATGGAAGACGAACGAATCGCCCTCGCGCGTGAAATAGATCTCGATGGTGCCGGTAGTGGAGCTGTGAGCGAGATTGCCGGCGTATTCGCTGTCCCGGCCGTCATAGCCGTTCGGTTCGAATTGGGCGTAGGCTGAACTGACGAACGGATTGCTCGCCAGGGTGTCGAGCACCAGACGTTTCAATTGGTCCCGACCATAGGGCGCCGTCTCGCCCGCGCCGAGCGCCGAACTCGCGATCTGCCGTTGCAGGACCGAGGCGCTCGCGATGGCCGACGCCAGCAACCGCTGGATCTCCTGACGGGTGCCCAACGCCGTTTCGCTCATGATCTCCTCGGCCTGCCGCGAGAGGTTGAGCGTCATGGAGTCGGTGGCGCTCTGAATCGATTCGCGGAAGATCAGGGTGGCCAGCAGGATGATCGTACCTGCCGTCAGCACCAGGATCATCCCGGTGACCAGCAGCAATTTCAGGCGCAGGCTGAGTGTTCGCATACAGATCTATAACTCTTGTTCAGAGACTCTCGTGATGCCAAGCCCCATGTAAGCATGTCCTGCGCGGGAGTGATCTGCTCGTCCAGCGTTTGAGCGTCGGTTGGCGGTCTTCGAGGCGCGACCTGCCAAGCCGCAAGCCGGCCATTTCGGCGCTCAAGTCTAACGGCCGATAATGAAGAAAACATTAATCTCCCCGGTCAGGACTTGTAGTCCTCCTTGCTCAGGCCGTACTTTTGCATCTTGTCGTAGAGCGTCTTGCGCGGGATGCCGAGCGCCGTCATGGTGTCCTTGATGCAGCCCTTGCTGGCGGCGAGCGCCTGCGTGATGAGGCTCTTCTCGAAGCACTCCACCTGCTCCGGCAGGCTGCGCGGCGCGCCGGCCAGGGGGTCGGCCACCAGCTCCTGCAGCGACCAGCCGAAGGATTCGCCGAGCAGCACATAGCGTTCGGTGAGGTTGCGCAGCTCGCGCACGTTGCCCGGCCAGTCGTATCCGAGCAGATGCGCGACCTCGGCCGGGTCCGGAAAGGGCGCGTCGCACTGAAAACGATCCTGGGCGACCAGCAGGAAGTGATGGAAGAGCAAGGGAATGTCGTCACGCCGCTCGCGCAGCGGCGGGATGTGGAGCGTGACGACGTTGAGCCGATAGTAGAGGTCCTCGCGGAAGGTGCCCGTGCCGGCCGCCTCCAGCAGATCGACCTTGGTCGCGGCGACCACCCGGAAGTCGATCGGACGCAACTGATTGGAGCCGAGACGCTCGATCGCCCGCTCCTGGAGCACGCGCAGCAGACGCACCTGGGCCGAGAGCGGCATGCTCTCGATCTCGTCGAGAAAGAGCGTGCCGCCCTGGGCATGTTCGATCTTGCCGATCCGGCGCGACTTGGCCCCGGTGAAGGCGCCGGCCTCGTGCCCGAAGAGTTCGCTCTCGATCATGGTGTCGGGCACGGCGCCACAGTTGACCGCGACGAAGTTGCGGTCGCGTCGGCGGCTGTGTTCGTGCAGCGAGCGGGCCACCAGTTCCTTGCCGGTGCCGGTCTCGCCGAGCACCAGCACGTCGGCGCCGGTATCGGCAAGACGCGCGATGGTTGCGCGCAGTCGGCACATCTCCTGACTGCGTCCGATGATGCGCGGTCCGAGCGCACTGTTGGCCATCAGCTCGACGCGCAGATTGCGGTTCTCCAGGACCAGAGTCCGTCTATCGAGGGCGCGCTGGACACGCGCGATCAACCGCTCGACGGGATAGGGTTTCTCGATGAAGTCATAGGCGCCCGCGCGCATGGCGCTGACGGCCGTGCTGACGTCGCCATGGCCGGTGACGAGGATGACCGGCAGATCCGGATCGATGGCATGGGCCTGGGCCATCAGCTCCAGCCCGTCCAGGCCCGGCAGCCGGATGTCGCTGACCAGCACTCCCGGCCAGTCGCGGCTCAGCAGCGGCAGCACGGCCTCGGCCCGGTCGAAGACCTGAGCCGGCAGTCCGGCCAGCTCCAGGGTCTGCTGGTTGGCGGCGCGGATGTGCGGCTCGTCGTCGACGAAAAAGACCCGTGGTGGAATGTTCATGGCTGGAGATCCGCCGCCGGCAGCGTCAGCTCGAAGCAGGCGCCCGTCTCGCTGGGGAGGGCGACGAGCGCACCGCCCATGTCGGTGGCGATGCGCGCCGAGATGGCGAGTCCGAGTCCGAGTCCCTCGCCGGCGGCCTTGGTGGTGAAGAAGGGTTCGAAGATGAGATCGCGGTTGGCCTCGGGGATGCCGGGGCCGGTATCCCGGACGCGGATGATCACGTGCGCCTCACGACGCCGGACCTGGACGCGGATGCGCCGCTTGGGACGGTCCGCGATGGCCTGACAGGCGTTGCCGAGCAGGTTGACGAGCACCTGTTGCAGCAGGACGTCGTTGGCCCGCACCCCGATTCCGGGCGGGATGTCCGGCTCCAGCGTGCCGCCACAGCGCTCGAGCGCGGGAGCCAGCAGACGCGCCGCTCCTTCGAGTACGGCCAGGAGCGGCAGGTCGCTCGATTCGGCCGAAGTCTTGCGGGCAAAGAGCTTGAGCTGGGCGCCGATCTTGGCCATGCGCTCGGTCAGCTCCAGGATCTGACCGAGATTGGTCTCGACATCCTCCAGACGCCCCTTGGCCAGCAGCAGCAGGCCATTGTCGGCATAGGCGCGGATGGCGGCGAGCGGTTGGTTCAGCTCGTGGTTGATCCCGGCCGAGAGCTGCCCCAGGGTGGCGAGCTTGGCCGACTGGATGAGCGCCTGCTGGGTCTCGCGCAGTGCCTGCTCGGCACGGCGCCGTTCCTCGATCTCGTCGCGCAGACGCTGGTTGCTGCGAGTCAGCTCTGTGGTACGGCTCGCCACACGCGCCTCCAGTTCCAGATTGCTCCGCTCGAGCGCGGCTCGCGTCTGCTCGGCGAATTCGCTCTGTAGACGCCGTCCATGCTGGTGCTGCCGGCGCAGGGCCGCGATCAGGAACAGCGTGGTGAGGAGCGCGATGGCCAGCAGCACCAGCTTGAGACTGTCGCGGATCGCGTCCTGAGTCTGGATCAGCTCATGGACCTGCCAGCCGGCCGTCGGCATGGGGCGTGATTGCAGGAGCCAGGGCCACTCGCGCCACCAGGGGTGATCGGGATCGAGACGCACCAGTTCCCCCATTCCGACCGCAGCGATCGGAACCAGCCCGAGCGGTGTCAGCTCGGTTCCCGGATAGCGGTGGCTGTCCTGGATATGGCCTCGACGCTCGGCGGCGAGCGGATGCAGTGTGCGGAAGCGGAATTCGGGCCGGGTCGCCAGAAAGACGACGCCATCCGGGTCCGTGACGAGCAGGATCCGGTCCGGCTTGGCCCAGCGCCGCTCGGCCTCGCCGATGTCGATCTTGACCACCACCGCCCCCAGCGCCTGCCCGGCCTCCATGACCGGATAGGCAAAGTAGTAGCCACGCTGGCCGGAGGTGTTGCCGAGGGCGAAATAGCGCCCGAGCCGGCCGTCCATGGCGTCACGGAAATAGGGGCGGAAGCTGAAGTTGCGCCCGACGAAAGGACGCTCGGTCTGCCAGTTGCTGGCCGCGATGGTCAGACCCTCGGCATCCATCAGGTAGGTATCGGCCGCGTCGCTGATGCGGTTGATGGTCTCCAGATAGCGGTTCAGGGCCTCGATGCTCTCGCGCCCGCCGGGGGCGCGCAGAAAATTGCTGAGCCGCGGATCGGTCGCCAGCAGCGCGGGCAGCGGCTCGTACTTGGCGAGCAAGCCTTCCAGATAGGCGATATGCAGATCCAGATCGTTGCGGCCCTGCTCGCCGAGTCGTTCCACACCGTCGCGATAGCTCCAGAGGCCCAGTCCGGCGAGTCCCAGCAGGATGGCCAGGATCAGCCCGCTCCAGGCGAGCGGGTGCCCGATGAGCGGCGGTGGGGCTTCAGGCGTCGGCAATCGCGGCGGCCGTTACCCGAGGCGGCCCTGAACCGGCATCCCGACCTTGTAGCCCGAATCGCCGGTCCAGTAGCCGTCGCACAGACCCGAGGGCGCCCAGTCGCGCAGGCGCGCCGTGCCCTCGGCCGGGTCGAGATCGCCGGTCAGACAGTCCGCGAAGGTGCGGACCACATCGGCGGTGTGCTTGGACTGCGGACTGATGCGCAGCAGATCCACGCCCAGGGCGCGCACCTCATCGAGGGACGCCAGCAGGTTGTGGGTGCCGGCCGACTGGGTCTGGATGCCGTTGAGGCTCACGCCATCCGGATAGTCGCCGCAGCAGAACTCGCAGTTGTCCTTGCCCAGACCCCGGTTGTAGGCGGTGAAACAGCGCGCCGAATAGGCCAGCGGCAGCCGGCCGAAGGCAAACAGCTCGCATTCCACGCCCTCGGGACGACGCTGGAGCAGCTCGGTGGCCGTTGCCCGGCCCAGCTCCACCGGCATCACCCAGCGCTTGAGTCCGCGCTCGGCCAGGAAGGCGAGCGTGCGATGGTTATAGAGATTGATCGAGTGCCCGGCGACGAAGGGCCGGCCTTCCAGGAAATCGAGCGCGGCCAGGTCGCCCGCTTCGATCATGAACCGCTCATCGGCACAGATGCGCTTGAGGGTCTTCAATTCGCCGTCGGACTCGATCAGGGCCAGGGTCGAGATCACCGCCTGCTTGCCGGCGGCGGTCACGCGCTCGGCCAGCTCCCAATAGTCTTCCGGCTTGAGCTGACGGCGTTTGGAGCAGATGGTCTCGCCCAGATAGACGACGTCCACCGGGGTTTCGAGCAGTTCGGCATAGAAATCGAACACCTGCTCGCGCGGCCACAGATAGAGGATGGGGCCGAGCGAGAGACGCGGGCGATGGGCTGGGTTGTTCAAGGCTGACATGGGTTGGTTCGAATCGTTCGCTATCGGATCAGTGCCAGGTGCGCTCGTAAGGACCGATGGTGGTCTGTGCGCCCTCGGAGACCTGCGCCAGGATCTGGTTCCAGCTCTCCTTGGGCCTGAACGCCTGCGGGTTGCGCTTGCAGGAGTCGATCGCCTCGCGCCAGACCTTGGCGACCTGGGTCACATAGCGCGTGCTGCGCTGGCGCCCCTCGATCTTGATGGCGCTGACCCCGGCGGCCAGGATGTCGGGCAGGATGTCGAGCGTGTTGAGACTGGTCGGCTCCTCGATGGCATGACGCAGCTCGCCGTCGATCTGGTAGCGGCCCTTGCAGATGGTCGGATAACCGGCCGCCTCGCCGTGCGAACGCCGCTCCAGCAGTACCCCACCGAGGCGTGTCTCCTGACCCTGCGGCGTGTCGCGCCACTCCACATGCGAGGCCGGCGAGCAAGCGCCGAAGGTGTTGGGCGACTGGCCGCTGGCATAGGACGAGAGCAGACAGCGTCCCTCGACCATCACGCACAGACTGCCGAAGCCGAAGATCTCGACCGGAACCGTGGTCTCCCGGATCAGGTGCGCGACCTGGGCCAGCGACAGCACGCGCGGCACCACCACGCGCTTGATGTTGAAATGGCGCTGCATGAAGCCGATCGCGGCCGGATTGGTCGCCGATCCCTGGACCGACAGATGCAAGTTGACGTTCGGATGGTGCTCGGCGGCATAGTCGAGCACGCCCATGTCGGCGAGGATGATGGCATCGACCCCGAACCCGGCGGCGCGGTCGACGGCCGCCGTCCAGCGCTCCCACCCCTTGGGCTGGGCATAGGTGTTGATGGCGACGAACACCTTGACCCGGCGGTCATGGGCGTATTTGACGCCCTCGGCGATCTGCTTGTCGTTGAAATTGAGACCGGCGAAGTGGCGCGCGTTGGTATCGTCGCGAAAACCGATGTAGACGGCATCGGCGCCATTGTCGACGGCCGCCTTGAGCATCGGCAGATTGCCGGCGGGACAGACGAGCTCCATGGTGTTTGGACCCCCGAGGATCAAGCGGTGTTGACGAGTCGATGAGTGGAAAGGGTGTCGGCGCGGTCGCCCTGGCGGGTGTCGCGACGAAACAGTTCGGCCTCGATGGCGTTGAGCACCGCCCATTTGCGGTTGCACCAGTCGGGCGCGAGCAGGATGTCGCGCGAGGCCGTCCCGGTCAGACGATGATAGACCACGCTGGCCGGCGTGCGCTCGACCAGATCGGCGCAGATGGCGACATAGTCGTCCATGGCGAGCGGCTGATAGTCGCCCCGTCGCCAGTCGATGGCCAGCCGGGTGTGACGGACCACGTGCAGCGGATGGACCTTGAGGCCCTCGACGCCCAGCTCCAGCACCCGGTCGAGGGTGTCGAGCGCCTCGGCGTGACCCTCGCCCGGCAGCCCGACGATGAGATGGGCGCAGACCGGGATGCCGCGCCGATGCGCCGCCGTCACCGCCGCGCGGTACTCGGCGAAGCCGTGACCGCGATTGACGCGCTCCAGCGTTTCGTCGTTGGCCGACTGCAAGCCCAGCTCCAGCCACACTTCCTTGCCGCGCGCGCGATAGCCGGCGAGCAGGTCGAGCACGGCGTCCGGCACGCAGTCCGGGCGCGTGCCGACCGACAACCCCACGACGTCCGGGTGTGTGAGTGCGCTGTCATAGCGTTCGCGCAGCACCGCGATCTCGTCATAGGTGTTGGTATAGGTCTGGAAATAGGCCATAAACCGACGCGCGCCCGTGCGTTTGGCGAGCACGCCGCGTCCGGCGTCGAGCTGCGGATCGATCTCGGGCGAGCGCTTGGCGTTGGGGCCGAAGGAGACGTTGTTGCAGAAGGTGCAGCCGCCGTGTCCCTTGGTGCCGTCGCGGTTCGGACAGGTGAAGCCGGCATTGAGCGCGAGCTTGTGCACCCGCTGGCCGTAGCGCTTCAGCAGATACTGACCGAAGGTATTGACGCGATCACTGAGCGCGCGATGTGGAGCGGACGGGGAAGGCATGGGTCTGACATCAACCGAGCGGCGGCGATCGGCGTTCGATCCGGACCCGTCAGTATAGTGATCAATCCCGCCGCCTGCAAAACGCGCGTCCGGTCGTCGCGTCCACTCACGACCGCCGCCCTGGAGCCATGATCAAGACGACCCACCCGGAATGGGCGGATTTCCGTACCACGCCGGACCGCACGATGGGTCATTTTCCGCCACCAGCAGCTCGAACCATGACGTCGGCCAACCAGGATTCGCCTTTAGAACCATCGACTTAGCCTGAACGGGCGAGACTGGCTCAGGTATTGCTCACGGAAGTCGGGATCCAACCGGATCATCGTATCGCCAACCCTCACGCAAGACAGACACGAGGTTCCAGACGCATGAAACGCAGCACCCTTGCCGCCCTCTCGCTGGCCATCGCCACCACGCTCGGCGCCGGTCTGGCCGCCGCCGACCCGATCGTCATCAAATTCGCGCACGTGGTCGCGGAGAACACGCCCAAGGGGCTGATGGCCGACAGGTTCAAGGAACTGGTCGCCGAGCGCCTGGGGGACAAGGTCGTCGTCGAGGTCTATCCCAACTCGCAGCTCTTCGGTGACGACAAGGTGCTGGAGGCCATGCAGCTCGGCGACGTCCAGCTGGCCGCGCCCGCGCTCTCGAAGTTCAGCCGCTATACCGACGTGCTCGCCCTCTACGACCTGCCCTTCCTGTTCAAGGATCTGCACGCTGTCGACCGCTTCCAGCAGAGCGAGGCCGGCCAGGGTCTGTTGAAGTCGATGGAGAAGAAGGGCCTGATCGGACTGGGCTATCTGCACAACGGCATGAAACAACTGAGTTCCAGTCAGCCCCTGCGCGTGCCCGAGGACGCCAAGGGACTCAAGTTCCGCATCATGGCCTCCGAGGTGCTGGAGGCCCAGTTCGAGGCGCTCGACGCGGCCCCGATCAAGAAGCCGTTCTCCGAGGTCTTCACCCTGCTCCAGACCAAGGCCATCGACGGTCAGGAGAACACCTGGTCGAACATGTATTCGAAGAAGTTCTTCGAGGTCCAGCCCTATATCACCGAATCCAACCACGGCCTGCTCGACTATCTGGTCGTGACCTCGACCGAGTTCTGGAACAGTCTGCCGGATGACGTGCGCGACACCCTCAAGGCCACGCTCGACGAGTCCATCGCCTACGGCAACCGGATCGCCTACGACAAGGAGGCCGAAGACCGTCAGGCCATCATCGACTCCAAGCGCACCGAGGTCATCGAGCTGACGCCGGAAGAGCGCGCCCAGTGGGTGCAGGCGATGCGCCCGGTCTGGAAGCAGTTCGAGGATGAGATCGGCGCCGACCTGATCGATGCCGCCTATGCCGCCAACCAGGAGTGAGGCGCGTCCCGACGCCCTGACCCTGTTCATCCAACCCTGATCGTCCGGAGCGGAGCCCGACGCCAAGGCGCGTCGCGTCTCCGCCTCCGGACCTCCACGCGAGCCCATCCACCATGTTCTTGCGCATCATCGACAAGACCGAGGAAGCCATCATCTCGCTCCTGCTGGTCGCCATCACCCTGCTGGTCTTCGCCGAGGTGGTCCTGCGCTTCGGTTTCGGTACCGGGGTGAGCTGGGGCCAGGAGGCGACCTTGCATCTGGCGGGTTGGTTCGTGCTCTTCGGCGCCTCCTACGGACTCAAGACCGGCGCCCACATCGGCGTGGACGCCTTCGTGCAACTGTTCGCGCCGCTCGGCCAGCGGCTCATCTCCGCCCTGGCCATCCTGCTCTCGCTCGGCTACTGCGGGTTGCTCGGGTATGGCGCCTGGGTCTATCTGCACAAGATGTACCGCATCGGCATCGAGCTGGAGGACATCCCGATCCAAGCCTGGATCGCCCATAGCATTCTGCTGATCGGTATGGTCTTGCTCTCGCTCCGGCTGCTGGTTCTGTTGTGGGACGTGGCCACCGGCAAGACGACCGGCTTCCGTCGCACTGACGAGGCGCGCGAAAGTCTGCATCTGGCCGAAGAGATCAAACGCGAGGTGAGCAAGCCATGACCACGGCTACCCTGTTTCTACTGCTGTTCGGCTGCATGCTGCTCGGGATGCCGATCGCGCTGGCGCTCGGTTTTTCGAGCATCGTCACCATCCTGCTCTTCTCCAATGACTCGCTCGCCTCGATCGCGCTCAAGCTCTTCGAGGCCGTGTCCGGACACTACACCCTGCTGGCCATCCCCTTCTTCATCCTGGCCTCATCCTTCCTGTCGACCGGCGGCGTGGCCAAACGCCTGATCCGGTTCGCCACCGGCGTGGTCGGACACATCCGCGGCGGACTGGCGATGGCCTCGGTGCTCGCCTGCATGCTGTTCGCCGCCGTCTCAGGCTCATCGCCCGCCACCGTGGCCGCCATCGGCGGTCTGGTCATCGTCGGCATGGTCAAGGCCGGTTATCCCAAGCAGTTCGCCGCCGGCGTCATCACCAACGCCGGAACGCTCGGCATCCTGATCCCGCCCTCGATCGTGATGCTGGTCTATGCGGCGGCCACCGAGGTCTCGGCCGCGCATGTTCATGGCCGGCTTCGTGCCCGGAATCCTGCTGGGACTGCTGCTGATGGTGGCGGTCTATATCGTGGCGCGGGTCAAGAAGCTGCCCGCCCTGCCCTGGCCGGGTCTGCGCGAAGTCCTGAGCGCGGCCTTCAGCGCCTCCGGGGGCATCCTGCTGATCGTCATCGTTCTGGGTTCGATCTATGGCGGTGTCGCCAGTCCGACCGAGGCCGCCGCCGTCTCGGCCGTCTACGCCTTCCTGATCGCCGTGATCGGCTATCGCGACATGGGACCGCTCAAGACCGTCCCCTGGCGCCGGCCGGGCGAAGGGTTCGGACGCCTGCTGCTGCGCAACGCCTGGCAGGTGCCTCTGGCTCTGCCCCAGAGCTTCACCCACCCCGAGGTGCGCAAGGTGGTGCTGGACGCGGCCAAGGTCTCGATCATGCTGCTGTTCATCATCGCCAACGCCATGCTGTTCGCGCACGTGCTGACGACCGAGCGTATCCCGCATCAGATCGCCGAGACCATCATTCAATGGGGTCTGTCGCCCTGGATGTTCCTGATCGTGGTCAACATCCTGCTCCTGATCGCCGGCAACTTCATGGAGCCATCGGCGATCCTGCTCATCATGGCGCCGATCCTCTTCCCCATCGCCACGCAGCTCGGGATCGATCCCGTCCATTTCGGCATCATCATGGTGGTCAACATGGAGATCGGTATGCTGACCCCGCCGGTCGGACTCAATCTGTTCGTGACCGCCGGCATCACCGGCGAAACGCTCGGCTGGGTCATCCGTTCGGTGCTACCCTGGATACTGCTGCTCGGGTTCCTGATGCTCGTCACCTATGTCCCGCAGCTCTCGCTCTTCCTGCCCGAATATCTCGATCAGTTGAAAGGCTACCGCTGAGGGCATCCACAGACATCCAGGTAGGGTCATCGTCATCATGCTGCCAGACTACAGACACATCCTCTACGCCACCGACCTGGGGCGCCATACGCGCCCGGTCTTCCGCCACGCGGTGGCACTCGCCCGCCAAAGCGGAGCACACATCACCATGCTCCACGTGGTCGAACCCCTGGGCAATACCGGGCGGGCGGTGATCGGCGCCTATCTGCCGGACATGGACGTCCAGCGCATCGAGCACGAGGCGCTCAAGGAGATCCTCGCGACCATGCACCAGCGTCTGAGCAAGTTCTGCGAGGACGAACTCAACGCCGTCCCCGCCGAGATCGAGGCCGATATCGTAGAGGCGCTGGAGGTCGCCAGCGGGCTGCCATCCGAGGAGATCATCAAGACCGCCGACGACCGTCACGCGGATCTGATCGTCATGGGCGTCTGCACCCATGCCCTGATGGGACGCGCGTCGATCGGGTCGACGGCGCGCAAGGTGATGCAGCACAGTCACATCCCGGTGCTGCTCGTGCCGAACATCGCCCATTGAGCCACGCCACCCACTCACCCGACACGCCCCAGGTACTGGCCGAACGTCTCAAGACCTGGGGGCGTGAACTGGGCTTCCAGCAGATCGGCATCACGGACACCGATCTCACGGACGCCGAGCCACGTCTGCGCGACTGGCTCGCGCGCGGCTATCACGGCGAAATGGACTACATGGCGCGTCACGGCACCAAACGCTCGCGCCCGGACGAACTCGTGCCCGGCACCCTGAGCGTGATCTCGGCGCGGATGGACTATCAGCCCGAATCCCGCGCCACCCTCCACGAACGGCTCGCCGACCCGGCCGGCGCCTTCATCTCACGCTATACGCTCGGACGCGACTATCACAAAGTCCTGCGCCAGCGCCTGCAACGGCTCGCCGACCGGCTCGCCGCTCACATCGGCCCTTTCGGCCATCGCGTCTTCGTCGACTCGGCGCCCGTGATGGAAAAGCCGCTGGCCGAAAAGGCCGGACTCGGCTGGATCGGCAAGCACAGCAATCTGGTCAACCCGCGCGCCGGCTCCTGGTTCTTCCTCGGCGAGATCTACACCGACCTGCCGCTCCCGACCGACCAGCCCATGGCCGATCACTGCGGACGCTGCCAAGCCTGTCTCGACGCCTGCCCCACAGGCGCCATCGTCGCCCCCTACCAGGTCGACGGCCGTCGCTGCATCTCCTATCTGACGATCGAACTCAAGGGCGCCATCCCGGAACCGCTACGCCCCCTGATCGGCAACCGCATCCACGGCTGCGACGACTGCCAGCTCGTCTGCCCCTGGAACCGCTTCGCCCGGCTCACCGAAGAAACCGACTTCCTGCCACGCCACGGCCTGGACACCGCTACGCTGATCGCCCTGTTCGCCTGGGACGAACCGACCTTCCTCGCACGCACCGAAGGCTCGGCGATCCGCCGCCTCGGCCACGAACGCTGGCTGCGCAACCTCGCCGTCGCGCTCGGCAACGCCCCAGACTCACCGCAAGTCCGGATTGCACTCGAAGCCCGCGCCGACCACCCCAGCCCGCTGGTGCGCGAGCACGTGGCTTGGGCGCTTGCCGGACGCTCCTCCTAAAGCGCCGGCCGCAACCACCGACGCTCAAGCGACTCGGGCGCCGGTGGTCGGGGGCGTCGACGGCATGGATGCCGTCGTCGAGCCTCCAGGGATGGATTCACGGCGACCCCCGACCGCCGGTGCCCGAGTCGCCACCACAACCACCAGAGCCGCCCCGCTCACACAACCCCCGCTCGACCGCGATCACCGCCGCCTCGACGCGCGAATGCACGTCGAGCTTGCGCAGGATCGCCTTCACATGCAGCTTGACCGTCCCCTCCGAGATCCCCAGCTCACGCGCAATGGTCTTGTTGCTCTGCCCCTCGGCCAGATGACAGAGGATCTCCTGCTCGCGCGGCGTCAGATCCGCCGCGCCGCCGCTCACGACAGGCACAGGCGTCGACTCACCCCGCACCGCCCGCGCCAGAACCCCCGTCAGCTCGGACGCCACCACCGTGCGCCCCTGAACGATCTCACCCAGCGCCGCGATCAGCGCATCCGGCTCCATATCCTTGAGCAGATAACCCTGCGCCCCACTCTGGAGCGAATCGATCACATCGCGCTCCTCGGCACTGGTCGTCAACATGGCGATCGGCATCGACTGATGGGCCGCACGCAACCGGCGCAGCAACTCCAGTCCATTGAGCCCCGGCATCCGCATATCGAGCAACACCACATCGGGCCGGGTTTCGGCCACCCGCTCAAGCCCGGTGCTCGACTCGCCCACGGCCGCCACCACCTCGATTCCGCGCCGCTCCAGCAACTCCTGAAGCCCAAAGCGAAACAAGGCATGATCATCGATCAAGAGTACGCGCATGGCTCCGCCTCCCGGCTCTGCGTCTGACGTCCGGACCGCCGACCGACATCGAACACGACCTCCACCCGCGTCCCTTCCCCCGGCTCGCTCTCGATGCGCAGCTCCGCGCCGATGCGACGCGCGCGTTCCTCCAGGATCGACAACCCGATGCGCTCACCCGGCGGGGACTGCGCATCCGGCGGACTGAAACCGACCCCATCGTCCTCGATCAGCAGCACATGCCGCCCGCCGCTCTCGCGCGTCAGCAACACCCGCACCGTATGGGCCTGGGCATGCTTGCGGATGTTGGCCAGCGCCTCCTGAGCGATACGCAACAACTGCAACTCCTCGGTCGCCGACAGCTCGAACGGACGGCTGTCGTTCTGGAACAGGACATGGGTGCCGGTCTCGCGTCCGAGCCGCTGGGTGAGCTTGGCGAGCGCCGGCACCAGCCCACGCCGGTCGAGCGGCGCGCGAAAGCTCGCCAGCAGCTCACGCAACTCGGTGTGCGCCTCGTCGAGACCATTGCGGATGCGCGCCAGATCATTGCGCGCCTCGGCCGGGATCGGACAGCCGGCCAGCGAGTCATCCAGCATCCGGCACTGAAAGCGCAGACTGGCCAGGGTCTGCGCCAGCGAGTCATGCAGCTCGTGGGCGAGCGCGTTGCGTTCCTCGACGATCGAGAGCCGGTGCGCCTCGGCGTCCGAGCGCTGCTTGGCGATGGCCACCCCCAGATGATGTCCGACGGTGAACAGTAGCTCCAGGATGTCCTCGCGCCCCTGGAGTCCGGGACGGTCGACGAACAGCGTGTAGACACCGAGCCGTTCGTCGCGATGCTCCAGCGGCACTGTCACCACCTCGACCTCAGAGCTGGCGAACATGCGCCGGCCATAGATGCGCGAGCAGTAGCGCGCATCGTTGTCGCACAGGATGTCGCCGGGGGCGAGCACATTGCCGCACAGACAGAGGTCGACCGGCGTCATGTCCGACTCGCGCACCAGATCGTCGTTCAGGCCGATGGAGCCGATCAGGCGCCGGGTGCCGTCCGGCAGCACCAGACGCACGGTCGCGGCGCGTGCATTGATCATCTCCTTGAGCACGCGCAGGAAGCGCAACAGCAGTTCCTCGACGCTCTCGCTCTGATGGATGCCGGCCGCCACGTCGTAGAGGATCTTGAGCGAGGCCGTCTTCTGGGCCAGACGCCGTGTCTGGCGCGCCACCCGATCATCCATGTCCTCATAGAGACCCGTCAGCTCCTCGTTGAGACTGCGGATGTCCTGAGCGATGCCCTGCAACACGCCGGTCTCGGTCAGACTGTCGCTGGCCCCCGGCTCGCCCTGGCAGACCTGGGTCAGCGAGTGCTCCAGACGCACCAGCGGACGCAGCAGCCGATCACGCAGCCGCCGCCAGAGCAGCACGGTGCCGGCCAGCCCCAGCGCCAGCAGCCCGAACAGGCTCCAGCGCGCCCAGATCGCCTCGGGCCAGAAGACCTGAGCGGCGAACAGCACCGCCATGCCGGCGAGCGCCAGTCCCAGCGCCCACAGCGGGCGCCTCAGATCGGCCGCGTGCAGGATCTCGTGGACGCGCTCATCCAGAGCCTCATCCCTCAGGCGACCGGAGTTCGGTGCGGTTCGCCGGCCGGGGAGCCGCGTCGTCGTGGCTGCCGTCACCGGGACGATGCTCCCTCGGAGCGAATCGAACGCACCTGGACCGTTTCGACCAGTTCCAGGGCCGACTCGAAGTCGAACTGATCGATCCGGCGTGCGAGTTCGGCGTGCTCATCGGGCATGATCGCCGCGAGTCGTGCCGATTCGTGCTGATAGAGTGTGAACGCGCGCGCGTTGTCCTCGCGCAGCAACGCCGCCAGCTCGTCGAGCAGGGCGCGCGTCTGCTCGGTATCGAGCGTCGTGTCGGGCGGACTGGCCGGCCGGGCCGGCATCCGTGACTGATCGAGGGCCTGGCGCAGTGCCAGCAGAGCCTGGTCGATGGCGTCGATCGCCTCGACGAGCCTGTCGGGAGCCTCGAAGGACTCGGGACGACGCGCCACCTCGAGCGACTTGGCCTGCTCGGCGATGGCGACCAATCCCAGGTTGCTGGCCACACCCTTGAGACTGTGCGCCAGACGCGCCAAGGCCTCGCCATCACGCTTCGCCAGCGCTTCGGCCAGATGCCTGGGATCATCGGCATGCGAGCCGATGAAGCGCTCGACGAGCTTGAGATACTTGTCCTGACTGCCGCGCAGACTCGCCAGCCCCTGACGCAGATCGATACCGGGCAGCTTCCGGACGGCGGCCAGCAAGTCGGCGCGGCGCACGCTGGAGGTCGTCGCGGGCCGTGCTTCGACAGCGGGCGCCTGTGGCACCGACGCGCTGGGGTCACTGGGGCGCTCCGGCAGCCAGCGCAGCAGCGCGTCGAACAGATCCAGCGGTTCGACCGGCTTGGGCACGAAGTCGTTCATGCCGGCCTCCAGACAGGCACGACGGTCTTCCTCGAAAGCATTGGCAGTCAGGGCCAGGATGGGCTTGTCGCGCCAATCAGGCAGGGCGCGGATAGCGCGCGTGGCGGTCAGTCCGTCCATGAGCGGCATCTGCACGTCCATGAGGATCAGGTCATAGTCCCCGTCAGCGGCCATCTCCAGGGCGACCTGACCGTTCTCGGCGGTCGCCACACGCACCCCGACACTGTTGAGCAGCTCCAGGGCCACTTCGCGATTGATGGGATTGTCCTCGGCCAGCAGCACGCACGCTCCGGCACAGCGGTCGCGCATCTCGGATTCGGCGGCCAATCGATGTGCATGCGTGACCAGCAGTCTGGGCTGCCCCGGCTTGAGCTTGACCGTGAACCAGAAGGTGCTGCCCCGCCCCGCCACGCTGTCGGCACCGGCCTCGCCGCCCATCATCCGCGCCAGCTGCGCCGTGATCGCCAGACCCAGACCCGTACCGCCGTAGCGACGCGTGGTCGAGGTATCGGCCTGCTCGAAAGCCTGGAAGAGCTTGGTCTGTTTGTCGGGCGGGATGCCGATACCGGTGTCCTCGACCTCGAAACGCACCGTGAGACCCTCGGCGTCGCGCTCCAGCAGGCGGACGTGGATGGTCACAAAGCCGGCATGGGTGAACTTGACCGCGTTGCTGGCATAGTTGAGCAGGGCTTGACGCAACCGGGTCACGTCGCCGCGCATCCAGGGCAGTTCGGGGTCCAGGTCGACCTTCAGACTCAGACCCTTGGCGCGCGCCTCGTCGAGGATCAGCGAACTGACCTGATCGACCAGCATCACCGCCGAGAAATCCTCGTCGGACAGTTGCAGTTTGCCGGCCTCGATCTTGGACAGATCCAGGATGTCGTTGATCACGGCCAGCAGATGACGCGCCGCGCTCTCGATCTTGTCGAGCCGGTTGATATTGGCCGGATCGATCAGATCGCGGCGCAGCAGGTGCGCCAGCCCCAGGATCGCGTTCATGGGGGTACGGATCTCATGGCTCATATTGGCCAGGAAGGCGCTCTTGGCGCGCACCGCGCTCTCGGCCAGCTCGGCGCGGTGGGCGAGTTCCGCTTCCATCTCGCGTTGCGGACGGATGTCGCGCGCAAAACCGACCGTCCCGAGCACCTCATCCGTGTCGTCGATGATGGGCGCTTTGAACGTTTCGTAGATGGCGCCTGGATTGGTCACGCTCGGCATCACGCGGGTGCGCTGACAGCGACCGGCCATCACCTCGGCGTCATCGGCACGATAGCGCTCGGCCAGCTCGCCCGGCCAGAGATCATGGTCGGTCAGACCGATGATCTCATCGGGCGAGCGTCTCTTGATTTCGGCAAAGGCCCGGTTGACGGCGACGAAGCGCCCCTCGCGATCCTTCATCCAGGCCATGTGCGGCAGGTTGTCGATCAACGCCTTGAGCGAACGCATCTGCTGGCGAAGTTCCAGTGTGCGCGCCTCGACCAGTTCTTCGAGATGATGGCGATACTGCTCCAACTCCTCGGCCAGACGCTTCTGCTCGGTGATGTTCGATTTGACGGCCAGATAGTGGGTGATGCGTCCGTCGCTCTGGCGAATGGGCGAGATGGTCGCCAGCTCGGTATAGAACTCGCCGTTCTTGCGCCGGTTGATCAGCTCGCCCTGCCAGACCTCGCCGCGTAGCAGAGACTCCCAGAGTGCGTCGAAGGTTTCGGGCAGGGTCAGACCGGACTTGAGGATGCGCGGATTCTGGCCGAGTGCCTCATCGCGACTGTAGCCGGTGTTGACGGTGAAGGCATCGTTGACGTACTCAATGCAGCCGTCGAGATCCGTGATGACGATACTCTCCGGACTCTGTTCGACGGCGAGCGAGCGCTTGGTCAGCTCAGATTCAATGCGTTTGCGTTCGGTGATGTCGCGAAAGACCCCGCGCCGCCCGAGATAACGCCCATCGGCGGTGACGACCGGATTGCAGATGTGCTCGACCCAGTGCTCCTGCCCGTCGCGTGCGCACAGACGCATCTGGATGGCGTCGCGATCGGCCTGACAGGATTCCAGGACATCGGTGTAGTGCCGAACCCAGTGTGCGCGATCCTCGGGATGAATCAGCCGCGCGATCAGACCCGGATCCGCCAGGAACTCTTCGGCCATGTGACCGCTGAGTTCGCGACAGGCCGGCGAGACATAACGATAGTGCCCATCGGGGCCGAGCCAATATTCCCAATCCGGGCTGTATTCGGCGAGTACCTGATACTGCTCGCGGCTCTCGCTCAGACGACGTGCTTCACGCTGACGTTCGAAATAGACAGCGATGTGAAAGGCGACCGCCTCCAGCAGTACTTGCTCCTCGTTCAGGAAGGTGCGGTCATCGAGGCCCAGTGGCGGCGCCTCGCGATAGACCACCTGAATCTCGCCCACCGTGATCCCATCGACCATGATGGGCGCCGTCTGCATCCAATCGGTGTGCTCGAAACCGGCGGTCTGAAAGCCGGTTTCCGGCAAGGTGAGGCGCACCTCGGCGAGAGACGGAAACTGCCAGGCCTCCGGCAGCCGTTCGACCACCCGTTGCAGAACGTCCTCCATGGGGGCTTCGTGACGGTTGGTCTCGCGCAGGACGTCATAGAGTCCATGCATCTCCTTGAGACGCTCCTGGAGTTCGGCTTCGTGTCGCTGGAGGCGCTCGCCATAGGCGTGGAGCGCCTGACGCTGACGCACCGATTCGGTGCGGTCGAGGATGGCACAGACGTAATCATCGCTCTCGCCCTCGAAGTCCGACAGGGGCGCGATATGCAGATCGCCGATGAAGGGATCGCCGGCGCGGCCGTTGAAATGGATCTCCTTGAGCGTCAGTGTTTTGCGTTCCTCGGGCAGCCGCCGCCTCCAGAGTTCGGCCACTAGGCCGCGATCGGTCTCGCTGATCAGGCGTGTGAAATAATGCTGGTGGATGTGTGAATGCTTGAGTTCGAAGAGATCCTGGGCGGCGTAGTTCGCTTCCTTGATCAAGCCAT
>ERZ1673962.210-NODE-210-length-50183-cov-4.034053_pt1 | contig 50183 bp, 45 predicted proteins | sample MGYA00580188_ERZ1673962 | MGnify/ENA primary metagenome ERZ1673962 (study PRJEB41334, sample SAMN05608104) | rock metagenome | biome: terrestrial subsurface; feature: shale formation; material: shale | place: USA: Pennsylvania ... | reverse complement strand
TGACGCGCGCGGCGCGCTCCAGCAGACGCGAGTGCAGATAGAAGACATCACCCGGATAGGCTTCACGGCCCGGCGGACGGCGCAGCAGCAGCGACACCTGACGATAGGCCCAGGCCTGCTTGGTCAGGTCATCATAGACGATCAGCGCGTCCTCGCCCTTGTCGCGGAAGTACTCGCCCATGGTGCAGCCGGCATAGGGCGCCAGGAACTGCATGGCGGCCGAGTCGGCGGCCGGCGCGGCGACGATGATGGTGTGATCCATGGCGCCGTGCTCTTCGAGCTTGCGCACGATGGCGGCGATCGAGGAGTTCTTCTGGCCGACGGCGACGTAGATACACTTAACGCCGGTGCCCTTCTGGTTGATGATGGCGTCGATGGCCACCGCCGTCTTACCTGTCTGGCGGTCGCCGATGATCAGCTCACGCTGACCGCACCCGACCGGCACCATGGCGTCGATGGCCTTGAGACCGGTCTGCAGCGGCTGGTCGACCGACTTACGCTCGATGACGCCCGGCGCGACCTTTTCGATCGGCGAGGTGCCTTCGGCTTCGATCGGACCCTTGCCGTCGATGGGGTTGCCCAGCGCATCGACGACGCGGCCCAGCAGACCAGCGCCGACCGGCACTTCCAGGACGCGCCCCGTGCAACGGACCCAATCGCCCTCGGACAGATGGGTGTAGTCGCCCAGGACCACCGCGCCCACCGAGTCACGCTCCAGGTTCAGCGCCAATCCGTAGGTGTTTCCCGGGAATTCGAGCATCTCATAGTACTGAGCGTCGGACAGACCGTGGATGCGCACGATGCCGTCGGTCAGGCTGACCACGGTGCCTTCGGTGCGGGCCTCGGACTGAAGCTCGAATTTCTCGATCTTCTGCTTGATGAGATCGCTGATCTCGGATGGATTCAGTTGCATGGCGGTGTCCAGTTCAGAATTGCAGAGCGTGGGCCAGTTGCTTGATCTTGCCGCGCACGGAGTGGTCGATGACGAAGTCGCCGGCGCGGATCTCGAGTCCGCCGAGCAGGGCGGTATCGATCTCGAAGCTCAGATCGACCTGAGCGCCCAGGCGCTTCGCGAGCGCGTCGGACAACGCCGAGCGCTGCGCGTCTTCGACTTCGAACGCACTGCGCACCAGGACGTGACGCACGCCTTGATCGGCGACGCGACGCTCCTCGAAGAGGCGCGCGATCTCGGGAATGGCCGCGAGCCGCGCGTTGTCCGCGAGCAGACGCACCAGATTGGCCGGACCCGCCGCCAGCGCGTCGCCACAGATTTCGAGCAGCAGGTCGCGGATCCGCTCGCGCGGCACGGTCGGATTGCCGATCTGCGCGGCCATGTGCGGATCCGAGGTCACTGTCGCCAGCAGCGTCAGCGCGTCGGCCCAGGCGTCGATCCGCCCGGATTCCTTGGCGTGCGCGAAGGCGGCCTCGGCATAAGGGCGCGCGATGGTGGTGAGTTCTCCGGCCATGGTGTTCCCTTAGAGCTGCTTGGCGAAATCGTCGACGATCGAGCGATGGGCCGCGACGTCGATCTCTTTCTGGAGGATCTTCTCGGCGGCGGCGATGGCCAGCGTAGCGACCTTCTCGCGCAGTTCTTCGCGCGCGCGGTTGGTCTCACGCTCGATCTCCGCCTTGGCGGCGGCGACCAGTCGCTCACCCTCGGAACGCGCGTCGGACTTCGCCTCTTCGACGATGTCGGTCGCACGCTTCTGGGCCTGACCGACGATCTCGGCCGCGTTGGTCTTGGCCTCCTTCATCAGTTCCAGCGCGCGCTGCTCGCCGAGCGCCTTCTCCTGGTGACCACGCTCCGCGGCGGCGAGACCCTCGGCGATCTTGGCCTTGCGCTCCGCCAACGCCTTCACGATCGGCGGCCAGATGTACTTCATGCAGAACCCGACGAACACCGCGAAGGTGATCATCTGGGCGAACAGGGTCAGATTGATGTTCATAGCGTTGCCTCGTGCCTTTGCCTCGGACCTAGTCAGGGTGACAGGCGAGTGTCCTCGACCCGGCCGGAGCCGGATGCATGTTTAGGCAGCGAACATCAGGTACAGACCCATGGCGATCGCGATGACCGGCAGGGCGTCGACCAGACCCATGACGATGAAGAACTGGGTGCGCAGCATCGGGATCAGTTCCGGCTGACGTGCGGCGCCTTCCAGGAAGCGACCGCCCAGGACACCGATGCCCACGCCGGCGCCGACCGCGCCCAGACCGAGCATGAGGCCCGCGCCGATGAACTTGATGGCCATTGCGAATGCTTGTGCGACTTCGAGTTCCATGAGATCCCCCAGGGGTTTGAGTAAAAAAGACGAACTGTTGGTTGACGAAAACAGGCCGGGTGTCGCGCCATCAGCGGCGCGACACCCTGGCGGACGATCAGTGATGCTCCTGATGCGCCATGTCCAGATAGACGATGGTCAGCACCATGAAGATGAAGGCTTGCAGCGTGATGATCAGGATGTGGAACACCGCCCAGACGAATTGCAGCACACCGGCGGTTCCGGCCAGGACCATGCCGCCGCCATAGAGCAACGCGATCAGGATGAAGATCATCTCACCGGCGTACATGTTGCCGAAGAGTCGCAGGGCGAGCGAGATCGGCTTGGAGATCAGGCTGATGCCTTCCAGGATCAGGTTCGCGGGCAGACCCCACTTACCGAAGGGTTGCAGAGTCAGCTCGCCGAGGAAACCGCCGACACCCTTCATCTTGATGCTGTAGTAGAGCACCAGCAGGAAGACGGTCAGCGCCATGCCGAAGGTGGCGTTCGGGTCGGTGGTCGGCACGACCTTCAGATAGACGTGATGCGGATCGGCGCCGAAAACGGCGAACAGCTGGGCGAACAGATGCGGGATCAGATCGACCGGCACCAGATCCATGAGGTTCATCAGGAACACCCAGGCGAAGATGGTCAGCGCCAGGGGGGCGACCATGTCGTTCTTGTGGCTGAAGGAGCCGCGCACGTTCTCTTCGACGAAATCGACGATCCACTCGACGAAGTTCTGTGCCGTACCCGGCACACCGGCGCTCACACGCTCGGCGACGCCTTTGAAGAACCACAGAAACAGCGATCCGAGCAGGATCGAGAAAAACATGGTATCGACGTTGATGGCCCAAAAGCCCATCTCAGCCGCTTCGGCGCTGCTGTGCGCGAAGCCCAGACCATGCTCGGGATGCCAACCGAGCGTCAGGTTGGTGAGATGGTGCTGGATGTATTCTTGGGAGGTCAGGGTTTCAGAAGAAGCCATCGATCATCTCTCGCTACTGGGTTCGGCTGCCCGTTTGAGCGGCAATCAGGGTCGGAATCACTTGGACCAGGAAGTAGGCGCCAAGCAAGGCCGGTATGTTCAATTCGTCATAGATCGCGAACGCAACCCCGAAGAGCGCGAGTATCAGAGCGATCTTCGCGACCTCGGCGCTGTAAAAACGCAAAACCACCCTCTCCGGTGCCTGGGCGCGATAGGCGCGAAAGACCCAGACCACCAGTAAGGCGTTAGCCAGCCAGCAAGTTCCGGCCCCGATCAGGACTGAAATCGCAACTGGGCTGCCGAACGGCAGGGCGATGATTGTCAGGATCAAGCCGAAGATCGACTGGATTTTCAGGATCTGTCTGGCTTGAAGCGCGTTCGGCTGTTGCATTGAATCGACGTGAGTGGAGTGGATTCGGCACTCACAAGTCCGCAATTATAAGTATTCGTGAACACAGGGTCAACGTCAGTGAACGCCGTTCGTCCGGAAGCGCGGCGTCGGTGTATCACTGGATGCGTGACAGGATGCCATCGAGCTCGTCCAGGGTGTTGTAGGCGATCACCAGCTTGCCCGAACCGCGCTGGCCATGCTGGATCCGGACGTGCGCGCCGAGACGGTCGGTCAGGTCGTTCTGGAGCTGGAGGATGTTGGGATCGTCCGGCGAAGATGGCTTGGCGGTTGCGCGCGACGGCTCGTCGGTCTGCTGGAGTCGGCGCACCAGACGCTCGGTCTCGCGCACCGAGAGCCCGGCGGCGACCACTTGATGCGCAGTCTGACTCTGGATGTCGCCCTTGAGTCCGAGCAGGGCGCGCGCATGGCCCATCTCCAACAGTGACTGCGCCACCAGTTCCTTGACATCCGCGTTGAGCTCGAGCAGACGCAGCAGATTGCTGACCGTGGCGCGCGACTTGCCGACCGCCTCGGCGACGTCCTGATGGGTCAGATCGAACTCGGTGATCAGACGTTCGAGTGCGCCCGCCTCTTCCAGCGGGTTGAGGTCGGCGCGCTGGATATTCTCGCGATGGCCAGGGCGGTGCGCTCGTCGACCTCGCGCACGACCACCGGAATCTCGGCCAGTCCCGCCTGCTGCGAGGCACGCCAGCGACGCTCGCCGGCGATGATCTCGTAACACGCGCCGGTCGCGCCCGGCTCGGCGAGCGGACGCACCACGATCGGCTGGATCACGCCCTGGGCGCGGATGGAGTCGGCCAGCTCGCGTAGCGCCTCAGGATCGAAGTCGCGTCGCGGCTGATAGCGACCGCGCTGAATGTATTCCAGCGGCAGACGGCGGACCGTCTCGACTGGGGAAAGCCCCGGATTCGGACCGGCACCGCCCCCGGAGAGCGTCGTCGGGGTTCCGTCACTGACTGGGTCGAGTCGGGATACCGGCGGGCGGGCGGCGCCCAACAGGGCATCGAGTCCGCGTCCGAGTCCCTTCTTGCGCGGCGTGCTCTTCTGTTCGCTCGTGTCCATGCGTCTTGGGATCGATTGAGCCGGATCAGGCCGCTTCGGCCTGGCGGCGTTTTTCTTGACGGCGCAGCACCTCGCTGGCGAGCGCCAGATAGGCGAGCGCCCCGCGCGACTGCGGGTCGTAGACCAGCGCCGACTGACCGTGACTGGGCGCCTCGGCCACGCGGACGTTGCGCGGGATGATGGTGCGGTAGACCTGATCCTTGAAATGGGTGACGAGCTGCGTCGAGACCTGATTGGCCAGGTTGTTGCGCGGGTCGTGCATGGTGCGCAGGATGCCCTCGATGCGCAGACCGGCATTGCGGCTCTCGCGCACCTGTTCGATGGTGTCGAGCAGCGAGGACAGCCCTTCGAGCGCGTAATACTCGCACTGGATCGGGATCAGCACGCCGTGCGCCGCGACCAGCGCATTGAGCGTGAGCATGTTGAGCGATGGCGGGCAGTCGATGATGACCAGCTCATAGGCGCCGACCGCCGTGGCCAGTACCCGGCTCAGGCGCTGCTCGCGGTCGGGCGAGTCGAGCAGTCCGACTTCGGCGGCGGTCAGATCGGCATTGGACGGCAGCAGGTCGAATCCGGGCGCGGGTTCGGTGACGCGCTGGAGACAATCGGCGATGGGCACATCGGTCAGCAGCAGATCACAGGTCGTATGCTCGACCTGATGCTTGTCGACCCCGCAGCCCATGGTCGCGTTGCCCTGCGGATCGAGATCGATCAGCAGCACACGGCGGCGCATGAACGCCAGCGCGGCGGCGAGATTGACCGCCGTGGTGGTCTTGCCGACCCCGCCCTTCTGGTTGGCGATCGCGATGATGTTGACCATGGTCGACTCAGTCACTCCGGAGTTCGATCAGATGACGTGGCGCATCGAGAAAGGGAATCGTCAGCCGATGGACGATCGGCTTCAGCGCGGCCCAGGCCGACTCGTCGGCGGCTTCGTCGGCGCGCCCCTTCATGAGCAGCAGCCGGCCCGGTCGATCGCAGAGATCGGCGGTCAATACCGGCAAGACGGATTCGGCGGCCACCGCGCGGCTGACTATGGTACTGAATTTTCGTCCCGGTCGGTACGCCTCGATGCGCGACTGCACCGGCTCGACGTTGGTCAGACCCAGTTCGAGCACTGCCTGGCGGACGAAGCGCACCTTCTTGTTGTTGCTGTCGAGCAGCCAGAAGCGGCGTTCAGGCGCCAGGATCGCCAACGGCAGGCCCGGAAGACCCGCACCCGTGCCGACATCGAGCACCGTCTCACCGAACAGAAAGGGCGCGATCGCCAGACTGTCGAGCAGATGCTTGGCGACCATCTCCAGCGGATCGCGCACGGCGGTCAGGTTGTAGGCCTGGTTCCAGCGCGTGAGCAGGCCGAGCAAGGCGACCAGACGCGCCTGTTGCTCGGGCGTCGGCGCCAGCCCGAGCGCGGCACAGCCTTGGGACAGCCGCGCTTCGATGATCGGCCAGTCGGCGGCATCTGGAGAATGTACAGCCTGCTTCACGGAATCCCCATCAGATCGTTTACGGTCATTATCCATACAGGGCCGCCGCCTTGCGTGTCTGGGCCGCGACGATGCGGCGCAGATCCGGCGGGGCCACCACTTCTCCAGATTATCACCCGCCCCCAACAGCCAGCGCAGCAATTGTCCGGTCGACGGCACCTGGGCGCTGACCCGTAGCGCCAGGGCGCAGAGGCGGATGGGTTCGGCTTCGTCGTCCTTGAGGGCGAACAGGCAGGGAATCGGTCCGCGCTGCATCAGGGCCTGTAGATGCAGACCGGACTCACGACGCTCGCCCGTGGGCCAGCGCGCAGACCGAGCTGTTTGAGCCGCTCGATGCGACTGAGATGGGCGGCGCTTATGGGGTGTATCGCGTGCGACCGGGTCTGACGCCTGAGTGTGATTTACTCAAGGCTAACGATCCCGGATCGATCCGGCAAGCAACTTGAGCAGTCTTCCAGGGCAATCGCGCTATGAATGCTGGCATGACCAGTGCAACTGGGGTTATGATTCGCGGTTCGCGATTTCAATCCGTTCAGGTACTCAAGGGTCTGCGCGACCCGAGCGCCCGCCATTCGGCGCCCTCACAGCCTGTTCGCTGAAGTCTGATCACCCTGGATCGAGCGGCTTCGGTCACCCCCGAAACCCCAGCGGCCAAGACAGACCCTGCGTTCGAACCGCTTCCAGATCGGCATCCTTTCATCCCAGGTATCAAACGAGGTCAGCGATGAGCCTTCGTGCCCTACCACCCGCACAGGGTCTCTATGACCCAACCCTGGAGCGCGACGCCTGCGGCGTCGGCTTCGTCTGTCATATTAAGAATCACAAGAGCCACGCGATCGTCCGGCAGGGCTTGGAGATCCTGGAGCGTCTTCACCATCGCGGCGCGGTGGGCGCCGACCCCAAGGCCGGCGACGGCGCGGGTATTCTGGTGCAGATCCCGGACGCCTTCTTCCGCGCCGTGCTCGACTTCGAGCTGCCGGCGGTCGGTGACTATGGCGTGGGCATGGTGTTCCTGCCGCGCGACGCCGAAGCACGCACACGCATGATCGAGACTGTCGAGCGGCGTCTGACCGAGGGCGGTCAGCGGGTGCTCGGCTGGCGCGACGTGCCGGTCGACAACAGCGATCTGGGGCCGAGCGTACTGCCCTCCGAGCCGATGGTGCGTCAGGTGTTCGTGGCACGCGGCGAGAACTGTCCGGATCAGGACAGCTTCGAGCGCCGGCTGTTCGTCATCCGCAAGCGCATGGACAACGAGATCCGCGCCGCCGGCTTCGACAAGACCGCCTATTACGTGGTCTCGATGTCCTCGCGCACGATCAACTACAAGGGAATGCTGCTGGCCGATCAGGTCGGCAAGTATTACCTGGACCTGAGCGACGAGCGCTTCGTCTCGGCGCTGGCCCTGGTGCATCAGCGCTTCTCGACCAACACCTTCCCGACCTGGGATCTGGCTCAGCCGTTCCGCATGATCTGCCACAACGGCGAGATCAATACCCTGCGCGGTAACGTCAACTGGATGGCCGCGCGCCGGCATACGATGCGCTCGGAGATCCTGGGCGAGGATCTGGACTCGATCTGGCCCCTGATCCCTGAGGGGCAGTCGGACTCGGCCTGTTTCGACAATGCGCTGGAACTGCTGGTGATGGGCGGCTATTCGCTGGCCCACGCCATGATGATCCTGATCCCGGAAGCCTGGGCGGGCAACAAGCAGATGGACGCCCAGCGGCGCGCCTTCTACGAATACCACGCGGCGCTGATGGAGCCCTGGGACGGACCGGCGGCGGTGGCCTTCACCGACGGGCGTCAGATCGGCGCCACGCTCGACCGCAATGGTCTGCGCCCGGCGCGCTATCTGGTCACCAACGACGACATGGTGATCATGGCCTCCGAGATGGGCGTGCTCGACATCGCCGAGGAGCGCATCGTCAAGAAGTGGCGCCTGCAGCCGGGCAAGATGTTCCTGATCGATCTGGAGCAGGGGCGCATCATCGATGACGCCGAGCTGAAGGCCGATCTGGCCGCCGCCAAGCCCTATCGCGAGTGGCTGGCCAAGACTCAGATCCATCTCGATGAGCTGCCGACCAATGTCGCGCCCATGGCCCCGGATGCCGACACCCTGCTCGATGCGCAGCAGGCGTTCGGCTACACGCAGGAAGACATCAAGTTCCTGCTCACGCCGATGATGCTCACCGGCCAGGAGGCCGTCGGCTCGATGGGCGCGGACAATCCGCCCTCGGTGCTCTCCAGCCGCGCCAAGCATCTCTCGACCTATTTCAAGCAGAACTTCGCGCAAGTCACCAATCCGCCGATCGATCCGATCCGCGAGGAACTGGTGATGTCGCTGGTGTCGCTGATCGGGCCGCGCCCGAATCTGCTCGGCATCAATGAGGCCGGCAAACACTGGCGGCTGGAGGTCAGTCAGCCGATCCTGACCAATCAGGATCTGGAGCGGGTGCGCCATATCGAGGACAACTCGGGCGGAGCCTTCCGCACCAAGAACCTACACATGGTCTATGCCGCCGGCGAGGGCGCGGCGGGCATGGAAGGAGCGCTGGAGCGGCTGTGTCTGGAAGCCGAGGCGGCGGTGCTGGCCGGCTACAACATCCTGATCCTGTCGGACCGCAACACCAATCGCGACAACATCGCCATTCCGGCGCTGCTGGCGACCTCCGCCGTGCATCATCATCTGATCCGGCGCGGGCTGCGGACCAGCTCCGGTCTGGTGGTCGAGACGGGTGCGGCGCTCGAAGTGCATCATTTCGCCACGCTCGCCGGCTATGGCGCCGAGGCGATCAATCCCTATCTGGCCTTCGATACCATCCAGTCGCTGCTGCCGTCGCTGGCCGAAAAGCTGACCTTCGAGGAGGCGCAGTACCGCTATATCAAGGCGGTCGGCAAGGGTCTGCTCAAGGTCATGTCCAAGATGGGCATCTCGACCTTCCAGTCCTATTGCGGGGCGCAGATCTTCGATGCGGTGGGTCTGAGCAATGCCTTCCTGGAGCGCTATTTCACCGGGACGCACAGCCGGATCGAGGGCGTGGGTCTGCCCGAGGTGGCCGCCGAGGCGGTGCGCTGGCACGGTCAGGCCTATGGCAACGAGCAGATCTACAGCCGGCATCTGGACGTGGGCGGGGACTATGCCTATCGGGTGCGCGGCGAGGATCACATCTGGACGCCGGAGACCATCTCCAAGCTCCAGCACGCCACGCGCGCCAACGATGCCAAGACCTTCGCCGAGTTCTCGCGTCTGGTCGACGAACAGAACGAACATCTGCTGACGCTGCGCGGGCTGATGGAGTTCAAGTTTGCCGAGACGCCGATTCCGCTGGAGGAGGTCGAGCCGGCGAGCGCGATCGTCAAGCGCTTCGCCACGGGGGCGATGTCGTTCGGCTCGATCAGCTATGAGGCGCATTCGACCCTGGCCAAGGCGATGAATGCCATCGGCGGCAAGTCCAATACCGGCGAGGGCGGCGAGGAGCCGGAGCGCTTCAATCCGCTGCCGGACGGGTCGCGGAACCCGGAGCGTTCGGCGATCAAGCAGGTGGCCTCGGGGCGCTTTGGCGTGACCACCGAGTATCTGGTCAATGCCGACGACATCCAGATCAAGATCGCGCAGGGGGCCAAGCCGGGTGAAGGCGGTCAGTTGCCGGGGCACAAGGTCAATGCGCAGATCGCGCGCGTGCGCCATTCGACGCCGGGTGTGGGGCTGATCTCGCCGCCGCCGCATCACGATATCTATTCGATCGAGGATCTGGCCCAGCTCATCCATGATCTGAAGAACGTCAATCCCAAGGCGCGCATCTCGGTCAAGCTGGTGTCCGAAGTCGGCGTCGGCACGGTCGCGGCGGGCGTGTCCAAGGCCCATGCCGATCATGTGACCATCTCGGGCTATGACGGCGGCACGGGCGCCAGTCCGCTGACCTCGATCAAGCATGCCGGCTCGCCCTGGGAGATCGGGTTGGCCGAGACGCAGCAGACGCTGGTACTCAACCGCTTGCGCGGGCGGATTACGGTGCAGGTCGATGGCGGGTTGCGCACCGGACGCGACGTGGTGATCGGGGCGTTGCTGGGAGCCGATGAGTTCGGCTTCGCCACCGCGCCGCTGATCGTCGAAGGCTGTCTGATGATGCGCAAGTGTCATCTGAACACCTGTCCGGTCGGCGTGGCGACTCAGGATCCGGAACTGCGCAAGAAGTTCACCGGCAAGCCCGAGCATGTCATCAACTATTTCTTCTTCGTCGCCGAGGAAGTGCGTCAGTTGATGGCCAAGCTCGGTTTCCGGACGATCGAGGAGATGATCGGGCAGTCGGATCGGCTGGAGATGCGGCGCGCCATCGAGCACTGGAAGGCGCATGGGCTGGATTACAGCCGGCTGCTGGCCCGACCGCAGGTATCGGCCGAGGTGGCGATCCGTCACGCCGAACTCCAGGATCATGGTCTCGACAAAGCACTCGATCACACGCTGATCCGTCAGGCGGCGCCGGCGCTGGAGCGCGGCGAGCCGGTGCGCATCGAGACGCCGGTGCGCAACTTCAACCGCACCTTCGGCACCCTGCTCTCGGGTCGGGTGGCGGAGCGCTACGGTCATGCCGGGCTGCCGGACGACACCATCCACATCAAGGCCAAGGGCACGGCGGGTCAGTCGCTCGGCGCCTGGCTGGCGCGGGGCGTGACCCTGGAGCTGGAAGGCGAAGGCAACGACTATGTCGGCAAGGGCCTGTCGGGCGGTCGCATCGTCATCTATCCGCCGGCCGAGTCCGCGATCGGACGCGCCGAGGACAACATCATCGTCGGCAATACCGTGCTCTATGGGGCGATCACGGGCGAGTGCTTCTTCCGCGGCGTGGCGGGCGAGCGCTTCTGCGTGCGCAACTCGGGCGCGACGGCGGTGGTCGAGGGCGTGGGCGATCACGGCTGTGAGTACATGACCGGCGGCATCACCGTGGTGCTGGGTCCGACCGGGCGCAACTTCGCGGCCGGCATGTCGGGCGGCGTGGCCTATGTGCTGGACGAAGCGGGTGACTTCACCGATCGTTGCAATCTGGCGATGGTGGAGCTGGAGCCGATCGCCGAGGAAGATGCGGCGCTGGAGGCGTTCGACCATCAGGGCGGAGACCTGGAGACGCATGGGCGGGTCGACATCACGCACGACATGACCCGTCATGATGCGCGGCGACTCAAGCTGTTGATCGAGCGCCATCTGGAGTACACCGATTCAGCGGTGGCGCGTCGCATCCTGGACGACTGGGCGAGCTATCTGCCAAAGTTCGTAAAAGTGATGCCGGTCGATTATCGGCGTGCACTCCAGGAGATGCAGGCCAATCAGAGCCGTCCACCGCGTACGAACAAGCCTTTGAAGGGGATCGTTGAACATGGGTAAGCCGACCGGTTTCATGGAATACGCCCGTCGCGACCGGCGCTATGCACCGGCTGGGGATCGGGTGGTCCACTACGACGAATTCGTCATTCCTCTGAGCGAGCCGGAACTCAGCCAGCAGGGAGCGCGCTGCATGGATTGCGGCATTCCCTTCTGTCATCAGGGCTGTCCGGTCAACAACATCATTCCGGACTGGAACGATCTGGTGTATCGGGGCGACTGGCAGGCCGCGATCGAGGTGCTGCACTCGACCAACAACTTCCCGGAGTTCACCGGACGTATCTGTCCGGCGCCCTGCGAGGCCTCCTGCACGCTCAACATCGACGACAGCCCGGTCACGATCAAGACCATCGAGTGCGCCATCGTCGATCGCGCCTGGGATGAAGGCTGGATCAAGCCGCAGGTGCCCGAGCGGCGCACCGGCAAGCGGGTGGCGGTCGTCGGTTCGGGTCCGGCCGGGCTGGCCTGCGCCCAGCAGTTGGCACGCGCCGGACATCAGGTGGCCATCTACGAGAAGGCCGACCGCATCGGCGGCTTGCTGCGCTATGGCATCCCGGACTTCAAGCTCAACAAGAAGCTGATCGACCGGCGCATGGCGCAGATGCGCACCGAAGGCGTGGAATTCCATACCAACGCCCATGTCGGCGTCGATATCCCGGTCAGCGCGCTACGCGCCGAGTATGACGCGCTGGTACTGGCCGGCGGCGCGGAGCAGCCGCGCGATCTGCCGGTGCCGGGGCGCGAGCTCCAGGGTATCCATTTCGCGATGGATTTCCTGCGACGCAACAGCCAGCGGGTGCAGGGTTCCTATGTGCCGGACGAAGAGTTCATCAATGCCCAGGGCAAGCATGTGCTGGTCATCGGCGGCGGCGATACCGGATCGGACTGTATCGGAACGTCGAACCGGCATGGCGCGGCCTCGGTGACTCAGGTCGAGATCCTCGACCGTCCGCCGGAGAAGGAGAACAAAGCGCTGACCTGGCCCAACTGGCCCAACCGGATGCGCACCTCCAGCTCGCAGGAGGAAGGCTGCACCCGGATGTGGAACTTCGCGACCAAGGGCTTCGTCGGCGACGATCAGGGGCGGGTCAAAGCGGTCAAGTACTGCCTGGTGCGCTGGGAGAAGGACGCCGAGGGCCGCTGGCGGATGGAAGAGGTGCCGGGCAGCGAGGGCGAACTGAAGGCCGATCTGGTGCTGCTGGCCATGGGCTTCGTGCATCCGGTGCGCGAGGGGATGCTGGAGCAGCTGGAGCACGAGGCTGGGCTGAAGCTCGATGGGCGCGGGAACGTCCAGGGTACGACCGAAGGATCGGACGCCTACAAGACCACGGTCGATGGTGTGTTCTGCGCCGGCGACATGCGCCGCGGCCAGTCGCTGGTCGTCTGGGCCATTCGCGAAGGCCGTCAGTGCGCGCGCGCCGTCGATGAATGGCTGATGGGACGCTCGGATCTGCCCCGATAGGCTGAGACTGATCCTGCAAAACGAAAAAGGCGGCCATTTGGCCGCCTTTTTCGTTTTACATCGTCTGGTGTTGCTCAGATATCGAGGTTGCCGACGTTCAGTGCATTGCGCTCGATGAACTCACGGCGTGGCTCGACCTGATCGCCCATGAGGGTGGTGAAGATCTGGTCGGCCGCGACGGCGTCCTCGATAGTCACCTTCAGCAGACGACGCATTTCCGGATTCATGGTGGTCTCCCAGAGCTGCTCCGGATTCATCTCACCCAAGCCCTTGTACCGCTGGATACTGTATCCACGTTGCGCCTCGGCCAGCAGCCAGCGGATGGCCTCGCCGAGATCAGCGATCGCCTTGATTTTCTCGCCGCGTCGCACGAAGGCACCCGGCTGGATCAGGCCGTCGAGCTTGAGGCCGAACTCACGCAGTCGGGCGTAATCGGCGGTGTTGAAGAAATCGAGCGGGATGATTCGCGTCTCGGGGATGCCGTGGATGAGTCGGATCAGTTCGAGTCCGCGTGACTGGCCTTCGGTCGGCTCACTGAGGCGCAGGACATAGCGCAGGGAGACGGATTCGGCGGCATTCAGTCGTGCCTCCATGGTCCGGCACCAGTCGGCCAGTCGCTCGCCGTCGGACAGGAGCGAGGCATCGACCGGCGGTGTGCGGACCAATTCGTCCAGGAAGGTCGCGTCATAACGCGATGCCAGCCGACGCACGATGTTGACCGTGACCTGATAATCCTTGGCCAGTGCCTCCAGAGCGGTATTCGCCAGCGCGGGAGCCTCGGCGTTGACATGCAGCTCGGCCCCGTCGAGCGCCGATTGCAGCATGGCCCCATTGAGCGCCGCCTCGTCGAGCAGATAGTCCTCCTGCTTGCCCTTCTTGAGTTTGTAGAGCGGCGGCTGAGCGATGTAGATATGCCCACGCTCGACCAGCTCCGGCATCTGGCGGTAGAAGAAGGTCAGGAGCAGCGTGCGGATATGCGCTCCGTCTACGTCCGCGTCCGTATTGTGGCAGCAGAGTCCGCCCAGGCCGGCGATGAAGTTCTCGTCGTCCTCGACCGAGAAATCGTAGACCTGGCCGTTGCTGGCTTCTACTGGAGTGATGGACTCGATCGGCAACGCGATCAGGTCGCCATCGAGTGCTTCGAAGCGACGGTTGACCGAGGGAGCGGTACTCTGCAAACGCGCTTCCAGCGCCTCGGCGCCCGGCAGATCGGCCCAGACAGCGCGCAAACGCGCCAGATCCTCGCGCGCGCTGACGGTCAAGATCCAGTGCGGATGGCGTGTGACACAGGGTTGACCACGGATCTCGCGCACCACGCCATCGGGTTCGTAATGCGACAGCGACGCCACGACCCCGAAGGACGACAACAGATAGGACAGACCGCTCGCCAGATCGCGCGAGGAGGTCGCAAAGCCCAACCGACCGGCCGCAAGCGTGCCGTCGCCCTGAAGATAGCCGCGTATAAAGGCCAGACGCAGCGGCTCGTCGACGCTGAACACCAGATCCGGAATGGCCTTGTCGATGGCATTGGTATTGGTGAAACCGAACAGATGGCGCCAGGCCAGCACCGCGACCCGGTTGGTCAGACGCAATTCGGTGACGCGATCCTGACTGGTGTAGACCTGGGCTTGCAGGCCGAAAGTCTGCTCCAGCACACGGCGCAATTCGGGCAGAATCGCCTGATTACGCGCGCCGATGGCGAAGCGGATGCCGCCACGCTCAGAGCAGGAACCCTCGGCCAGATAGAACCCGAGCAGCCAGAGCAGATCGGCGTTCACATTGATGAAACGTGCCATGCCACGGTCGGCGTAGTGCTTGGGTGTCAGTTCGAGATCCGTGCGCGTACCGAAGCCGCTCACGGCCTCGCCATCGAGATCACTCAGTCTGACATAGGGACGAACCTGATTGGCCGGTGCACCACGATACTGTGTCGACCAGGTCTGCTCCAGACGGCCCGGAACGACCTTGACCTGATCCATGATCCGGTCCACATCCGCACCGACGGCCTCCAGATAGGCGACCCAGCGGTCCAATCTCGGTCTGGATTGGCCGTTCTCCCAGGCATGGATGGTCACGGGCTGGCGGATGCCGATCTTTTCGCAGATCGAACGAACGGTCTGACCGCTGGCCCGGCGCAAGGCGGCAACCTCGGCGCCCACGGCGACCGGCAGTTCGACGCGCGGCGAGACGAGTTCGGCATCGTCCGCGTACTGGGCCAGCACACGCGCCTTGTGACACTCCTCGACCGCCGCGCCGCGTACCCAAATCTGAGCCGCCGCTTCAGGAATGGCATGCAGTGCACTCAGGGCATCGAGACGCTCCGGGGCCGTGACCGGGAACGATAGCGAACGAGGCGCGACGATCCGGTCGCCCGCGCACAGCTCATCGCCACGCTTGAGCCGGATCTGCTGATCTTCGTAGACGAAAACGCTGTGACTGGCCGTCACACGCACCGAGCGACCATAGGCCGACTTGACCTCGTAGAGCGGCTCGTGGAGCGGATGACGGATCACAGCCTTGATGGGGCGGAAGCGAGTCAGCCGATCTTCCATGCCGAAGCACAGCACTTCGCCCAAGTCGGCATCGGCGCGCTTGCAATAGTCGTCGCCAGACGCTTCAGGTAGGGCCGCGTCGATGAAGTCGCCGATACGGGTCATGCGCACGTGCCCGCCCGGATCGCGCACGAAGACGTGCTCCTCGGCATCGACGCTCATGATGATAACGCGGTGATAACGCAGATTGTCCGGGTTGTATTCCTCGCGCCCGATGCCGCAGCCGAGCGCGGTGATCAGGGTGCCCACCTCGGCCGAGGACAGCATCTTGTCGAAGCGCGCCTTCTCGACGTTGAGGATCTTACCCTTGAGCGGCAGGATGGCCTGGAAGGCGCGGTCGCGGCCCTGCTTGGCCGAGCCGCCGGCCGAGTCGCCCTCGACCAGGTAGAGTTCGGACTTGGCCGGATCCTTCTCCTGGCAGTCGGCGAGCTTGCCCGGCAGTCCGGCGATGTCGAGCACGCCCTTGCGCCGTGTCATCTCACGCGCCTTGCGGGCGGCCTCACGGGCGCGCGCCGCTTCGAGCATCTTGCCGGCGATGACCTTGGCCTCGTTGGGCTGCTCTTCCAGGAAGGTGCCCAGATGCTCGACCACCAGCGACTCGACCACCGCCTTGACCTCGGAGGACACCAGCTTGTCCTTGGTCTGCGACGAGAACTTGGGGTCCGGCACCTTGACCGAGAGCACCGCCGTCAGTCCCTCGCGCGCGTCATCCCCGATCGGGCGGATCTTCTGGTTCTTGTCCAGTCCCTCGCGCTCGATGTAGCCGTTGAGCGTGCGCGTGAGTGCTGCGCGCAGACCGGCCAGATGGGTGCCGCCGTCACGCTGCGGGATGGTGTTGGTGTAGCAGAAGATGGTTTCCTGATAGCTGTTGTTCCACTGGATCGCCAGCTCGACGCCGATGTCCTGACGCTCGGTGCTGAAATAGACGACCGTCGGGTGGATCGGCTCCTTGTTCTGGTTGAGATTCTCGACGAAGGCGCGGATGCCGCCTTCGTACTCGAACACATCGTGCCGCCCGCTGGCTTCGTCGCTCAGGGCGATGCGCACGCCCGAGTTCAGGAACGACAGCTCGCGCAGACGCTTGGCCAGGATGTCGTAGTGGAAATCGAGATTGGAGAAGATCTCGCCCGAGGGATAGAAGCGGATCTCGGTGCCGGTCTCTTCGGTGTCGCCGATGACGCGCAACGGATAGACCGGCTCGCCGAGACGGTATTCCTGCTCATGGAGATGACCGCCGCGCCGGATGCGCAGATACAGCCGCTCCGAGAGCGCGTTGACCACGGACACGCCCACGCCGTGCAGACCGCCCGAGACCTTGTAGGAGTTGTCGTCGAACTTGCCGCCCGCGTGGAGCACAGTGAGGATGACTTCCGCCGCCGAGCGGTTCTCCTCGGCATGGATGTCGACCGGGATGCCACGTCCGTCATCGACGACCGAGACCGATCCATCGGCGTGGAGCGTCACCGAGACCGTGGAACAGTAGCCGGCGAGCGCCTCGTCGATCGAATTGTCCACGACCTCGAAGACCATGTGGTGCAGGCCGGTGCCGTCGTCCGTATCACCGATGTACATGCCCGGACGCTTGCGAACCGCATCCAGTCCCCGGAGCACTTTGATATTCGTGGAGTCGTAGGTCATGGGATTCTGAGTCGTTCGTGATTTGAGGAGAAGCTGGACGCCCTGTGCGAGCGGCAGGCGAGCGCTCCATTATACGCGATTGCCGGAGCCGGCCCCGATGCACCGACGCAGGCGGGGCGGCCTGGCCGGCGTCGCCTACAACCGTGACGTGAAGCGCGGCAATGCGATGTCCCAGCGGATCGCCGCCACGCGCAGCAGAAAGATCAGCGCCCCGCCTGCCACGGCGGCCTGTCCTGGATCGATCTCCACGGTCATCAATCCCAGGAATACGAGTGCCCCGGCCCAGGCGGCTGTCGCGTAGAGCGTACCCTGAAAGACCAGGGGTTCTTCGTTGCAGAGCACATCGCGCAGAATGCCGCCCACCACGCCGGTGATGACCCCCATGAAACTCGCGACCAGCCAAGGCGCGCCCCACGCCAGCGCGGCCTTTGTGCCACTGATGGTGAAGAGTGCCAGCCCGGCGGCATCCGGGATCAGGAACAGTCGGGCCGGCAACGCGAAGATCCGTGCCAGGAAAAAGGTCAGCATCGCGGCGATGAGTGCGGCGATCAGATAGGTCTGATCGGCGACCCAGAACACCGGCCGGTCGAGCAGGACATCACGCAGCGATCCGCCCCCGAGCGCCGCCGCCAGCGCGACGACGACCATACCGAACAGATCGAAGCACTTGCGTCCGGCCTCCAGCACACCGGCGGCGGCCATCATGGCCACCGCGCCCAGACTGATGCCATACATCAGACGGTCGAGCGCAAGATCGGATAGCACCGAGAGATCCATGTTCAGACTCCCGCACCAGCCGGCAAGTCACTGATCAGACGCCGAACCGAACGCCAACCCTCCGGTCCGCCTGGATCATGGCGGGCGGCTGTGGCGCGCTGTACGTGGATGTGGGCCAGTCGTCCATCGCGAATGCCGTGGCGGTTCGGCGGATGGATGCGCTCGCGCATGGTCTTGGACTCCTCGATGGCGAATGGTGGACTAACATGGTAGCGGAAGTCCTGGCCGCTGGAGTCTCAGCCGTGCCGACGGCTGTGCTCTGACCGGCACGGCGGATCCGCCTCCAGTCATCCTTGCCGAGGAGCCTTATGATCGAGATCACAGTCTTCATGAAAGTCACCAACGAGCCGCTCAAGCGGACCCCGGTCACGCTCTGGCTCGATACTGAGGACAGCCAGACCGCGCCGGTTCTGACCGATCGCGACGGCGTGGCGCGCTTCGATCTCCCGCCGGCCAGCGGCAAGGTGCTGGTCTCGGGCGTTGAGCGCTACCACGGGCGTTTGGATGGCCGGATTCCGATCGAACTCTGGTCGATCACCCAATCCGAACACAGCTCACTGGGCATGCCCGGCGAGTTTCCGAGCGGCAGCAATGCCTATCCCAGCATGACCACCCAGACGATCGCGGTCGACGGACATGCGGTGCTGACCGACAGCGAGGGCTATCTGGTCGATCCCGCCGACTGGTCGGAAGACTTCGCGCGTGCCCTTGCCAGGCACGAGGGGCTGCCCCTGACCGAGCGGCACTGGGAGGTGATCCGCTTTCTGCGCGAACACTTCGCCCGGCGTGGCACCCAGGCGACGGTGCGCGACATGATCGCGCACTTCCGGCGTCTATGGGGCGCCGAGGCCGGCGGCAACCGGGGTCTGCACCGGCTGTTTCCGCGCGGCGGTCCACAGAAGCAGGGCAACCGGCTGGCGGGGCTGCTGCGCACCAAGGGCGAGCATTGATCGCCACCGGCCTGAACTCACTGCCGCCAGAAGGCCGGCATGAACAGGATCAGCAGCGTGAAGATCTCCAGCCGCCCCGCCAGCATCCCGAAGACCCCCAGCCACTTGACCACCGGGTCGACCGTAGCGAAGGTGACGGCCACCTCGCCCAATCCCGGCCCGCAGAGATTGACCGTGGTGAAGACCGCGCCGAACGCCGATTCCAGATCCAGCCCGGCGGCCATCATGGCCACCGTCAGCAGCAGACAGGTCGCGATATAGAGCACATAGAAGCCCCAGACCGACAGCAGCACATCCTCTTTGATGACACGTCGGCCGATCTTGACCTCCAGCACCGCGCGCGGATGGGCGAACTGGAACAACTGGCGAACCCCCAGCTTGACCAGCAGCATCACGCGCAGCACCTTGAGTCCGCCCGCCGTCGAGCCGCCACAGCCGCCGGTGAAGGAGAGGATGACCAGCACCAGCGGAATGTGCAGCGGCCAGTCGCCGAAGGTCGCCGTGCCGAATCCGGTACTGGTCATGATGGAGACGACCTGGAAGGTGCCATGCCGCAGCGACGAGCCGACATCGGCATAAGCCTGCGCCCAGTACAGACTGGCGGCGATGAAGAGCGAGCCGCCAAGGATGGTCAGCCCGAAGACACGGGTCTCCGGATCGTTCAGATAGGCCCGAACATCCAGATCGCGCCAGGCGACGAAATGGATGGCGAAGTTCACGGCGCCGGCCAGCATGAAGACGATGGCGATCGCCTCGATCAGCGGACTGTCGTAATGTCCCAGACTGGCGTCATGGGTCGAGAAGCCGCCGGTGGCCACGGTCGTGAAGGCGTGTCCGACGGCATCGAACAGCGTCATCCCGGCCAGCCAGAAGGCCAGCGCACAGGCGGCCGTCAGGCCGAAGTACAGCGACCAGAGCACGCGTGCCGTCTCGCCGATACGCGGCGTGGGTTTTTCGTGCTTGGCCACGCCCGAGGCCTCGGCCCGGTAGAGCTGCATCCCGCCCACGCCCAGCAGCGGCAGAACGGCCACCGCCAGCACGATCACCCCCATGCCGCCGAGCCACTGGATCTGCTGACGGTGATAGAGGATCGACGGTGGCAGCCGGTCGAGTCCGGCGATGACGGTCGCGCCCGTGGTGGTGAAGCCCGAGATCGATTCGAAGACCGCATCGGTCAGGTTCAGATGCAGTCCGAGAATGAAGGGCAGTGCACCGAATACACCGAGCAGCGCCCAGAACAAGGCCACGATCAGAAAACCGTCGCGCACCGAGAGTTCGCTCTCACGATGGTAGTTCGGCAGCCACAGCAGCAGCCCCGCGCTCAGGGTCGCCGCGAGCGATTCCAGAAACACCGGCCACTGCCCATCCTGATACACCAGCGCCACGGCCAGCGATGGTAGAAAACTCAGGCTGTAGAGCATCAACAACAGGCCGAACAGCCGGATGATGGCGCGCCAGTGCATGGTTCCGCCGTGTTATCGAGCCAATGGAATGAGCGCCGGGCCGACGCCCCGGACGCTGAGGAAGGCGACGGATACTTCCAGGATAGACCGAGCGCGTCAAGTCGCCTGACTGGATTCGATCGCTCAATCCAGGCCGTGCGCCTTGGGCAGCCGGACCCACACCAGCAGACCGCCCAGCTCGGCGTGATCGAAGCCGAGCGTGCCGCCATAGGCTTCGACCACGTCGCGCACGATCGCCAATCCCAACCCCGTGCCGGCCTGACGCTCGTCGAGCCGCAGACCGCGCTCGCCGAGTCGCGGCCAGTGCGCGGGCGGGACACCCGGGCCGTCATCGGCGATCCGGATCTCGACCTGTCGCTCGGCTTGCGGTGACGGCGACACCTGGATCTCGACCCGGTCACGCGCCCACTTGGCCGCGTTCTCCAGCAGATTGCCGAGCAGTTCGAGCAGATCATCCGCCATCAACGCTACAGTGCTCCGCTCAGTCGCCGTGATGCGCCAATCGATCCGCTCACCGGCGGGCGTGCGCTCCAGGGTGCGCAGCAGGCGTGCGAGGTTCTCGACGACCTCGGCGCGCGCAGCATGCGGCGGATGGCCGGAACGCACGCGCGCGCGGATCAGCTCGCGCTCGACGCGCCGACGCATGGTCAAGGCCAGTTGGTCCAAATCCTCGGCCAGATCCGGATGACCGGCCCGGCGCAGCCGCTCGGCGTCGGTCGCCAGCACGCTGAGCGGGGTCTTGAGTCCGTGGGCGAGATCGGCGGTCCAGGCGCGCGCCCGCTCGACCGAGCGCTCACGCGCCTCCAGCAGGGCGTTGAGTTCGACGACCAGCGGCTGGACTTCATCGGCACCGTTGGCGACCAGCCGTGAAGCACGGCCGACACGGATGGCACCGACCTCGCGGCGCAACGCTTCCAGGGGCGCCAGTCCGGTCTGGATCTGGATCAGGGTGGCGAGTGTGAGCAGGAAGGCGATCAGTCCCAGATAGGGGCGCATGTCGGCGGTGAAGTTGGCGCGCGCGGCGAGCAGTTCGGCCCGATCCTGGGCCAGGATCAGGCGCAGTTCGACCGGCTCGGGGTCCGCCGAGACCCGGATGCGCCGCTCGCGCACCAGGAGCGACTGTCCGGCCGGTCCCGGCAGACGATGGGCATGGATCGCGCCCGGAGCCAGGTCGTCATCCGGCAGGGTCAGCACCTCGTCCCAAAGCGAACGCGAACGCAGGACACCCGGCTGACCGGGACGGTCGATCTGCCAATAGTGACCGCTCAGGGGTTGAACGAACGCGGGAGACTGGGGTTCCTGGGTCAGACGGATCGCGCCGTCGGGCGCGATCTCGACGGCGGCAGCGAGCTGATTGAGCCGCACCTCCAGTTCGACGCCAATATGACGCTCGACATGGCGCTCGAAGAGATTGGCCAGCCCGAGCCAGGCGATCAGCAGGGCCAGCGTGATCGAGATCAGCGCGCTGAGCCAGAGTCGCGCCCGGAGTGATCGGCGCTTCATGCGAGGTTGAGTTCCGGGCTCACGATCATGGGGTGTGCGAGGCGTCATCCGCCTCGATCAGATAGCCGAAACCACGCCGGGTCTGGATCAGCTCGGCCCCCAGTTTGCGCCGCACCCGACCGACCAGCACCTCCACGGCGTTGGAGTCGCGCTCGAAATCCTGGGCATAGAGCTGCTCGGTCAGCTCCTGTTGCGAGACGACGCGCCCGGCCTGCTGCATCAGATAGCTGACCAGACGGTATTCCTGGGGCGAGAGATGGATGGGCAGCCCGTCGCGGCTCAGGGTCTGGCGTCGGGTGTCGAGCCGGAAGGGGCCGTGGACGAGCACGGGCGCCGGCTGACCGGCGGCGCGGCGGATCAGCGCCCGCACGCGCGCGAGCAGTTCCTCGAACCGGAAGGGCTTGGGCAGATAGTCGTCGGCGCCGGCCTCGATGCCCTCGACGCGCTCGGTCCAGTCGCCGCGTGCGCTCAGGATCAGCACCGGCAGCCGCTGACCGGCGGCGCGCCACTGGCGCAGGACCGACAGCCCATCGAGTCCCGGCAGACCGAGATCCAGGATGGCGGCGGCATAGGGTTCGGTGTCGCCCATGAACCAGGCCTCGCGCCCCTCGCGCGCGCGCTCGACCAGGAAACCGGCAGCCGTCAAACCGGCCGTCACCGTCTCGGCGACCTGATCGTCGTCTTCTACCAACAGCAGGCGCATCAGTCGTCGTCCTCCAGTTCCTGGATTCGTCCATTGCGGGCATCGACCTCGATTTCCAACCGACGCCCGTCCGGGGTCAGGATCTTGATTTCGTAGATCCAGACCGGCTGGCCGGCGCGCTTCTCGCGTTCGAGTTCGAGTCCGATCACCTCGCCCGGTACCTGTTCGCCGATATGATGCAGGATCTCGGCGATCGGTCGGATCTCGCCGCGCAGACGCGCCTCGCGCGCACGCTCGTGATCGTGTGCATACGCGTGCTCATACGGAGCGCGTCCGTCGTCATCCATCGGGTCGTCGGCGCCAGCCTGAAGGGGGATCAGGCTCAGCAGCCCCATGAGGATGACATCACGCATCGATGGAGACGCCATCATCAGGCTCCGCCGCGATAGAGCTGCGGTGGCTGCTCTTCGGCAAAGCGGCGAATCATGTCCTCGATACTGGGCGTCGGCTCGACGATTTCGGTGGTGCTCCGTTCAGTCGGCGTGGATCGATGGAGCGCCAGACCCTGGGATAGTCGCCGTCTGGCGGCAGTCAGGCGGCCCGCGCGCCGAAGCATGGCCGGATAGGGTTGGGGGTTGACTCGGTCATGGATCGAATGTGTCAGCGTCATGGTTCTTTCCTCCGGCTGGTGATATCGACCACGGTATCGTGGCGACTGGGGTCCAGCTTAACGGACAGGCACTGACCGAACCCTGGCCGATCTCGTCAGCGAATCGTCAGTTGCAGACCCCATCGACTCGGGGAATGCGCGCGGCGACCGCACGTCCATGGACGTCGAGAGGCGTGGATCCGCACGACGTCCAGAACGCACCGCAACCATTCCTGTGCTCAGTCCTTCCAGGGACCATGACCTGGAATGTCGATCCAGCGTTCGTCGTAATTGCCTTCGGCAGCCTTGCGATGGCAGGTGTTGCACTGGCTGAAACTGCCGACCTCCGGGTTGCCCGTCACCAGACGGGCTGGGATCTCGTCGTGCTCGCGCTTGAAGTCGACGCTTTCGGTGATGCGGGGCAGGCTGCCGGAAACCGCCCCCGCGTTACTGGCGCCGCTTGGAGCCATCTGCTGCGCCACATCGGCCGTGTTTGAACCCAGGAAGGCGCTGATCTCGGTGCGCAGTTCCTCGGACAGGCTGGCGTCGTCACCATAGTGATTGGCCAGCGCCTCCGGCGTCATGATCTGCGCCCAGGCCTGTGGCGGGAGCAGACCCGGCTGATAGGGCATGTGGCAGGAGCCGCACTCCTCACTGTAGGTGGCGTTGACGACCGGCGCCAGCCTCTGGCGCGAGTCGAACCAGCCGCTTCTCTCGCGGCCGCGCTCGTCGTCGTCATCGTCATCATCGTCGTCGGCGAACGCCAGATGGGCCGTGCCCATGGCCAGAGTCCCAGTGAGCAGGAGTGTCAGGACGGATTTCAATGGAAACGGGTTCATGTGTCGATCCTCCGACTCATTGGGTCTTGATGTAGGCGATGAAATCGGCCTTTTCGCCGGCGGTGCACTCACGTCCCAGGGTCCAGCGGCAGTTGCGGGTCAGCCATTTCTCGATCTTGGCGGGATCGGTGAGGCGCTGCGGATTCACCGAGGGCGCCATGGGTTCGATGACCTTGCCGGTGTTGGCCTGACGTCCCGGCTGGGTCAGGTCTCGACCATGACAGGTGACGCAACTGCGTGGAGCGGATCCGTCCGCTTGCGGATATTCCTTGGTCCAACCTGCCGCGCCGGCGGCTGGATCGGCCGCCCAGAGCGTAGCCGGCAGGATCAGGGTGCTTGCACTGAGCAGGACTGTGGCGAGGTGTCGTTTCATCGGTCGGTTCTCCGTTTGTGATCGGCCTGACACCGGTCGGGCTTCCCGCCGGCTGGATCAGGCTGTGCCGACAGCTTACGGAGGACTGCCTGACAAAAGGCTGACAGCGGTTGCCAGTCTTCGGTCAGGCGCCTTTGGTTAATCTGCCGCTCCAGGGCCTCGACACGCCCGAACCGACGAACGAACCAACCATTCATCCTGTACGGAGAACCCAGCCATGCCGAACGACTATCCGACTGACACGACCACCCTGCCCCATCATTCCGAACCGAAGACATCTGAACGGATTCGCGTCTGGGATCCACTGGTGCGCGTGTTCCATTGGTCACTGGTGGCCGGATTCGCCACCGCCTTCATCGTCGAGGACGATCTGCTCGGCGTCCATGTCTGGGCCGGCTATCTGGTGCTCGCCCTCGTCGCCGTGCGTCTGGTGTGGGGCCTGATCGGCACGCGCCATGCGCGCTTCAGCGACTTCGTGCGCAGTCCGGGCGCGGTGCTGGCCTATCTGCGCGATGTCGTGAGTCTGCGCGCACCGCGTTATCTAGGGCACAATCCGGCGGGCGGGGCCATGATCCTGCTGCTCCTGATCAGTGTCGCCGCGACCGGGATCAGCGGTCTGGCGCTCTATGGCGCCGAGGAATTCGCCGGTCCGCTGGCTGATGTGATGCGCGGTCTGCCGGCGTTCTGGGGCGATGTCCTGGAAGAGGCCCATGAAGTGTTCGCCTATTTCACGCTCGGTCTGATCCTGATCCATGTGGCCGGGGTGCTGGTCTCCAGCCTGCTGCATCACGAAAACCTGATCGGCGCCATGATCAGCGGCTACAAGCAGAAAGAGATCGAATGAGCGTTTCGCGACACATTAGACCTGGAGAGCCGCTACCATGCTTCACCGCCCTTCCATCGCCCGGTCTGCGCTGATGGGTCTGTTGCTCGTCGCGACCGGCGCCGCCCTGGCGACCACGGACGACGAGACTCGGGATTGGCGCCGTTGGCTGCGGATGTTTCCGAACATCGCTCCGGCCACTCAGCCGGCCTATCTCCAGGAGTGCGGTTCCTGCCATCTGGCCTATCCGCCCGGCGTCCTGCCGGCGGCGTCCTGGAACCGGATCCTGGCACCCGAGTCACTCGCCGATCACTATGGGGATGACGCCTCGCTGCCGGATGCGCTGGTCGCCGAGTTGCGGGGTTATCTGATGGCCAACGCCGCCGACGGATCGGCGCGCGTCCGCGAGCGGGCCTTCGCCGTGCCCGGTGCGGCGCAATCCGACACCGGCCTGCCGCGCATCACCGAGACACCCTATTTCATCCGCAAGCATCATCGGATTCCGGCACGTCTGGTCACGGACAACCCAGAGGTCGGCAGCTTCAGTCAGTGCAACCGTTGCCACATCGGCGCCGACCGTGGGATCTTCGATGAGCGTCAGATCGAGATCCCCGGCCTTGGACGCTGGAAGGATTGAGCATGTCCATCGAGTCACGCACACCGACAACGTCGGCTGAAACCGCCCGGCTGCTGCGACTGGCGACCTGGGCGTCGGTGAGCACTGCCGGCCTGCTGATCCTGGTCAAGGTCGTTGCCTGGGGGATGACCGGGTCCATCACGGTCCTGGCCTCCCTGATGGATTCGGCGATGGATGCCATGGCCTCCCTGCTGACGCTGTTCGCCGTGCGCTGGTCATTGCGGCCACCGGACGCCGAGCATCGTTTCGGGCATGGCAAGGCGCAGGCGCTGGCCGCGCTCGGACAGTCGGCGTTCATCGCCGGTTCGGCGCTGTTTCTCGGCTTGCAGGCCGTCGACCGCTTCCTGCATCCACGCCCGCTGACCGAGATCGGTGTCGGTCTGGGCGTGATCGCCTTCGCCATCCTGGTCACGCTGGCGCTGCTTGCGCTCCAGCGCCATGTCATCCGGCGCACCGGATCGCCCGCGATCCGCGCCGATGCTCTGCACTATGCAACCGACCTGGCCACCAACTCGGCCACCCTGGTCGCGCTCGGGCTGGCCGGTCTCGGCTGGTCGTGGATCGATCCGATCCTGGGGCTGGCCATCGGCCTCTATATCCTGTGGAGCGCCGCGCGGATCGGACGCGACGCCGTCGAGATGTTGATGGATCGCGAACTGCCCGATGAAGCGCGCTGGCAGATCCTGGAGCTGGCGCGCGCCATACCTGAGGTACGCGGTGCGCATGGACTGCGCACACGCCAGTCCGGCCAGTCGCTGATCATCCAATTGCATCTCGAACTCGACGACGTACTGCCCCTGCGTCAGGCCCATCAGATCGCGCTCGCGGTCGAGGCTCGGATACGGGAGCGTTACCCGGACTCGGACATCCTCATCCATCAGGATCCGGTCAGTCTCGGCCGCGAGGCGACGGACTCCTGAGATTCCGCGCCGGACGGCTCGGTCGGCGTGCGAAGTCCAGCCGTCGTTGAGCTGAAGGCGGATGCCCGTCACGGCGGGTTTGCGCCTCTGACCTCCGGTGGCGGCGACATCCTGGCGGCATGATGGATATCGACCTTGATCAGGGGCCGGCCATCCGGGTCGAAGAGATGGACGGCGCAGCCGATGCAGGGATCGAAACTGTGGATCGTCCGCAGGACTTCCAGCGGTCGCTTGACATCGGCCAGGCGATGGCCGACCAGGGCGCGCTCGTAGGGGCCGGGTATATCCCGTCCGTCGCGTGGTCCGGCGTTCCATTGACTGGCGACGACACATTGATAGTTCGCGATCAGGCCGGACGCACGATCGAGACTCACCCAATGGCCCAGCGCGCCGCGTGGCGCCTCGGTGAAGCCGAACCCGATCGACCGGGGCCAGCGCTGCGGCTGAGTCAGACGGGTGAAGGTCTCGGGGTTCCAATAGGCCCCCGAGCGGTTGTCGAACCAGCGCCGATACCAGTCATCCATCCGGTCGGCCACGATCTTGGTTTCCAGCATCCGGCAGAAGATGCGCCCCAGCGTTGAATTGAGCTGCCCGAAGGTCAGCCCCAGACCGCCTTCAGCGGTCGGATTGGTCCAGTATTGCTGCACGGCGCGGCGCACCTGTTGGTCGGTGGGGAGCGTGCCCCGCGCATGCATCGCCAGAATATGGGCCACCGGCCCGACCTCCATCGGCTTTCCGTCATAGCGCGGCGACTTGATCCAGGAATAGCGCTGGGACTCATCGAGCATGTAGTGCGAGGCGCCATCGGGCTTCGGCCCTGTGTAGTGGAGCGTCGTCGATCCGACCGAGGGGTGTTCGCCCGCGCTCGAACCCCGGTACCAGGCATGGGCGACGTTCTCGGTGACGAGGGCGGGGTCGAAGGGGTGCAGCCGCGTGGGATCGCCGGCCCGGATGACGCCCGGCGGAATCAGATAACCGGCGGGATAGTCGATGGCGCCGTCGCTGAACTCGGTTCTGACCAGCGCCGGATCGGGGAAATCGCCGAAACAGAGGAAATGGCCTTCCGTGGCGCCGATGCTCGCCCAGTCCCGGTAATGGCTCGCCAGCAGGAGGACGTCGGGAAGATAGACCTGATCGACGAAGGCCCGCATGGCGGCGATGGCGGTCTTGACGGTCTGCAATCCCGCCGTGTTGAGCGCGGTTCCGCCGGCGTCTTCGGTGATCCGCCCCGGATTGCGGCTCAGGGTGCAGGGCATGCCGCCCACCACCAGATTGGGATGCGGATTCTTGCCGCCGAAGACCGCGTGCAGTTTCACCACCTCGCGCGCCCAGCCCAGCGCCTCCAGATAGTGAGAGACCAGCAACAGGTTCGCCTCCGGAGACAGGGTGTAGGCGGGATGCCCCCAGTAGCCATTGGCGAACAGACCGAGCTGGCCCCGGCTCACCGTGCCGTTGAGCTTGTCCAGCAGCGTCTGGAAGTAGGCGGCATCGGGAAGCCGGCCCTGATTGGGTTTGTGGTCGGGATTGTTGCTCCGGGCCAGACTCGCGGTACCGGCTGGACTGGCCTTCAGCGCACTGACGACATCCACCCAGTCCAGCGCGTGGAGATGGTAGAAGTGCATGACATGATCATGCACATATTGGCCGCCGATCATCAGGTTGCGGATGTAGTCGGCATTCTTCGGCACCTTGATGCCAATGGCGTGTTCCACCGCCCGCACCGAGGTCAGTCCATGCACCACGGTGCAGACGCCGCAGATGCGCTGGGTGAAGGCCCAGGCATCACGCGGATCGCGTCCCTTCAGGATCAGCTCGATGCCCCGCACCATGGTACTGGAGCTGAGCGCGGGTTCGGTGATGACGCCGCCGCCCCGTCCGTCGGGTTCGGCATGGGCCTGGATCCGCAAATGGCCCTCGATGCGTGTCATGGGATCGATGATGACGTTCGGACGGGTGGCCAAAGTCGTTCTCCTGGGCAGCAGCGCTGGGTTAATGCCCCGACAGGTCAGGGCTGATCGGTATCGGATCGGTCGGGAGACGCTCAGTCGTCATCGTCGTCATCGTCGTGGCGGCGACGGCGATGATCGCGGTCATGGTGGTCGTGGTGGTCGTGGTCATCATGGTCGCGGCTACGGTTGCCGCGATGACCGTGATCGTCATCGTCATCATCATCGTCGTCGGCCAACGGGACATAGAATCCTTTCCGGCCGTTCCGGTTGAGACGATCCCAGAAGTCGGGTTCCGAGCAGCCGATGCAGCCATGTCCGGACATCATGGGAAAACTGGCGCCCTGATTCCATTTGATCGTGGCGCAGGCGTTATGCGTGACCGGCCCTTTACAGCCGAGCTTGATCAGACAGCCCCCACGGCGGGCAGCGGCATCATCGAAGGAGTGTGCCAAGGGGCCATCGTCGTATGTTTCCTCGCGATAGCATTCGTCATGGACGGTTTCGCCATAAAACATCGAAGGGCGACGAAGATCATCCAGATCGGGCATCCCGCGCGCCAGGTAATAGAGAATGAGGCCCGTCATCGCCTCCGGGATCGGCGGACAGCCGGGCAGGTTGATCAAGGGTTTGCCGATCCCGAGACGGCGCATCAAGTCCTGGATGGAGACCGCGCCCGTGGGGTTGGGCGCGGCCTTCGGCAGTCCGCCGAAGCTGGCGCAGGTGCCCACGGCGACGATCACCCCGGCGTTCTTTGCGGCCTCCTGAAAGCGGGCGACCCCGCTGCGTTCGCCGCTGACGAAATACCCGTTGTCCCACTGGGCGGGGATGGACCCGTCCACCACCAGCACATAGCCGGATCGTTGCGTGACGGAGCGGAGCTGTTCCTCGGCCTGCTCGCCGGCGGCGGCCATCAGGGTTTCCTGATAATCCAGGGAGATCAGGTTGAGGATCAGATTGTCGATCGTGGCGCCGCCCCGGAAGGCGAAGGAGTTCACCATGGATTCCAGACAGCCCGTGCATTCCTGAAACGACAGATAGACGACCGAGGGTCTGGTGCGTGCGGTCGCGGCGGCGGCCAGTTGCGGCGCCATGGCCTGCGGCAGGGCCATCAGCGACGCCATGCTTGCGCAGAAGGACAGGAGGCGTCGTCGGCTGATGCCCAGTTCGAGCAATCGCTCCGCCGTGGCCTCGTCGAGCATCGGATCCGCGTCCGTCCGCTCCTGCGCCCAGGTCGTGGGCTTCCGTAACACGGTGGTCATGGCCGTTTTCCCTCTGTCCGATTCGTTCGAGGCGTGTCGGCGTGCGTCGGCGGCGGTTCGACAGGCGAAGTCGCGAGTGCCTGGTCGAGCCGCTTCAATCCCGCGCGCAGGTCGGCCGCATGGGGTCTCAGGATGTCCGGGATCAGGGCGATCTCGATGAATTCCGCAACCGGGCCGTCCGGTTCGCCGGTGTGCGTCAGCCACCACACGCCGGGGTAGCGGGTCTCCCGGACGGTGATCCTGACCTCAGCCTCGATCACGGCGCTCACTTCGCCCGTCGACAGCGCCTCCTTGAGCGATCGATAGGTCGCCGGACGCATGCGCGGCAGCGATCTCAAATCGATCACGCTCGGTCTTCCCGATTCGATGAGACGCCCGAGCGCAAGCCGAATCTCGCGCAAGACGCCGTCGATCAGGGATGAATCACACGACTGCCGCCTGGAGCAGTCGGCACGAACCGGAATGTCGCCTGCCTCGATCATGATCGTTGCGCTCCGTATCCTGTCGATCCGATTCAGTCTTCAACTCAGCGCATCTCGAAGGCTTCCTGATGGAACCGCAAGCGTCCGCGCCAGGCGCGGGTCAGTCCGCGACGCAGCTGTCCGGCGAATCGGCGCGGACCGCAGAACCAGACCTCGACCTTGCGCGTGGCGTCGTGCAGGCGTGCAAGATGCTCAGCGGTCAGGGAGCGTCCGGCCTGACTGTCATGGATGTGGAGCGAGACGCCGGGCAGGTCCGCGCAGAGGGTCTCCAGGCGCGGGACGATGGGGTCGCGCTCCCGGTTGCGCGTGCTGTAATGCAGATCCGCGACCAGGGAGGCATCCGGGTTGACGTGCAAGTCCTCCAGCCAGGCGATGAAGGGCGTGACGCCGATCCCGCCGGCCACCCAGATCTGTCGAGCCTGGGAATCTCGGCGCGGTCGCACGAAGACGCCGTAAGGCCCCTCGACCGTCACCCTATGCCCCACGGCGATACGTTGCGGCAGCACGCGGGTGAAATCGCCCAGCGCCTTGATCATGAAGGTCACGCGGCGATCCCCCTGATCGGCGCCGGCGATGGTGAAGGGGTGATGCCCTTCCCAGCGATCGAAGTTCACGAAGGCGAACTGTCCGGCACGATGCCCCCGCCAGCGGGACTCCAACTGGCAGACCACCTCGACGACATCCGGTGCAGGTGTCGAGATCGAGACGATCGTCCCGCGTACCCGGCGGGTCCAGCCGATGAGACCCAGCAGCGACCACAGGGCCGCGACCGAGCCCGCCGCCAGCAACCCGCCGAACACCGGACCGAGCGGTTGGCTCCAGTAATGACTCGGGGCCAGCACGGCGGCGTGAAAAGCGAGCGCCAGGTACAACAGCGGCACCGCACGATGGAGATAGCGCCAGAGGTGATAGGGGAAAAGCTTCAGGAGACTCAAGACGACCACGGCGAGCACCAGATAGATGCCGATCTCGCCCAGTTCCTCGCCGATCTCGCGTAACTCATGCAGCCAGCCGCCGACATGATCTTCCAACGGGTGTCCGTGGCGACCGAACAGGTCTTCGATCAGGTCGTCGCAATCTTCCAGCAGCCAGTGCATGGCGGCGAAGACGCCCGCGAGAATGGCGCTCCATTTGTGCAGGCGGTAGACGCGATCCATGCCGCCGAGCGGGCGTTCCAGCCAGACCGGACGAGTCGCCAGCACCATCGTCAGCGACATCAGCCCGATCGCCAGCAGGCCGCTGAGGTAGAACGCCTGAGTGTAGATGGCCCACGGCAGGGAGTTGGCGCCGAGGCCGCTCACAGCAAGCATACCGGCCCAGACCAGGACGAGTAGCGCGATGAAACCGGTCAGGTAGATGTTCATGATGGCCTGGGCCTCGTGGATGAATCGGTTGGCGACTGGCGCCGAAACTCAGCGGAAATCATCGCGGCTCAATCCTTCGGTGGACTCCAGCCGTCGTTGAGCGTGCGCATGAAGGCGACGATGGCCGCTTCCTCCTCGGCGCTCAGTCCCAGCTTGCCGAGTTCATCTGTATTGACGTTGGCGGCGATCTCAGGCTCGGGCCAGCAGTTGCGGCCCGGCTCGGGCGCGTCGATCCGCTCGCACACCGGCTTGGTATCACGAGTGTTGTAGAAGTGGACCACCTCTTCCAGACTCTTGTGGGCGCCGTTGTGCATGTAGCTCTTGGCGAAGCCTTCAGAGGGTCGAAGGTCTGCATTGCGCAGACTGGGCACCTTGAACTTGCCCAGGTTCTCCCCGGCGCGATCGGCGAAGCGCGGCACCGTCTTGAGGAAACCGCCGAGTCCGGGATCGCGCCAGGCCGCGCCTTCGGGATTGCGCTCGCGTTGCCGGTACCACGGGTTGTCCGGGTTGCGCCCAACACCGAGATTGTCATAAGTGAAATCGGTGAAGAGCGGCGGCTCGCCGTTGGGACCGGGGGTGTGCGGGTGACAGGCGGCACAGTTGCCCTTGTCCTCGCGTGCGAACAGTTCCAGACCGAGCTGTTCCTGCTCGGCGAGCGGATAGCGTTGCGGATCCTTGAGGTGGTAGTCGTACTTGGAGCTGAAGGCGTTCATCTCGGGCGATGACTCGAAGGCCAGCAACGCCTGGGCGATGGCATTGAAGCCGTCGGTCGGATTGGCACACGCCGACTCGCCGAACCAGGCACGCAGCGCATCGCCCGAAGGTCCGGCACAGACACGCCGCACGAGTTCGGCATCATCCGTCAGATTCTGTTCGACCGGATTGAGAAACGGCCCCTGTGCCTGTTCGGCCGTCGGATGACCGAGCAGCCAGCCGGTGGCGCGACCATCCCAGAAATTGCCGCCGACGAAATGGTCTTCCTCGCCATCGAGATGCAGCGGCGGACTGAAGCTGGCGTAAGCCGCCATCAGTGGACGGCGGTTGCCGAAGCGTCCGGCGACCGCGCCCTCATGCACACCGCCAGCGGCATTGATCGCGCTGGCCGGGCCGGTCCAGCCGGCGATCGGCGCATGACAGCTCGCGCAGGACTGTCCGGGCGGCTCGGAGAGCGTGGCATCGAAGAAGAGCGCCTTGCCGAGCGCCACCAGATCCGCGTCGGCCTGGACGATCGGCGTGGCGACCAGGAGTCCGGCCAGTGTCAATGCGTGAATCGGCTTCGTCCGGTTAGTCGTCGGCATACCATCCTCGTCGATCATCAGTTCACCAGCACCCCAGGCGTCAAAATGGCTTGCCGGCCCGACTGACTCAAGGCCGGTCGAGCCGATGCTCGACACGCACCCGGCTGCCGGGCGGCGGATCGATAGCGAGCTGTGCATGGAAATGTGCCGATTGAGCCTGACGATTGCGACGCATCAGGCTGGCATCGGTTTCGGCCAGCGCGCGCCCGTCGGCGCCCAGGACCGTGATATGCACCTGTCCCGGAATGGCGCCGCGTCCCGGAATCCGTGGTTTAACCGTCCCGCGCACGGTCAGGGTGGATGCCGCCGCGTCCGGGTCGACCTGGACGAATCCGACCGTGAAGCGGCTCGACGATGAGCGCTCGACACTGAGCGATGTGCTCGGCCCCGCCGCCTCCGGAGTCGTGCTCATGAGCAGTAGGGCCAGGGCCAGCGGCCCGGACATGATCGCGTGGGGATTCAGACGCATGCTGTCTTACCTCGGTTCGTCGTCAGCGTGAGATCAGGGGCGAATCCGTGTCGAACGCGCCCCATCAGGTGTTGAGCCGCCCGGACTTCAAGGCCGGAACCAGCCAGTAATGCACATCGCCGCCCCGGAACTCCTCGGCCAGCTCCGCCAGCAGCGTCTCGGCGATCGACAGCGGCAGATGGAGCATGAACAGCACCCGCCGACTGCGCCCCGCGACCTGTTCGGCGAGACTCATCGAGGACTCCGAGGAACCGTGACCGGACACCGGCAGGCTGGTGAATCCGAGCACGTCCTCGCGTTCGAGCAGCCATTCGGTCAGCAGATCCTCGGCGCGTGGCGGGATGACCAGATAAAGCACGGTGTCAGACATGATCGATGGCTCCCGGCTGGGTGGCGGCCGCCCCTGGCTCTCCGGCGGGCGGCACGGCGGCGCGCTTCACGCGCCGCCGATCACCGAAACGCCGATAGAGAATGGGCAACAGGATCAGGGTCAGCAGGGTCGCGCTGAGCAGGCCGCCGATGACCACGATGGCCAGCGGGCGCTGGATCTCGGAGCCTGGGCCGGTGGCAAACAGCAGGGGCACGAGACCGAAGGCGGCGATGTTGGCCGTCATCAGCACCGGACGCAGACGCCGCTGTGCGCCCTCGACCACGACCACGTCCATCGGCCGCCCGAGCGCGCGCAGTTGATTGAAATAAGTCAGCATCACCACGCCGTTGAGTACGGCGATGCCCAGCAGGGCGATGAAACCGACCGAGGCCGGCACCGAGAGATATTCCCCGGTGAGCGCCAGCGCAAACACCCCGCCGATGAGCGCGAAGGGCACGTTCGAGAGCACCAGCAGCGCCTGACTGACCGAGCCGAAGGTCGAGAACAGCACCAGGAAGATCAGCCCCAGCGCGATCGGCACCACCAGCGCCAGACGCGCGGCGGCGCGCTGCTGGTTCTCGAACTCGCCGCCCCATTCGAGCCGGTAGCCGGACGGCAGCTCGACCTGCTCGCTCACGGCGCGCCGCGCCTCCTCGACGAAGCCGACCAGATCGCGCCCTCCGACGTTGGCGATGGCCACCGCCAGGTTGTTGCCGCGTTCGCGGGTCAGGGCGACCGGCCCCTCGATACGTTCCAGTCGCGCCAGATTGGTCAGCGGAACCGAGCCGCCCTCAGGCGCCGCCACGCGCAGACTGGCAAAGCGCGCCGGTGACTGGCGCAGATCCTCGGGGCCACGGATCACCACGGGTCGCCGCTTGCCTTCCAGATAGACGGTGCCGACCGTGACGCCCTCGACCTGGGCGCGCAGCGTCCCGGCGAGCGTGTCGGCGTCGATGCCGAGCCGTCCGGTCTCCAGACGATCGACGACCAGATTCAGATATTGCGCACCCGCATTGCGTGGGGTGTAGACGTCCTGGGCGCCGTCGATGCCCTGGAGCACGCCGACCACGGACTCGGCGAGCTGGTCGAGCCGCGCCGGGTCCGGGCCGAAGATCTTGACCGCCAGATCACCGCGCACGCCGGTGAGCATCTCCGAGACGCGCATCTCGATCGGCTGGGTGAAGGCGTACTCGACACCGGGGAAGCGTTCGAGTACCTGCCGGATCGACTCGACCAGCGCCTCCTTGTCCGGCACCCGCCATTCTTCCATCGGCTTGAGGACGAGGAAGCTGTCGGTCTGATTGAGTCCCATGGGATCAAGGCCCAGTTCGTCCGAGCCGGCGCGGGCGACGATGGACTCGACCTCCGGTACCTCTTCGAGGATGGCGCGCTGGACCCGTTGATCGATGGCGATCGACTCGGCCAGAGTGATCGAGGGCAGCTTTTCGAGCTGCACGATCAGGTTGCCCTCGTCGAGCGTCGGCATGAAGGCCTTGCCGATCAGGGTGTAGACATAGCCGGCGACCACCAGCATCAGGATGGCGGCGGCGATGACCCAGCGCGAATGACGCAGGGACGCCGTCAGCACCGGAGCATAGAGACGCCCGAGCATCCGCGGCAGCCAGGGTTCGTGTTCGCCGTGTCCGGCCTTGAGCAGATAGGAGGCCAGCACCGGGATGACGGTGAGCGAGAGCAGGAGCGCACTGGCCAGCGCAAAGACGATGGTCAGGGCCACCGGCACGAACAGCTTGCCTTCCAGTCCCTGGAGCGTCAGCAGCGGCAGGAAGACGATGATGATGATCAGGATGCCCGAGGACACAGGCACCGCCACCTCGCGCGTGGCGCGATAGATCAGGTGCAGGCGCGGCAGACGCCGACCCGATCCGCCCTGGGCGAGCTGGGTGACGACGTTCTCGACCACCACCACGGCGGCATCGACCAGCATGCCGATGGCGATCGCCAGTCCGCCGAGCGACATCAGATTGGCCGAGAGACCGAACTGCTGCATCAGGATAAAGGTCGCCAGCGCGGCCAGCGGCAGGATCAGCGCCACGGTCAGGGCCGCGCGCGCATCGCCGAGAAAGAGCACCAGCAACACGATGACCAGGACCGTGGCCTCGATCAGCGCCTTGGAGACGGTATTGACCGCGCGCTCGACCAACATGCCACGGTTGTAGAAGACATCGAGCCTGACGCCCTCGGGCAGGCTGGGCGCCAGTTCGTCGAGCTTGGCCTGGATACCGTCGACCAGAGCGCGTGCATTGGCGCCGCGCAGTGCCAGCACCAGCGCCTGGACCGTCTCGCCCTGACCATTACGGGTCACGGCGCCATAGCGGGTCAGGGCCGAGAGCCGGACCTCGGCGATATCGGCCACGCGCACCGGCTGGCGGGTGTCACCGCCGACCACGATCGCGCCCAGGTCATCGAGCGTCTGGATAGCGCCGGCACTGCGCACCAGCAGGACTTCTTCGCCCTCGTCAAGCCGGCCGGCGCCGTCGTTGCGGTTGTTGGCCGCGATGGCCGCGTGCAACTGATCCAAACTGATGCCGCGCGCCGCGAGCCGCGCATTGTCCGGCACCACCTCGAAGGTGGTCACGAAACCGCCGAGCGAGTTGACGTCGGCCACGCCGGGCACCGAGCGCAGGGCGGGCCGGATCGTCCAGTCGAGCAGGTCGCGCCGCTCGGCGAGACTGAGCGAACCGCCCTCGATGCTGAACATGAACATCTCGCCCAGGGGCGTGGTCATGGGCGCGATCCCGCCCTCAATGCCCTCGGGCAGATTGCCCCAGACACTGTTGAGCCGCTCGGCGACCTGTTGGCGCGCCCAGACGATGTCGGTGCCTTCGGCGAAGTCGATGGTGATGTCGGTGAGCGCGTACTTGGCGATCGAGCGCAGCATGGTCTGACGCGGCAGACCCAGCATCTCGACCTCGATCAGACTGGTGATGCGCGCAGCCACTTCCTCGGGCGTCATGCCCGGCGCCTTGACGATGATCTTGACCTGGGTCGTCGAGACATCGGGAAAGGCGTCGATGGGCGTGAGCTGAACGGCGCGCCAGCCGCCGCCGATGAGCAGCGCCACGACCAGCAGCATCAGCAGTCGCTGGGTGAGCGCGAACTGGATCAGACGCGCGAGCATCACTCGCCTCCCAGCCAGGCGGCCTTGAGCGCCACCACGCCGGTGATGGCCACGCGATCCTCGGCGCTCAACGCGGCGGCGCTCACCACGGCATCCTGTTCCTCACGGGCGAGCAGGGTCACGGGCAGCGCCTCGAAGCCGCCGGGACGGGCGACGAACACGTAGACCTCCGCGCCCTGACGCACCAGGGCCGCCGCCGGCAGCCGCCAACCTGCCGCCTCGGTCGCCGTTGCGGTCGCCAACTGCACCTCCACGAACTGTCCCGGACGCAGTTGACCGCTCGGATCGCTGATCTCGGCGCGCACCACCACGCCCTGATCGCGCTCGTCGACCCACTGACCGATGGTGATGAGCCGTCCGGCGAGATCCGGCTGGGCGGTCGGCCACACCCGCGCGCCGACCTGGAGACCGGCGACCTGGTCGGCGGGGACATGGATCTCCAGCCACAGCGGATCGAGATCGCCGAGACGATAGAGCGCGGTGGCGCCGTCGACCGACTGGCCGGTGCTCACCAATTGCTCCAGGACTACGCCGCCGATCGGGGCGCGCACCGGCAGCACGCTGGTCAGACGCCGGGTCCGGGTCAGGGTCGCGATGTCCTCGGCCGAGAGTCCGGCGAGTTCGAGCAACTGGCGCTTGTGATCGACCAGAGTGGCCTGTTCGCGGTATTTGGATTCGCTTTCGACCGATCGCCGCTCGGCGATGAGGCCTTCGCGCTGGAGTGCACGGTCGCGGTCGCGTTCGCGCTCGGCGAGTTCGAGCCGGATCAGCGACTCCAGATAGGCGCTCTGGGCTTCGATCAGGGCGGGGCTTCGCAGCTCGGCCAGGATCTGACCGGCACTGACCGTCTCGCCCTCGGCGACCCGCAGACGTTCGAGCACACCGCTCCAGGGCGCGGCCACCACCCGCAGTTGCGGATTGGGGACGACCACGGCGGCGGGATAACGGCGCGAATGCTGTTCGGCGGCGGCCTGGGGCGCGGCCCACTGGATCTTGAACGCCTGTTGCTGTTCGGCGCTCATGGGGATGGTGTCGCCCGCCCGGCCGCAGAGCGGAGCGAGCAGGAGCAAAAGCGCCAGACCGGGCAACGCCCGTTTGGATCGAGTCGTCGGCATCACTGTGGAATGACTCCCAGGGCTTGATTGAGTCGGGCGCGGGCGCGGCCCTGTTCGAGGCGTCGCAACTCCAACGCGACATTGGCCTCGCGGGCGCTGTCCTCGGCGCGCAGCAGGGTCGTGAGATCGGCCTCGCCGAGTTCGAAGGCGCGGCGCACCAGGGCGAACGCCTCGCGTGCGGCCTCCTGGCGCCGTTCGGCGATCGCGAGCGATTCGGCGGCGCCGCTCCGGCCGAGATGTGCGGCGATGAGCTCGGCTTCGGCCTGACGGAGCAGACTCTGGCGTTCGCTGGCCTGTTCGGTGTACACCCGTTCGGCGGCGGCGATGCTTGGCGCGGACTGGCTGGCGAGTCCAAAGGGAATGGAGAGTTCGAGCTGGAGCGCGGTGTTTTGATCGGCACCGCGCGCGTCCCGCGTCACCGTGGTGCCCAGGCTCAGGACGGGATGGCCGGTGCGTTCGCTGCGTGCTTGGTCGCGCTGACGGCGCGCGACCCCGACGGCACTGTCGGCCTCGCGCATGAGCGGATGATCGGGCGGGAGCTGGTCGCTCAGGTCCGGTGGCACGGCCTCATCGCTGTCGTCGGGCAGAGTCGTCTGTCCCGTCAGATGGCGATAGCGCGCGAGCGCCTCCTCGGCCTCCATCCGCGCCGACTGGTGTTCGGCCTCGCGATCGAGCACGGCCTGATGGGCCACCAGGGCATCGACGCGCGCCAGATCGCCGGCCGCCAGACGCTTGTCGACCGTCGTCGCCAGGGCGCGTGCATTCGCCAGCGCCTGAGCCGCTTGATCGGCCCGCCCCTGGGCCAGCCGTGCGTTCCAGATCGCCTCGCGCACCCGTCCGGCCATCTCCCAGCGCAGGAGTCCGGTGAGCGTCTCGGCTTGCTCGCCGAGCGCGGCGGCGACGGCCTGACGCGCTGTGCGCTGCCCCGGCATCCACAGCGGCAGCTCGACCATCGCCTCCCACTCGTAGGCGCCATTGTTGGCGGTCGCCTGATCGCTCAGGTGCTTGATGCGGAGTCCCGGATCGCTGGCCACCAGGCTTTCGGCCTGACGGCGCGTGGCCTCGCCTTCGTCGCGAAGCGCACCGACCCGCGCGCGCTGGCCTTCCAGATCGAGCGCCGAATCGATCGCCTCGCCCAGCGTGCCGGCGTCCGCCGCGGCCGAACCCAGGAGCAGACAGAACAGGATCAGCCGCGCTCGGCGGCGATGACTGGTCTTTGGGGTATGAGGAATATGTGAGTCCATGGCGCCATGCTAGAGCGCCAAGCTGAAACCAACCTGAATCGGTCAGCGTCCGTCGAGCCCAGCATCCTGGAGCGGCAACCGGACATCCACGCGCAGCCCGCCGAGTTCACCCTCGCGCTCGAAGCCCAGGACACCCTGATAGCCGGCGACGATCTCCTTGACGATCGCCAGTCCCAGACCATGCCCGCCGACCTGCTCATCGAGTCGCACCCCGCGCTCGGTGATGTCGGCGATGGCATCCTCCGAACAGCCCGGACCATCGTCCTCGACCAGCACGACCAGTGTCCCGGCCTCGACATGGAGCCGGGCGCGCACGCGCTCGCGCGCCCACTTGCAGGCGTTGTCGAGCAGATTGCCGAGCAGCTCCAGCATGTCCTCGCGATCGAGGGGGAGGGGCGCCTCGATCGCGCACTCCAGATCGATCCGCAGCGATCGTCCGGCATGGATGCGTTCGAGCAGACGCTTGAGCACCGGCAGTTCGGCGGCCGGCTCGAAGCACTCACCCACGCCGCCCGCCCCGGCCAGACGCGCGCGCTTGAGCTGGCGCTCGGCGATCCGGCGCAGGTGCTCGACCTGATCGAGCAGTCCGGCGCGTGTCTCGGGCGTCAGATGTAACGTCGGATCACTCAGGTACTGGCGCAGCAGCACCAGCGGCCCTTTGAGAGCATGCGAGAGATTGCCCGCCGCCGTCCGCGAGCGTTCCAGACGCTGACCGAGCAGAACCAGCAGGCGGTTGAGCTTGCGTACCAACGGCTGCATCTCGCGCGGCACGTTCTCGCTCAGGGTGATGAGGCGTCCGCGTTCGAGCTGCTCGATGTCCCGGTAGATGGGCCGCAGTCCCGCGAAGGCGCGGCGCACGATGAGGCGCTGGATCAGCAGACTCAGCAGCAACCCGAGCACCGCCATGATCGCGAACAGTCGCTCGAAGTGACGCAATTCAGCACTCAGCGGCCGGATGTCTTCAGCGATGACCACCACCAGATCATGCTCGCCAAAGCGGTAGCCTTCCGCCCAGGCCACGAGGTGCTGTTCGTCCGGCCCTTGCAACGTCCAGTGTCGAGTCTCTCCGGGACGCAGCGCCGGACTTTCGAGATCCGTATCCCACAGCGAACGTGAGCGCAGAGGCTCTCCCGTCGCCGGGACGATGACGAAATAGTGTCCCGAATAGGGTTGCTCATAGACGGGCGTCAGGTGCGGTGATTCCAGATGCGGGGCGCCCTGCGCATCGAACCCGAGCGCGCCGAGCAGTCCCTCGGCGTCGTGTTCCAGACGCGAGAACACGAAGGCATTGGCGGTGTGATGCAGGGCGGCATGCCCGAGCCACCAAGCGCCGCCGATCAGCAGCGCCAGACTGAGCGCCAGTCCCAGGTGGAGTCGGCCTTCGAGCGATGTCATCGTTTCAGCAGATAACCCTGGCCGCGCAGGGTCTGGATGCGATCGCGGCCGATCTTCTCGCGCAGGCGCCGTATGTAGACCTCGATCAGATTGTCGCCCCGCTCGGCCTCCAGCTCATAGACGTGCTCCAGGAGCTGCGCCTTCGACAGGATGCGCCCTGGATTGAGCATCAGATAGCGCAACAGCCGGAACTCGGTTCCGGTCAGTTCGCGAACCTCGCCGTCGGGACGGGTGACGTGCTGCCGATCCTCGTCGAGCGACAGACCGCCGACGGCGAGCGCCGGGCGCAGGTTGCCCGATGCGCGCCGAGAGAGGGCGTTGAGACGCGCGATCAGCTCCTCGACATGGAAGGGTTTGCCCAGATAGTCGTCGGCGCCGGCCTTGAGTCCATCGACACGTTCATGCCAGGCATCGCGCGCGGTCAGAATCAGGACCGGCACGGTCAGACCACGGGCGCGCCAGTGTCTCAGCACCTCCAGACCGGGGCGTTTGGGCAAACCGAGATCGAGCACGATGACGTCATAGGGTTCGGTCTCGCCCAGGCGCTCGCCGATCGCACCATCTTGTGCCTGATCGACCGCGAAGCCGGAGGCATTCAGGGCCGGCAACAGGACCGTGATCTGTGCGGGATCGTCTTCGACCAGCAATAAGCGCATAACCGATGTCTCTCACTCAGTCATCGTGCGACGATTCGATCAGGGCGCCGCCGGCGGCATCAAATTCGAGTTCGTGGACCAGACCCGCCGGGTCGAGGATGCGAATCTCGTAGACATAGCGCCCATGCTCCCGATCCAGTTCCGCCTCCAGCAACTGACCCGGCTGAATCCGTGCGGCCCGTCGCATCACCTCGGACATCGACAGGATGCGGCCGTCATCACGCAGACGTTTGACGCTGTCGTGATCCAGGTGATCGCCCAGAACCGAGACATTGAAGGTCAGCGCACCGATGAGAAGGAGGCATGACAGATGAGCGACAGGCGTCATGGTGATGACCAGGGCCTCGTTGACCAGATGATTGACCAAGAGAGGAGTAGTCTGATCCGGCAAGCTGAATTGCCGCTGAACAGCTTGACGCCTAAACGCGAACAGGCCGGGCTACCCCGGCCTGAATGAGTCGACCTGTCAGGTGCGCAGATCTCAGGCGGCTTTCGGCCGCTCAGTCGACGCATGCTCGATGGCCGGACTCGCGCCCGCTGCGCGGATCTCGATGCGCCGCGGCTTCATCGCCTCGGGCACCTCGCGGACCAGATCGATGTGCAACAGACCATTCTCGAGACGCGCCTCCTGGACCTTCACATAGTCGGCGAGCTGGAAGCGGCGCTCGAAGGCGCGATTGGCAATGCCGCGATAGAGGAAGTTACCCTCGCTCTCGTTCGCCTGACGCTGCCCCGTGACGGTGAGCAGGTTCTCCTTGGCCTCGATGCCCAGTTCGGCCTCGGTGAATCCGGCCACGGCGAGCGTGATGCGATAACGATTCTCGTCGAGCAGCTCGACGTTGTAGGGCGGATAGCCGCCCGGCTCGGTGCGATAGGCCGTCTCCAGCGCATTGGCCAGACGATCGAAGCCGATCATGGAGCGAAACAGCGGTGAGAAGTCGAGTGTGGACATGACATATTCTCCAATGAGCAATATGAACAACGATTTGGCGTTCGGTCGAACCGCCGGTTTCACAGTCCCCATGTGGGCGACTGCTTGCATTATGTAACGTAGCAACGGGTTAGCACTCTGTCAAGGGGAGTGCTAATTCTGTCCTTGCTTGAAACCGAGGATGCATCATGACTGATGCGCCCTATCCCTGTGATTCCAGTCGCCTGCTGGACAACACCCAACGCGCGGCCTTATGCACGAGAGGACGAGGGCAAATCCTGGTGGTCTTGTTGTTGTCTGATCGTGACACCACCCTATGGGATGTCGTGGCCCAGCGCCCTCCATCCGCCCCGGTTCTCCAGCCTCCATGCTCGAAATCCGCGACCTTTACCGCCAGTTCAATGGCCGCCCGGTCCTTCAGGGCATCTCAATGCGTCTGAAACCTGGTGAATATGTCGCCATCACCGGCGAATCCGGCGTCGGGAAGTCCACGCTGTTGAATGTGATCGCCGGTCTGGATCGGCCCGATCGCGGCCGTCTGGTGCTCGACGGCGAAGACTACGCGGCGCTCGACGAGGACGCCTTGACACGCCTGCGGCGCGACAAACTCGGCTTCGTCTTCCAGGCGTTCCATATCCTGCCGCATCTCTCACTGCGTCAGAATGTGGCTCTGCCGCTCTGGCTCAAGGGTCAGGGCGGCCGGCGGGCGGATCGTCAGGCCGAGCATCTGCTCGACGCCGTGGGGTTGGGCGACCGCGCCGAGAGCTGGCCACGCGAGCTGTCCGGGGGCGAGATGCAGCGCGTCGCGATCGCCCGCGCTCTGGCGCACAAGCCACGCCTGATTCTGGCCGACGAACCCACGGGAAACCTGGACCCCACCAACGCGGCTCGCGTGTTGAGGTTGCTGGGCGAGCGGATCCGTAGCGCCGAAGCCATGGGAATCCTGGTCACGCATTCGCCGGAAGCGGCCAGGAGCGCCGATCGCGTGTTGCAGCTCACGCCCGAAGGACTGCACGAGTGAGGCTCGCCCCCGTCTTTTTCGGTTCGCTGACACGGCGTCGCGCCGCGACGCTTCTGTCCTTCGCCGCTATCGCGCTGGGGGTCGCGCTCGGAATGGCGGTGCAGGCGGTCAACCAAGCCGCACTGACTGAGTTCGGTCGCGGTCTGCGAACCCTGGCGGGAGCCGCCGACCTCCAGGTCGTCGGACCGCGCGGCGGCTTCGACGAGGCGCTCTATACGCAACTGGCGGCACGCCCTGAGGTCGCGCAGGCGAGTCCGGTGCTGGAAGTCTGGACCGAACGCATCGGCAGTACGGATACGCTCCGCCTCCTTGGCCTCGATCTGTTCGTGATCGGCGCCGTCACGCCCGCGCTCTGGCCGCGCCCGGCAGAGATCGAAGGCCAATCCGGGCATGAGGCGCGCTTTGCAGCCCTCGCCGAAGACAGCCTCTTTCTCAGTGCTGCCGCTCAGACGGCCCTCGCGGTCAAACCCGGCGACCGGCTGCGCGTCTATGCCGGTTCCCAGCCATTGGAGCTACGGGTGGCCGGCGATATACCGGGAGCCGCCGAAGATCGCCGGCTCGCCGTCATGGACATTGCGGCGGTTCAGAAACACTTCGCCCGGATCGGGCGGCTGACGCGCATCGATTTGAGACTGGTCGAGGGTCTCGACGTCCAGGCCGCCCGCGCCGTGCTGGAGCCACGGCTACCGGCGGGCGTGTGGCTGGAGGTTCCGCAAGTCGCCGAGGGCCAGGCGTCGAATCTCTCGCGCGCCTACCGGGTCAATCTCACCCTGCTGGCGGCCATGGCACTGGTGACAGGCGCCTTCCTGGTCTTCTCGGCGCAAGCGCTGTCGGTCGTGCGGCGGCATACTGAGCTGGCGTTCCTGCGCGCCATCGGTGTGGGCCGCCGTCAGCTCTTGGCCTGGCTGCTGGCAGAAGGGGCGCTCGTTGGACTCTTGGGCGCGGTGGTCGGTGTCATACTCGGTCATGGTCTCGCCTTCGGTCTGCTCAGGCTGCTCGGCGGCGATCTGGGGGCCGGATTCTTCGCCGGCCTGTCGCCGACCCTGAGAATCGACCCCTGGGCCACTGGGGTGTACGTCCTGCTCGGTGTCGGGGCGGGCGTGGCCGGAGCCTGGCTCCCGGCGCGCGAGGCCGCCCGCATCGCGCCGGCCCAGGCGCTCAAAGCCACTGACGATTCAGTCCTGTCCCAGCGGCGTGGATACCCCGGACTGGGACTCATACTGATGGCGGCGGGTCTGCCGCTCTGTGCCCTGCCTCCGATCCAGGGACTGCCGATCGGCGGCTACCTGGCCATCTTCGGCCTGCTGGCGGGAAGCATCCTGTGGCTGCCGATGCTCGCGTCGGGACTCGCGCGGGTCGTGCCGCTGCGGGGACCGGTACCTGTGCGGCTTGCCGCCGCCCGGTTGCGGGCCGCCCCTGGGATGAGCGCGGTCGCCGCCACGGGCGTCCTCGCCAGTGTGGCCCTGGTGGTCGCCATGGCGATCATGGTCAATTCGCTGCGTGGATCGGTCGATGTCTGGCTCGGCCAGATCCTTCCCGCTGACCTCTATCTGCGCGCCGGACGCGCCCAGAGCGGCGGTGTTCTGAACGAAGCGCTACAGGCGCGACTCGCGGACGTACCCGGTGTGGCTCGAATCGAGTTCACCCGTCATGAGAGTCTGCGACTGGCCTCCGGCCAACCGCCGGTCGCGCTGCTGGCCCGGCCCGTGTCCCCCGATGGACGCGAACTCCCGCTGGTCGGTTCAGCGCGGGCGGTGGTCGAGGGCGAGACGGCGATCTGGATCTCCGAGGCGCTGCACGACCTCCAGGGCTGGCGTCCGGGTGATCGTGTTCGGCTGCCGCTGGCCGGCTCCGAGGTGCAGGTCCAGATCGCCGGGATCTGGCGCGACTATGCACGCCAGACCGGCAGTCTCATGCTGGATCTCGCCGACTACCGGCGCCTGACCGGTGATCACTCGGCGCAGGATGCCGCCATCTGGCTGGCGCCCGGTGTCGACACGCTCAGCGTGGCCGAGGCACTCAAGGCGGCGGGCGGTTCGGGTGCACTGGAGGTCACGGTACCAGGTGAGATTCGCGCCATCAGCCTGAGAATCTTCGATCGCGCCTTCGCCGTGACCTATGTTCTGGAGGCCGCCGCCGTCATCATTGGTCTGGCCGGTGTGGCCGCCAGCTTTGCCGCGCTCGCGGCAGCGCGGCGTCGGGAGTTCGGTCTGCTGCGCCACCTGGGGCTGACGCGCGGTCAGATCGGCGTTCTGCTCGCTCTCGAAGGCAGTCTGGCGGCCGGTGTCGGGATACTCGGCGGACTGACGGTCGGCGGCGCCATTGCCTGGATTCTGATCGAGGTCGTGAATCGTCAGAGTTTTCACTGGAGCATGGACCTGAGCGTCCCCTGGCTGTCGCTCCTGGTATTTGCCGGCACGCTCGCCACCCTGGCCAGCCTCGCCGCCGTGCTCGCTGGCCGGCAGGCCATGCGCGAGGATGCCGTGCTGGCCGTGCGTGAGGATTGGTGATGCATCGACGCACCTGTCTGCTGGCTCTCGCCGGCCTGCCCCTGACCCGCATCGTGGCGGCGACTGCGCCGGCCACCGACTCCGCCGACGCGGAGATCGACCCGGCGATCGCTTTCGACGCCGTACTCCCCGGTCGCGTTCTCCGCTTCCCGGACGATGAGGGAGCCCACCCCGGATTCCGCACCGAATGGTGGTATGTGACCGGTTGGCTCAAGGGAGCGGACGACGACCCGCTCGGCTTTCAGATCACCTTCTTCCGCGTGCGTACCGGAATCGGTGAGGACAACCCAAGCGCCTTCGCTCCACGCCAGCTGCTGTTGGCCCATGCGGCCATCGCCGATCCTCGACTGGGCCGCTTGCGTCACGATCAACGCGCCGCCCGCGTGGGCTTCGAACGCGCCGGATACGCCACGGATCGGACGCACGTCTGGCTCGATGATTGGTCGTTCGAGCAAAGCGATCAGCACTATGCCACGCGTGTGAATGCGGAGGACTTCGCCTATGACCTCCGGCTGGCCTTCACTGGAGCGCCCATGCTCAACGGCGACCAGGGGTTCAGCCGCAAGGCGCCCGACCCACACCATGCCAGCTACTATTACAGCCGGCCACACTTGCAGGTCGAGGGTCGGTTGACGCTCGACGGTCGCCGACACGCCGTGAGCGGGCGCGCCTGGATGGATCACGAATGGTCGAGCGCCTACAGTCCGGAAGGCGCCGACGGCTGGGATTGGGTCGGCCTGAACCTGGATGATGGCGGCGCTCTCATGGCCTTTCGAATGCGTCGACCTGACGGCACAGCACTCTGGGCGGGGGCTACTCGGCGCTTCCCCGATGGCCGTACTCGGTCGCTTGCACCGGAGCAGGTCGAATGGCTTCCGCTTCGACGCTGGCGGTCGCCACGCACCGGCATCGAGTACCCGGTCGAGTGGAGTCTGCGTATCGGCGATCGTCGTTACGACCTCCGCCCGCTGATGGACGACCAGGAGCTCGACAGTCGTCGCTCAACGAACACCCTGTATTGGGAGGGCGCGATTCATATTCTCGAGGCCGGACGCGAGATCGGGCGCGGCTATCTGGAAATGACCGGATATGGAGACAGGATTCAGGTGGGTTGACGGCCAATCCAGGCCGATACGCCATCACCGCTCGCAGGACGCCATGACGCTCATCGACTTCGAGACCCGTAATCCATGAAACCACCTCCACCCCAGATCCTCTGGGAGATCGACATCCCACTGGCGACCAACCCGCGTCTGCTCAAGACACTGGCCCTGGTCGCCGGACTGGCGGCGCTGATTCCCAGCCTCTTCATGAGTGTCATTCTGGCCGCCCAGGGAGAGTGGGACGGCATTCCGGCCCTGGCGGGACTTTTTGCAGTGGTCGGCGTGGGTCTGTTCGTCAGCTTCGTGCTGATCGCCCTGATCGTCTTCGGCAACCGTCTGCGCACGCGCTATACGCTCGATGCCCAGGGGATCCACCAGGAGACCATCGACCGCACCAGTCGGCTCGTCAACCGCCTCACCGTGCTCGGCGGCGCGGCGAGCGGACAACCCGGACCAACGGGCGCCGGACTGACCGCCCGCGCCCGTGAGAGCGAGCGGCTCGATTGGCGCGGCGGTTTCAGCCTCCAGGTCCAGCCGCGTGCCCATCGGCTGATCTTCCGCAACGCCTGGCGACCGCTGATGGAGGTCTACTGCACACCCGAGAATTTCGGGCAGGTCGAGGCGCTGGCACGCCATTTCATGAGTCGGCACCACACTCCCGAGCGAAAGCCGGCGCGCTCACCCCTGCCGTCCTATCTGGGGCACTCCGTGCTGATCCTGCTGGCGGCCTTCATCCTGTTCACCGTGCACGATGAATTCGACCTGGACCTCTTCGCGCCGATCCTGGTCATGGCCTTTGCGCTGGCGACGCTGTGGCTGATTCCGCTGTTTGGCTATGTCGTGCTGCTGGTCAATGCCGGTATCCTGGCGTCCCTGGTGATGGTCTCCCTGGAGGAGCGGGTCTCCTACATCCGCCCGTCGGAACGCTACCGTCACTACGAGGTTTTCTCCGACGCCGACTGGGCGTTACTCGGCTTCGGCCTCCTGGCTCTGGGGTATCTGTCCTGGCTGGCGTGGCGGGCGGCACGCGGACGCCTGCTGCCGCTGCTGATGCGCGATCAGGACGATCAGACCGGACCGGGTGGCTGAGGTATTCCACGCACGATCACGACAAGACCACTGGAGAACAGAACACATGCCATTCACGACACGGTCAAGCGGGGCGCTGTGGAGCCTGCTGCTCATGCTCCTGACGTTCGGGACCGTTCAGGCCGATTCCACCGCCGAAGTCGAGCGGATCCTCAGCGACATTCGCCAGGATCAGCCGTTGCCGAGACTGGACTATCTGCACCCTGTCGCCCCCATCAACCCCGGATGCGCGGCGTTCGAGGGGCGGTACGGCGCCGTCGCCATCCAGGTCGAAACCCACCCTGACAGTCCGCGTGTCGCCTCGCTTCTGCTCCAGATCCCCGGTCCGGATCAGACCCGTGCCCTGCTCCCGGCGGTCTCGCGCGCACTTGGACCACCGCACAGTCAGGATCGACGCCAGTCGGTCTATGGCTGGGACTGGCCCGACTATCGCACGGCCTCGCTACACTATGTTCACGGTGGTTCCAGCGCACCGGGGCTGACGATCGTGTCGCTATTCTATCGCTAGCACTCGCCTACCTTGTTCGGCCATCTCGGTCTGGATGGCCTCGAATGCCTCAGCCAGGATGTTCCACGTGGAACATCGTCAAGGATTCGGTATCACCAAAAATCCCCGGATCGCCATCGGTCGCAACGCGCGTCGCGATGACCTGATTGCCCGTAGCGCCAAAGGCGCTCCACAGACGCACAGCCAGGGTTCGGTCCAACTCGGCTTCGAGGTCATCGAGCAGCCAGATCACAGGCTCACGCCCATGGGCGCGATGGACGCGCTCGGCGGCTAGTTGCAATAGCGCAACCACAATCTTGGTCTGTCCGCGCGAAAAGCCGCGCCGCTCCTCGCCCGGATCGATGCGAAAATCGGCGCGAGAGGGGCCGGCCAGGGTGTAGCCGCGCGCCAGCTCCTGATCGGCCAGAGCGACCAGGGTCTCGCCCAGCTCTCGACCATCCGGCCAGCCGCGCCGATAGCGCAAATCGGCTCCATGCAAAAACGGATAGTCGCCGCACAGATCCAGAAAGCACGTGCGCCATTCAGCGTGGAACGCAGCGCGCTGCCGATCCACAGACTCGGCCAGCGCGATGAAACGGCGATCCCATAGCCCAAGCTGACTGCCACCCGAACGAATGGCCGCATTACGTTGCATCAGAACGCGCGTGAAATCCTTTTGAACCTGGGCAAAGCGATGTTCCACGTGGAACACATTCCAGTCCAGAAAGCGACGTCTCAGACTCGGGTCGCCATCGAGCAGGATTTGGGCGTTCTCGCCGACCAGCTTGACCTGCAAGGGTGAGCGCCAATCCGCACCGCCTGTCTCCGCCCAGCGCGGCGGATGGATGTCACGCACGGCCGTGGCTCCTTCCTTGACATAGCGCAGGCGCACCACGTCACGGTCGGACGGCTGATAGCGTCCCTCAACACGCGTGTAGGATTCGCCCTGAGTGGTGAGCGGCCCGGCCTTGGTTCCACGAAAGGTTCGGCCGCGCGCGAGCAGGTAGATGGCTTCCAGAATACTGGTTTTGCCGGCGCCATTGCCCCCTGTCAGCAACAGGGTCCGCGTATCGGGAGCGAGGTCGAGCCGCCGGATGTTGCGCAGCGACTCGATTCGAAGTGAGCGCAGTCCAGGTTCCGGATCCACGCCCGAATGTTCCACGTGGAACATCGAGCGTGATCCGTGAAACGCCGGACCGGGAAACTCTGAAACGGCGTCCGAATGTTCCACGTGGAACCTTCCTCCAGATAGCGTGGATCAGGACGTTCGAATCAGCACACGGAGGCGGATCACAGCCGCATCGGCATGACGACGAAGGTCTCGCTCTCGCTCCCCACGCCGCGCCAGATCGAACTACCGTTGGCATCATGAAAATGGATGATCACCCCGGTCTCGTCGATCACGCTGAGCACGTCCATCAAATAAGCGACGTTGAAACCGATGGAGATCGGCTCGCCGTCGTACTCCAGCTCGATCTCTTCCTCGGCC
>ERZ1673962.207-NODE-207-length-50339-cov-160.464203_pt1 | contig 50339 bp, 50 predicted proteins | sample MGYA00580188_ERZ1673962 | MGnify/ENA primary metagenome ERZ1673962 (study PRJEB41334, sample SAMN05608104) | rock metagenome | biome: terrestrial subsurface; feature: shale formation; material: shale | place: USA: Pennsylvania ... | reverse complement strand
TGTCTATCGATTAGACATACTCATGAGCAAAGAGGTGTTCGCGCGCTGAGAGTGCACTGCGATTGCCGGAACGCCAGTAAAGCGAATCCGAAGCCTTGGATCGTCTCAGCTTCAGTTCCACATTTGACGCGGATCGGTGATCGATGCGCGCCAAGCTAAAGCCCTGCCCGAAGTGCTGACGCGCCGGTGCTCGCGAGGTCAATAGGGACTCGATCCGCACGCGTGACTCGATTGATGAAACGGCTCAGTTGCTCGCTGGGTTCGACGTCACGCCGAACCAGATACGTGGTGATCATGGTCGTGTCGCCTGCCAACGGCCGGGTTGTCACATCTGGGTTGTTGAGTTCGGCGATGCGAGCAAGGCTCGAGAAGCCAAGGCCGAAACCCGCTGCGACGAGCGCAATCAGGAGGTCAAGCGTGGGTACACGCTCGGCAATCGTCATCTGCGTTTCGATCGGCTTGAGTACGGGTTGAAGTTGCTGCCAGAAGCCTTCGCAGACCTCCGGCTCGCATAGCACCAACGGATGCCGGGCTATTTCGTCGAGCGGAATCTGCCGGTGCGCAAGCAACTGGTGCCGGGCAGGCAGGACGACGACAAGCGGGTCCTGCCACACAGGCTCGGCCACGAGCCCATCACCTTCGTTGGCGTCGGTTTGTGCGAATCCGACGTCATAGAGGTCCTCGCGCAGGCCGTTGGCCTGCACCGATGACGGCACCTCGCGAAGAAAGATCTCGACGTCCGGATCTTCCTCTCGACATTGGGCCAACAGCGCGGCGAGCCTGGACTGCGGTACGCCATCGGACAGCGCAACGCGAAGCTTGCCGCGAAATCCGGCGGCAGCACCCTTGACGCTGGCCTTGGCCTGTTCGACCACGGCGAAGATCCGGCGGGCTTCCTCGAGCAGTACGCTGCCTGCCCAGGTTAGGCGGGTTCGTCGGGTAGTGCGCTCGAAGAGCTGTACGCCAAGCCTGTATTCCAAGTCTTTGATGATGCGTGACAGGGGTGACTGCTCGATATGCAATCGTGCGGCTGCCCGAGCGAAATGCAGTTCCTCGGCTACGACGACAAAGCAGCGAAGGTGACGAAGCTCCACGGCTACTACCTCTCAGCGATTAGTGATGCGATGCAGCCCGCCGTGCAGCAGACCAATCGGGTTGGCGACGAAGGTTGAGCGTTTGCAGCAGGGCCCCGGCCAGCGCAACGGCGCCGGCGCCGGCAGCAAGCGACCAGATGGGCAGCTGCAGCAGAAGAAGGAACCCGCCTGCAGCTGCACCAATGGCGCTGCCCAGGTAGAGCGCCGACTCGTTGAGTGCGATGGCGAGATTGCCGTCGCCCTGGGCCTGGCGCGCCAGGATCAGTTCGTTGTTCTGCGGCACCTGCAGTGCCCAGCCCACGGCTCCCCACAGCACGATGGGCAGCATGGCGAGCCACGCACTGAACGTGGCAACCATGGGTAGCAGAAACAGAGATACGCCCAGGATCAGCATGATGGCGAGGACCAGTACTGGCCCTCTCACGCGATCGACCACCGGTCCGACCAGGAAGCTGCCGAGCACCCCACCGATGCCCCAGGCCCAAAGGAAAGGGGTAACCGAACGAACGCTGCCGTACTCGGGGTCGCGTAGCAGTGGCGCGATGAAGGTATACATGCCCAGGCTGGCGATGGCGGCAAGTAGCGAAACGAGCAGGATGGTGACGACATGGCCATCGGTAAGGATGGCAAGCTTCTCGCGAAGCGAGCTGGCTGGTGCGGCGGGCAGTGCCGGCAGCAACAGTAGGAGCCCGACGAAGGCCAGAAGCCCGAGCAACGTGACCAGCCAGAGCGCAGCCTGCCACCCCATGAGGTCGGCGATCATGAGGCTAAGCGGTACGCCCAGTACGACACCGCTGGCCATCCCGCCCATGATGATCGCGATGGACTTGCCGCGTCGCTCGGCAGTCGAAAGGGCGGCCGATGCGCCGATGCCCATTGCCAGGTAAACGCCCGCGCCAATTCCAGCGATGGCGCGCCAGGCCAGGAGCGCATTGAAGTCGGTGGAAAGTGCGCTGGCCGCGTTCGCGACGACAAAAAGGGCGAGGGCTGCAAGTAGGCCACTACGTTGGCGGTCTGGTGGCGTTAGGGCCACGAAGATGGGCGAGCCGAGGCCGTAGGCCAGGGTGAAGGCGGTAACCAGCTGCGCCGCAACGGCAACCGAAACCGTGAACGCGTCTTCGATCAACGGGATCAGCCCGGCCGTCACGTAGGACGCCATGCCGAGTGCGAAGGCGCCCAGTGCGATCAGGTAGATGGGAAGCGGATTGGTTGAGGGGGTGCTCATGACAGATGAGGCTCCACGTCGTGTCAGGGCAGGGTGACCCGTCGGATCACGCCCGAAGGGTTAAAGATCGAGTGTTACGTCCAGGTCCGTCAGCCAGGTGTTGAGTCCGACGGCGAGTTCCATGCCCATCCGGTCATACATGGGCGAGACATCCCCGAGCGGCCGGTTAAGCGCTTCCTGGACGTGCATGGTGTCCAGCAGCGGTCGGACGGGTGCATCCTGGCTTTGCATGATCGCGGCCAGCGACTGGCGCAGCGCGTGTTCGTACGCTGGGTCCTGCGTAGAGGGGTAGGGGCTCTTGACGCGGTCTGTGATCGATGGCGGCAACAGGTCGCGTGTCGCTGCGCGCAGGATGCTCTTCTCGCGCCCATCGAAGGCCTTGAGTGACCATGGGATATTGAAGGCGTACTCGACCAGTCGGTGGTCGCAGAAGGGAACGCGGACCTCCAGTCCGACCGCCATGCTCATGCGGTCCTTGCGATCGAGCAGGGTTTGCACGAAGCGTGTGAGGTTCAGGTAGCTCAGTTCTCGCATGCGCCGCTCGACCGGACTCTCGCCGACAAGCATGGGTGTTTCGGCAATCGCCTGGCGGTAGCTGTCGGCAAGGAACGCAGGCATGTCGAGCTGGCGCAGCAGCCCACGGTCGAACAGCGTCTTGCCGTCGAAGTACTTGCCGGTGACGGAGGTCAGCCAGGGAAAGGTATCCGCCTCGATTGCCTCGGGATCATGGAACCACCGATAGCCGCCGAACACCTCGTCCGCGCTCTCGCCGGAGAGTGCCACGGTCGAATGCTTGCGCACCTCTTCGAACAGGCGATACAGCGACGGCCACATGTCGCCCCAATACGCCGGTGGAAGGTCCAGTGCGTGCACGACCTGTCGGCGCAGGGCCGGGTCGGCAAGCTCGGCACTGTCCAGGATGATCTCGCCATGCGTGCTGTGGATTCGCGCAACCAGTTCGCGAACGAAGGGCGCATCCGGCGTTCCCCGGACCGCGTCGCCGGCGAAGCCCTGGCCGTGATCTCGAAAGTCCACCGAGAAGGAGCGAATGTTCGGTTTGCCCGCCTCGAGGAGTTTCTTTGAAGCCAGCGCAGTGATCACGGACGAGTCCAGACCGCCGGATAGGAGGCTGCACAGGGGAACGTCCGCCACGATCTGACGTTCGACGATATCCTCCAGCAGGTCACGCGTATGCCGGACGGTCTGCTCCAGCGAATCGGCATGCTCGCGCGCCTCGAGGCGCCAGTAGCGCCGCCGCGTCAGCCCTCGGCGATCGACTCGAACGACTTCGCCGGGCAGAACCTCGTACATGCCATGGAAGACGGCATGGCCGGGGGTTTTGACCATCTCCAGTATTTCTCGAAGACCGTCCGCACGGACGCGGCGTGGCACGCTCGGGTTTGCCAAGAGGGCCTTCGGCTCGGCACCGAAAATGACACCGTCCGCGGTGGGGTAGTAGTACAAGGGCTTGACGCCCATGCGGTCGCGGACGAGAAGCAGGCTTTCCTGACGTCGGTCCCAGATGGCAAAGGCATACATGCCGTTGAGACGGTCGACGAAGTTCTCCCCCCATTCGAGATATGCGCGAAGGACCACTTCGGTATCGCTGCGGTTCTCGAAACGATGTCCGCGCAACTGCAGTTCTGCGCGCAGTTCGCGGAAGTTGTAGATCTCGCCGCTATAGGTAATGGCCGCTGCCTGTTTGCCATCCGCCTGGCGAGCCAACATCGGCTGCTTGCCGCCCTCCAGATCGATGATCGAAAGGCGGCGATGCCCGAGGCCGATTGGGCCATCGATCCAGATTCCCTGCGCATCCGGGCCCCGCCGGGCCATCGAGTCGGTCATGCGTTGCAGGGTGTTTTCTTGTGCCTGCATTTGCTGGCTGTAGGACAGCCATCCCGTGATTCCACACATAGTCGTCTCCTGATTAGCCGAGGGTTTCGAGGTCGCTGTCTTCGGCGAGCAGGACCCGGTCCTGGGCGCGGTTGTAGTGCGCGGGAACTGCGATCGCCTTGGCGCGTGTCTCAAGCGTGTTGAGCAGGCGCTGCAGTTCGATGGCGGTGTTCAGGTCGGCGAAGGGCAGGTCGGGCTCGCGCCGGCTTGCTATCCAGAGCACGACGTCCCGGCACAGGCGCGAGAGCTTGTGGAGCGTTTCCAGACCCGGCTTGCTGGGCGCCTCACTTGTTTCGTGCAGCGTCAACGGCGTTCCGTTGCTGTCGCGCATCCAGATCCTCAGGTGATCGTGGTCCCAGCAGGGCGTATCGAAGGTCAGCCGTGCGTGGATGACATGCGCCTGGTCATCGACGAACGACCAGTCGACGGTGCGCTGGCGTACGACATGGACGAAACTGCTGTAGCCGGTGACGGGGGCCTCGCCGAGCGTTGCGCCGACCATCACCGTGTCGAGCACGGCGGGGCCGGATATCGAGAAGTCGGAACGAACCCCGATCACCTCGTCGACTGACCACCGACCTTCGATGGGACAAATCCAGTTCACGAGGTCCAGTGCATGGATCACTTCGCTCGTAACGCCGCAGGTCGGGCGATAGTCGTTGATACGGTCCTTGCCCCAATTGAAGTGCGCCCGCACCAGGCGCCACCGATGCCGAGCGACCCACTCGCGAAGCGTCTGGCTCGCAGCCGAGTAGCGCTCGACCAGGTTGAGCGCGAAGCCATTGAGCGAAGCGAGGGCGGTGTCGATGGATCCAAGGTCGTCAGCCGGTGTGGCCAGCGGTTTTTCGCAAATGACGAATCCGTGATAGCCGCGCAGTTGGCCAAGCACCGAGGCATGGCTCACGTCGTTGACGCTGACCACGATCAGATCCGGTCCAAACGCCTCGAGCGCTTGCTCGATGGTCCCGATTCGCTCCAGCGTGCTCGGCCTTTCTCGGCGATCCAGATAGGCGATCGACATCCCGACACCGCATGTGCGACCGACGTATTCGAGTGCGTGCTGCCATCGCAGTCCGGCATAACCCAGGCCGATAATGAGCACCTTCATGTCGGCGTCTCCTGGCGGACCAGCAAGCGCTCGCCGCTGGGCTGGAAGCCTAGCGACGAGTAAAGCTGTGCCCCGTCTTCTGTGGTTTGCAGCACGACGGTGCGCACGTCGCGGTTGTCGAACCAACGCAGCAAGGTGGTCATAAGCTCGCGGGCTATGCCTTTGGCACGGAACTGCGGTGCTACCACGACCGACTGCACCCACCCCGACAACCCGTTCGGGTTTGCCGCAGTTGGGGCCCTCGAGTCGATGATGCCGGTCGCGCAACCGATCACCTGGCCGGAGTCGCGATGCTCGACGGCAAGCACACGGACATAGTCGTTGGCGCCGAGGGTGCTGCTCAGCCAGGTCCGGTACGCCGCTCGCCAGCGAGCGCACGCTTCTGGCGTGCGGCTTGAGTAGCTGGCGTTTGTGCCGTCGAGCAGTACGCCGCGCAGTTCGATCAGCATCGGGATGTCGAGCGCGGTCGCGCTGCGCACGTTGAACAACGAATCGCCCATCACGCCACCTCCGTCTTGAAGGCACGCGAAGCCCTGGGGATGTCGAAGTGCGCGAATGTCTCGTCCAGCGCTGCGGCGAGCTGCGCGATCTGGGCGTCGCTGTGGTTGGGCGTGGCGTTGATGCGAAAGCGCTCCGTGCCCACGGGTACCGACGGATAGTTGATCGGTTGCAGGTACACGCGATGGGTATGGAGCAGGCGCTGGGCGGCAGCCTTGCACCGCTCGGCCTCGCCAACGAGGACGGGCAATACGTGCGTCTGCGAGCAGGGCATGACCGGAATGTCGTACTGCTTGAGCCGTTCACGAAGAAGCGCGGTCTTTTCGTGCAGCCGGGTGCGTTCGTCGTCGTGAGCCTTGAGGTACTCGACGCTTGCAAGGCAGCCGGCCGTAACCGCCGGCGGCAGCGAAGTGGTGAAGATGAAGCCGGTTGCGAAGGAACGCACGGCATCGACGATGACCTGGCTCGAGGCGATGTACCCGCCAATGACCCCGATGGCCTTGGCCATCGTCCCCTGGATGATATCGATCTCGCCGGCCAGCCCGAGCTGCGCGGCAATGCCGGCACCGCGCGGACCGTACATGCCCACCGCATGAACCTCGTCCAGGTACGTCAGCGCATTGTGGCGCTTGGCAACCTCGACGATACGTTCGATTGGCGCGATGTCGCCGTCCATTGAGTAAATCGACTCGAACACCACGAGCTTTGGCTGCCCGAGTGGGTAGCCAGACAGGATCTCATCGAGATGGCGGGCATCGTTGTGCCTGAATACCTTGCGCTCGTTGGGTGTTGCCCGAATGCCATTGACGATCGAGGCGTGGTTCATGGCGTCGCTCGCCACCACACAGTCTGGAATCTGGCGCAGCAGGCATTGCAGGGTCGCATCGTTCGAGCCGAAACCGGTTGGAAAGACCAGCGCGGCCTCCTTGCCATGCCACTCGGCAAGGCTGGCTTCCAGGCGGGCATACAGCTCATGGGATCCGCCGATATTGCGCGATCCGCCGGAGCCGGCGCCGTAGGTCTCGAGTGCTACGTGCATCTGCTGGCGCACCGCCGGGTGCTGGGACATTCCCAGGTAGTCGTTGCTGCACCAGACAACGACCGGCTCCCGGTCGCTGCCGTGGAGCTTTGCCAGCGGGTACTGGCCACAGATGCGGCTGAGCGTTGTGAACGTGCGGTACTGGTTGGAGGACTTCAATGACTCCAGCTGTTCGCGAAGCAATGATTGGTACATCCGTATCTCTCCTAGCGATCTGGCCGCCTTGCCCCTACCGACTGCTCTGCAATGGGGTTTTGCGCGACGAGGCGCTATTCTTAGTACCGTTGCCAGGGGGTTACAATTTGACTGGTTATGCTGTTACTGGAGGTAATTGGATGAGCGCACCGCGAAGCTTCGAACGAAACCGCACCGAGCTTGCCGACTTCCTGCGTAGCCGCCGTGAACGCATTACGCCGGAGGAGGTTGGCCTGCCGTCCGGCGTCAGGCGCCGTACGCCGGGCCTTCGGCGAGAGGAGGTGGCCGCGCTCGCTGGGGTGGGGTTGTCCTGGTACACCTGGCTGGAGCAGGGCAGGGATATCGGCGTATCGGCGACATTTCTCGAGAATCTGGCGCGCACGCTCAAGCTCGATGCGACAGAACGTCGCCATCTGTTCCTGCTGGCCCATCAGCGCTTGCCGCCAGAGCCGGGCAAGACGTGGTGCGTGGTTCCGCCCCTCGTGCATCGGCTGATGGCGGATCTACCGTTGCGCCCGGCGTATGTGTTGAACCTGCGGTGGGACGTGCTGGCCTGGAATGCTGCGGCCGATCGGCTGTTTGGCTTCTCGAGCTTTCCGGCCGATCGCCGCAACCTGCTCTGGATGCTGTTTACCGCCCCCTCGATGCGCACCCTGTTCGATCCCTGGCAGGATCAGGCGCTGCAAATTCTGTCGAGCTTTCGCCGCGACTTCGTCAGGGCCCCGCTCGATCCGGACATCGGCAACCTGGTCAAGGACCTGGAAAAGGTCGATACCGACTTCAGGACCTGGTGGCGCCAGCAGGATATCCATGGCCCGTGCCAGGGGGTTCGGTATCTGAGCGTCCCCGAGGTTGGCCCGGTCGTGTTCGACCATACGTCCTTGACGATCGACGTCGACCGCGACCTGCGGCTGGTCTATTACGCGGCGAGGGAAGGGCAGGCGCAGGGACGCCGTTTCGAGCAGTGGCTGACCAATCAGGCCCCATTCCCCAGCCCAGAAGACGCGTCGCTCATTCAATGACCGGGCCGCGCGAGCGCCCGATGTTCCATGTCACCTGGTTGCGCTGGACCCGTGCAGTCACCAAATGTCCTCGCCGCGGCTCGATGACCGGCTTCCAGGGCACCAGGCTGAAGCCACCATCATGTTCGAGCTGCGCGTAGCGCCCACTGGCAAGGTCCACATACCTTTGGTAGATCCCGGTGACCGGTACGCCGTCGACCGGTGCGTGATGCCGCATGCCGGTTCGTTCCTCGATTCCTTCCACCGTGGCGGCCAATTCGCGCTGGCGAAGCGTTCCCAGCAGGTTCGGGGTGAATGACATCCGCTCGCCCTGGCGCTGCGCCAGCCCAAGTTCGACCAGATAGTCTGCTCGTTGGCGCAGGCACGTGCGAACCTCTGCGCCGAAGCCATGTGTCGCTGGCTCCGCTGCTCGTCCCACGAGTTGCGCGTCGAGCCAGGTGGCACCCATGGCCCTCACCTGGCGATCGATTGGCAGTCGCGAATGGACCGTTACCGCCACACCGCTCGAGCGCTGCGCGTCGTAGCGGCTCCCCTTTTCCGCAAGGTCCTGCGGAACGCGCCATAAGCCGTTGCCTACCCGCTCGACGATACCGGCGCGGCGCAAGGCTTCGAGTCGGCGCTCGTGTGCATCGAGCAGTGATTCCCCGTCGATCTCCGGGTCTCGCTTCGTTAGCATGGCGCGATGCGTATCCCGGGCGTACAGGCCATCGACCGCCAGGGCGGCAATCCGGTTATCCATTGCACGTGGCGGGAAGGTACCCCTGACCTCGACGATTGCATCGACCGGGTAGCTCGATAGCTGTGCCTCGCGCGCGAGCGTGACGTGGTGGGCGCGGCCGTCCACGCCATCGACCACCAGGTAAGGCTGGTCGTGGGCGTCACCGGCCAGCCCCTTGGCTGCCACCCGCCCGATGATACAGCCGTCATGTCCCGGCTGAACGATATGCAGGTCCCGCTGGGTGCCGGCCATGGCGCGCTGCATCGTGCGCAGGATATCGCCGCGCTCGCCCATCTCGCGCAGCGTTCGCTCGGCCTGATCGAATACCCGCCAGTGCCCCCCCGTTCCCTGCCTGGCGAGCCCTAATCGTTCCAGGTGCTGGAGGCGCCCGATCAGCTGTTGGCACCGCGGGTGGCGTCCAAGAGCGTTCAATTGCAGTCCTTCCGGCGGCATCTGGCGGGCGAGCATGCGATCCAGGCTCGTCCAGCGATCCTGCGTCACTTCGCGCTGAGCGCTTTGCGCAATCTCCCGTTCCGTGCGCAGCCCGAGCCAATCGGTCGCCAGCGCCGATGCCCGCTCGCGCATCCCATGGGCGATGTAATCCCTGGCGATGACCAGATCCCGGCCGGATTCGTCTTTACCCCTCAACACGATATGGGTGTGCGGGTTGTCGGTGTTCCAGTGGTCGACGGCTACCCAATCGAGCCGCGTTCCCAGGTCCGACGAGACTCGCTCCATCAGGTGCCGGGTGAAGGTGCGCAGGTCATCGAGCGAGTTCGCGTCCTCGGGCGAGACGATAAAGCGAAACTGATGGCGATCATCGCGGCCGCGCGCTTCGAACGCCTGAATATCGACCTCATCGGTCAGTGCGCCGTAGGCCTTGCCCGGCTCGCCATCACGCCCGACGCCCTCTCGCTCGATGTAGCGCAGGTGCGTCGACGTGGATCGCCTGCCGGCGCGTTGGAGATTCACCAGGCGCGTCTTGACGGCGACACGCCGCAAATGGACCGAGCGACCTGTGCGGCCGAACTGAGCCATGACATGACCACGGCCGAGGCGGGCGCCTGGCCTTGCCGATCCCGCGCGCGCCTGGACGCCCGTCTTGTTGGCCTGGCGAAGTACCTGGCCAATGAAGGCCTGGCCACGCTGCTTCGGCGGCGCGACGCGAGGCCGGAATCGGTCCTCATGAAAGCTATCCCGATCGTCCATCATTGCCTCCCAGGTGGGCGTAGTGGGGCGAAGGGGTGCTCCGGTCGCCCGCATGGCCGGTGCGTATCCTGCGCTGACAGGCACTCGAGACGGCAACGGCCGTGCCGTCTCCAACCCACGTGCAGACTGAGCCCACGCGTAACGGCGTAGGGTTCCCTTTTATCTTGCCCTCCGCCTTTCATGCCTCTCGGGTCTCCATTCGGCTACTTCTTAAACAGCCGATGTGCCGTGCCCAGCACGGCATGTGTGCTGACGGGACCGAAGTAGCGGCTGTCGAACGAGTCGGCATGGCTCGGGGAGAGCAGCAGGAGTTCGTCATCCACCAGAGGGCGGCATCCTCGCCACTGCGGCATGGGACGGCCGCGGCGGTCGTATGCACGCGCCTCTACTGCCGTAGCGCCGTCTACCAGTAGACGCGAGCCGATCGCACAGACGCGCTGTGGCGGCGCTGCGAAGACCGGCTTGAGCATCGGTATCTCAATCGGAAGGTATCCACGGCGAGATGCAAGCTGGGCCGCCTCGCTTGGCAGGCGTACCAGGACCAGGTCCCCAACCCGTGGCAGCGCGTCCGGGTCGATGCGGTACCAGCCGGGTGGCACGCTGTCCGAGGCGTTGTAGACGACCCTCACCGGAAGCTCGAACAGGCCCGACGACGCCACCCATGCAGTGCCGACGATCGCCAGCAGGAGGACTGCCGTGCGGCGGCTCATGCCTCGCGCTCCGGAAAACGCACCTCGAGCAGCTCACGCAGCATCTGGGCCACCGTGATGCCTTCCTGAAACGCGGCCACCTTGATCCGAGCCCGCAGGCCGGGGGTGACGTCGAGCGTAAGGCGCGCCGTGTAGAGGCTGCCCTTCGCAGTTAACTGCCCCGACGCCTGGCGGATCCATGCCCGGGCCTGGGCATCGGCCATGGGACGCGCGCCGATGCCGACGCGCTTCGCGCTCATGGCGCCCACCCGAGCAGCTCGTCGACCAGCGTGCTGATCTCCCGGGCCGCGGCGCCATCGGGAATGAGCTCGTGGACCAGGCGCCCAGCTGCCGCACTGTCGGCGAACACAATGCGCTGGCGCACTTCGGCGCGAAGCGCCGGAAGCGGCTGGTCGGCCAGTGCCTCCCTGGCTTCGCGTCCGATCACCGTCGTGCTGACACGCCTGTTGATCGCGAACGCCGCGCGCAGCGCGGGACGGAAAACCTGTGCCTCGCGGATCAGGTCGACCATCTCGGCGCTGGCCCAGAAGTCGAAGGGGCTGGGCTGCACCGGTACCAGTACCCGGTCGGCTGCCATCAGCGTCGATCGGGCCAACGCAGCAATGCGCGGCGGCCCGTCGATGATCAGGTGGTCGGCACGTCGGGCCAGCTCAGGTGCCTCCTGATGGAGTGTCTCGCGTGGCAAACCGACCGCGCCGAACAGCCTGGCCAAGCCTTGCTGGGCGCGCCGTTGCACCCAGTCCAGCGCGGAACCTTGCGGGTCGGCATCGAGCAGGATCACGGTCTTGCCGCGCCGTGCCAGCTCGCCGGCGATATGGGTGGCCAGGGTGGTCTTGCCAACCCCGCCTTTCTGGTTGAGCAGGGCGAGGATCATGACCCGGCCTCCACACGTGCATGCCGGCGGGCATGGATCGCCTGGATAGCCTCGAACCTACAACAACAAGTTAGAGATCTTGAGTTAGTTAAGTTAAGGCACGCCGCAGGCCCCGAGTTCACTGGCCTGCGACCAATTCGGTGCGCCTGATAGCACGATAGCCCTGCGCCTGATGGCACGAGTGCATTTGCGCCTGATAGCACGACGGGTTTCACAGCTTGTCCCCGGCTTATCCCCGTGCCGCCTACGGCACGGGCCTGAACGCCAGCAGCTCGGTGGAAGGCTCCATCCGCACGATGTCCAGCTGGTAGCCGGGCAGGGACTGGCGGGAGACCAGTGCACGAAGATCGAGGGCAAAGTCCGAGTAGCGGGCAGCACTGCCAGACTTTCGGTGCAGGTGCCTGAAGTCGAATTGCCAACCCTCCGGCTGGTGCCCACCGTGCTTGCGCACGAGGCGATAGAGCCAGCGCTCGATCCCGCCGGTCAGCCGGAAATACGCCCGGTCGATGGTCAAGACGAGGGCGCGATCCAGCACGCCGGCATAGAACCAGTCCGGCAGGATCAATTCGATACCCAGGGGCTTGCCATCGGCATTGGCCAGCTCCTTCCACTCGTTGATCCATGAAAAGCGATGCAGCCTGCGACCGGTGGTCTCGCGTATCGACGTCGCAACGCTCGTGGTCTGTAGACGGTCCAGGGCTGCCTTCAGCCGCTGGTAGTCGCGTCGGGAGGTGCCACGCCCGATGAAGCGCAGGATCTCGTAGGGCGTGGCCCTGATCAGGCGGGACGTTGCAATCCCCGCATCGCGCGCCTCGACAATCTGGCTGGCGGCCCAGATCAGGATGTCCGCATCCCATATCGTCGCGATGCCATGCTCGTGCGTGCCTTCGACACGTACCGTCACGCTCCCGGCGCGAAAGTCGATCGGCAGCGTGCGACGCGATTTGCCGAGCGAGAAGAAGGGGTGCGCCATCAGGTCCTGGGCATCGCGCGGGGCCATGTCGCCGGGCAGGGCACGAAACGGGGCTAGCGTCCGCTCCTGGGCAGGCGGCTCGGAACGTGCGCTCATCGGTATCGAGCGTCTCAACGTTCATGGCGCGCACCTCCGCAGTGATGCTGCAGGTACTCGGGGTCGAAGGTGGTCTCGAAGCTGCGCGCGTCGGCCCATGCCTGCAGATCGGTCAAGGCATACATGACGCGCCGGCCAAACTTGCGAAAGCGCGGCCCGCCCCCGATGACGCGCTGCTTTTCCAGGGTGCGCGGTGAAAGCCGAAGGAAGACCGCGGCCTCGGCATTGTTGAGGTAGGTCGGGTGATCATGCGCCGAAGCGCCGTGCGATCCGGGCGCTACCGGTTGGCCAGGCAGCGTTTGCCGGTCGTGGTTGGTAGAAGAGGGCGCAGCGTAGTGAGGTAGGAGGGACATGGGCAGGTCTCCTGTAGATGGAGGCCTACCCTGTGCCGATCAGCCCGTGTCGATCATGCCGAACCGGGTCTTGGACCAGACGGCAACGCGGCACAAAACCAATTGCAGCGTGCCCGGTCCGATTGCTGCGTCACAACGCCAATCGAGCCGTGCCATTGATCGAAGCTACTCACACGCGGTGCAACCTGATGCGACGCATGCAGTTTTAACAGAAGCGAGGATACACATTTCAGTAGAACTGCAATTACTGAAATGCGTATGCGCACAAAGCCGTAACCATGCGTTCGCGTATTGTGCCGCTAATAGTAATTACGTCTTTACGTTTTCGTCTGAATACGGGGCAGAGTTTGATTTACGGTGGCACCTTCTGGTTATCCACTAGTGGCCGTGTTAGTTTGCCCCACGGTATATCGCCGGGCCAATTATGTCTTATGGCTTTGAAGAGGAAAATGATGAGCAAGATCGCCGAGTACAAACGCCTTGAAGCCCAACTTGCCGAGCAACTCGCGGCCCTGGACAAGCTCAAGACCGATGGCCAGCTGAAACGGGAAATGGAGTTTGAAGACAAGCTCAGGGCCCTGATCGACGAGTACGGTTTCAATGCCCGCACCGTCCTCGATATCCTCGACCCAGCGTCGGCCGGGGATGTAGCCCCCGTCAACCGCCGTCGTGCGCGTGAAACCAAGACCTATACCAACCCGCACACCGGTGAGGTGGTCGAAACCAAGGGCGGTAACCATAAGGTCCTCAGCGCCTGGAAGAAGCAGTATGGCGCCGATGCGGTGAAGTCCTGGGTCGCCTGAACGAACGTTTCCGCTAGTTTGCCAACAGTTGCTCCAGGCGCAGGCCAACTTGCTTGGCCTGCGCCGCCATGCCGGCGATAAAGTCGATTAGCCTATCGAGTATCATCAGTTCAGCGGCCGGCAATTGGTCCTTCATTCCGAGCAACTTGATGGTTGCCTCGTCCCGACGCTGTCGCGATGAGTACTCGATGTTGATCAGCTCATTGATCATCGTCTGCACCAGAACGGCCTCGTGACCGCGGAAACGGCTTTCGAGCAACTCGTCGAGCTTCTCCACCACAGCCATGACGTGCGCGACCGTATCGACGGCCCGCAGCAGGTGGATCCTGATTTCATCCTGCATTGCCGGATGAAGGCGCATCCTGCCCAACGCGACGAGACGGGCGATTTCACTGGCGCAGTGGGCCAGGCTGTCCTGCGCCCGCAGCAGATCGAGCACATCGCTGCGCGGTATTGGCATGAAAAGCGTGCTCGGCAAGTGCAGGCAGACATCCCGTGATACGCGCTCACTTTCCTGGCTGAGTTCCCGGACCTGCTGCTCGATCAGCTGCACGCGCTGCCAATCCTCGTCAAGGGCGCTGCGCAGCAGGGGAAGCAGCAACTGGACAGCACCATTCACCTGCTCGAACTGGCTGCGCAGCTGCTTGAACGGGGAGCGGCCTACCAGTCCGCATAGGGCTTTCTCGGGCATGCTGGTCTCGTCGATTGGCAATGGCGATGTATTGAAGGCCGCGGCGCGTTGCAATTGGATGACACCGCCGCCGGTGTACGAGGCGGCCGCGCCTAGCGACAGGTGGCGGACACTCGTATGTGTCCGCAGGTAACCCGCTAGTAAGCGCGGAAAACGTGCACCTGCTCGAAGCCCGTTTCGATGGTGATCACGTCGCCGCCGTGTTCCATGTCGCGCGCTATGGCCTGGTAGTCGATATACGGCGCGAGGTGCGCAGGGATATCGGTTGTTTGCTCGGTCAACTCTTGGGCGTAGTCAGCGAGGGCGGTATAGCAGCCGCAGTAGTGTTCTTCGATTGCAGCGCGTGCGGGTTCCACCTCGCCAAAGTAGGCCAGCAGAGCGCCGGCTAGCTCGGGATGCGCTTCGATCAGGCAGGCAATCTCGTGTATGGCTTGGAGCGACTCGTATTCCCCCGGGCGGTAACCGTCGAAACCCTCATGGTCGTGAATCGCGTATTCCTCGGCACCAGGGACGGGGGATGCCCGGAGCATCGACTCGATCTGCGTCTGAATTTCATGCAGGGGTTGGGTCGCCTCAACCCACACGCCGTGCAGGTGCCCGGCATTGTAGGCAGCGAGATCGGCCAGGTAGATCCGGATGGGCTTGCTCATGCTTGCGCTCCTTGTCTGGAAGGTTCTGCGCGTTTCGCCGCGCATGAACTCCTGCCGACTAGGGCGACTAAGGCCGTCGTGAAAAAATCAGGAAAAATCGCGGAGGCTCCGCCCAGCGCAGCGGCCGGGTGGAAACCGTCTATTTTTCTTGATTTTGAGGGGGCAAGAACCCCTGCCTTTGGCGTTTGAACCGTGCCCTCAATGCTCCCGCGTACGCCTTCACATTGGCAGTCAACCTTTGCGCGTCAACCGCCTCGCTCGGTCGCCGATAGGCTACTGTCGCGCGTCCTCGGTGCGCTATCCAAAGGTGGTGATAAATGGCGCAGCACATTGCCTGATGGCCGCCACTACGTTGGGCGCCCGTTCGCTCAATTCGGTATACCGTTCGAGCACCTGCTCCAGAGCTTGTAACTGACTTCGGATTACGTCTTCTGGCTGCGCCACATCGCAAACCCGGGCGAAATCCAGTAGTCCTTGCCGCGATGCAAACAGTGATTTGCTGCCCGCCGGATCCAGCGCGAGTACATCCTCGGGAGCGAAATAGATAGTCGCCACCACGGCTAAGGATCCTCCCGCTGCCGCCTTATGGAGTCGACACTTGAAGCACGGCTGTCATCAATCAAACACTCCCTGGATTTCATCGAGCGTGGGCATCGCGGCCGGCGTTACCGCGAACTCGCAATCCAACGCGCCCAGCACCCGCGCATAAGCCGCGATGCCAACCGACAAGTCGCCTCTCTCGACGGCGATAACCTTCTGGCGGGTGATGCCCGCCAAAGAGGCAAGCTTCGCCTGGGTCAGGCCGAGGTTCAGTCGACGCTGCCTGACCTGCTGGCCAAGGCGTGCTGTAATGAAGGCATGGTCCATGTCTTGGTTACGTGACATACAAAGAGAGATGTAACGTATACGGAACAATACAAAAGGGCAACTCATAACTCCTGCACGAATGTTGCGCGGCGGCGTAGACCGACCGCAGGAGGCGCTCGGAGCCGCTGGGACCCTAAAGACAACACCCTTTTTTTGTGGCCCACGGGCTACAAAAATGAACAGGGCGGCGTACTTTGCGTCCCGCGGGCTACGCGTCAGCAACCTTCAAGAAATTTCACGACACCCTGCCTTTCGTTCTCGACCACGGGTAAGGCGGACTGTGAACGGCTGCCTAAACCTGGGCACTCGTTTTAGATTCCGTCGCGCGATGCGCTACTGTCGAACTCGACGGATGACCCAAGCAAGGAGCGCATATGGGCAGGTTGGTATTGAGCAGGCGAGCCGATGAGCAGATAAGGCTGACGTTGAAGCCCGGGGCCTCGATCGACGACTTTCTGGATGAGCTGGAGCAGGTCGGCATCTGGATTACGGTCCTCGAGACCGATGGAGGCCGGGCCCGCCTGGCCATCGAGGCGCCCGAGCAACTGCTGGTCCTGCGCGACGAGCTGATTCCGACCCACGAGCCGTTCGTGGAACTCACGGCTGGATACGAGCGTTCCTAGATGCCTGCCCAATCCCTTACCGTCGGGCTTGCCATCGTGGTCTGCGCACTGCTGTCCGGCAACGCATGGTCCGATTCGTTGGCCTCGTTCGGCCTGCGCACCAAGGATAAGAATCCCTGTCGCTTGACCGACGGCAGAGGCTTCGAGGCGCCGACCATCGTCCTGATGACAGGCGCCTACGACAAGCTGTCCAAGGATAAGATTGCCCTGCTTAAAGTCATCGATACGGCCATCAACGCCGGTTGCGACATCGACGAGCCCGACGAGTTGGGCCTTTCGCCCTTGAACGCCGCGATCCTGTACAACGAGCCCGCTCTGGTCGAGCGCTTCCTGCAGGCCGGCGCCGATCCCTACAGGAGGATCGTCAGTTCAAGGGCGAGCATCGATGGACTGGACGCGTTCGAGTTCCTTCATAGGCTCATGACCAAGGCGCCAAGCCAGAATCGGCAAGCGGTGGCCTCGCTGTTGGAAGAACGGTCCAGCCGTGAAGGACGAATCGAGTAGCAGTCGAATGAAGCGTTACCGCGTGACGCGTGCGCTCCAGTGGCTCAAGGTGGGTCTGCCGTGTAACTCAGGCGCGAGATATCAGCGTCCTGTGCTTGCCTCCTGGCGCGTCACAAGCCAGTCGAGCATGTCCGGTTTGGCTATTCGTAGCCGCGCCTCGATCTGGCCAATGAGAGTGAAGAGCTCCGAGCGGTCCAAGGTCGTCCCGCACGCGATGTCATCTATCGTGACACGCTCGGCCCGTGGGTCGATTAGCGTCAGGCGAACCGTCGAGGGGGAGGTCATTGCCGCGTCGAGGCGCAGCGGAAGAAAATACTGCCTCAGTTCCACGAGCGCCTCGGGAAGCCTGATACGCGAAGGCATTTCGTTCTCGCTTATGGATCGAATACAAGCTCGACTTTAGCGCAAACCTCTGTGAAATGGTGGGTCACGTGATCCTGATTGTGTTCGGCTTTGAACGGACGAACCAAGGCCCGCATCGGCAAGCGGCGCGCACGGCGCGTTTGCGGCAGACGCATCTCGATGACGTATAGCGACTGCATGGATTCTCCTGCTGGGATCAAATTATCCCTTTCTCGGTGACGCAATGCTCACAGCACCACTGCACCCCGACGAAGCGCTAAGGCAGTACACGCTCGACAGCCTGAACCTGCTCGATACGGCCGCCGATGTGCATTTGGACACCTTGGTTCGCGTGGCGCAAACCGCGTTTGGTGTCGAAACGGTGCTCATCAGTCTCATCGATCGCGACCGCCAGTGGTTCAAGGCCAAGCAGGGCACAGATATTTGCGAAACGCCTCGCGAGATCGCCTTTTGTAGCCATACCATTTTGCAGGCGGATTCGCTGATCGTGCCCGATGCGCTGAAGGATCCCAGGTTCAGTGACAATCCATTGGTTCTGTCCGCACCGCGCGTGCGGCTTTATGCCGGCCACCCGATCGTCATCAACGGGTTTCCCATCGGTTCGCTATGCCTGCTTCACCCGCGCCCGCGCGAGCTGGGCGATCAGGAACAGGCCATGCTCAGGGATCTCGCGACGCTTGCGGAGGGGTACGTCGTCCAGCGCATGCAGAACACCCATATTCGCACGCTTTATCAGGCGCTGGATGCAGAGCGGCTAAGGGCGATGACCGATCCGCTGACCCGCGTTTGGAACCGCGAGGGACTCGATTACCTGACACCGGTTTTACTCAATGCCGCAGGCGCCAAGCAAATTGGCGTGCTGTGCTGTGACCTCGACCATTTCAAGTCGATCAACGACCGCCACGGCCACGCCACCGGCGATGAGATATTGGTACAGACCGCCCGCCGTCTCAAATCCGTACTGCGCGCAGACGATGTGCTCGTACGCCTGGGTGGCGAGGAGTTCGGCGTGATGCTGCTGGTCAATCGTGCCGAAGAACTGCAGGTTCTTGCCGAGCGGGTTCGCAGCGTCCTGCTCGATAAACCCTTCGTCTGCGGCTCGAGTACCATCACCGTCACGGCCAGCGTTGGAGTGGCGCTCAAACGTGAAGGCGAAGGCGTGGAACGCACGTTCCGGCGCGCGGACGAGGCGATGTATCGCGCCAAGTCCAATGGCCGAAACCGCATCGAACTCGCCTGAGCCGCTTGGCAACCGGTCTCGAGCGGCAGCGGTCCGATCGTGGAAGATCAGAGCCCGCTGTCTGAGCCGCCGGCCGACGACACGGACCTGGGATCGCCAATCAGGTCGATCACGATGTCGATGAACTGGGTGACATCGAAGGGTTTTTGCAGAATCTGATCGAAAAGCCCTGGGACCTGGCTGGCCAGCCCAGCGTGGCCGCCGCTCATGAGCACGATTGGGATGTGCGACCACTCGGGGCGTCGGCGGATCTCCTCGGCCAGCTCCATGCCATTCATCAAAGGCATCATGAAGTCGCATACAACCAGTGACGGTCCTTCGCGATGCAAGGCGTCCAGTGCTTTCTTGCCATTGCCTGCTTGCGTGACCATGAAGCCTGCGTCTTCAAGCGCAAGGGTCAGGACCTCGACAATCAAGTATTCATCATCGACCACCAAGACCGTTGTCATGGATAGAAACCTTATCGACCGCTAGCGATCTTGCGGTGTGAGTGTGCCGTTCGACGCCAAGGAGTAACCACCCTTTCCAATGTGCGCGGACAGGGTGGTGCGCTCATAGGAGCCGTTGCGGCGTTTTATGATCCGCAGAGTTGGCTCGCTGGTACCTGGCCCCTCGTGGAAGCCGGCCAGAATGACGTTATCGAACAGGCTGCAAAGCTCTGCCGGAGGCGCCACGGGGTCATTCGCAGCGAAGAAATTGAGCTCCCACGTTGCCACCATCGTGGCACCCAGTGCGCGCGCCTCGTTCACCAGTGCGCTGACGAACTCCAATTGTCGACCTTGCTGCGCGCTGGTACGCGTCAGGCCGGCCAATGTGTCGACTACGATGCGAGAGAGCTGCTTTTGTCTGATCTGCGCAAGCATCTCGAACGCCATCCGGTCAGGAATGAACTGTGTCGTTGGCTGCCAATGAAAGTCGAGGCGCCCTTGCTCAACCCGCTTTTCGAGCCCGAGTTCAAGTTGACCCGATTTCCTGAGCAGTTGTTCGGGTGACTCGACGAAGCCGAAGATAGCCCCATGTTCGTCAGGTGCCGCGCCGCCAAGGAAATTGAGCGCGAAAGTCGTCTTGCCTGCACCGGGGGGACCGATGACCAGCGTTGCGCTGCGCTCGATGAACCCGCCACCCAAGGCTGCATCCAGGCCGTGAATACCGGTTGGTAGCATTCGCTCGCCAAGCGAGAGGGGGGCGGTTGGCTGGCTCAACAGTGCTTCGATGCGAGGGTAGATGGCAATCCCATTGCCCGTGATCTCGTACTCGTGCTCACCGGACACATAGCCCGAGCCTCGGTACTTGTGCACGCCGAGCCGGCGATAGGATCGCATGCCGACCCGTTCTTCCTTGAGTGAGAACACGCCATCGACCATCGTCAGCTCGGGGCTGCCATGATCGATCTCGGCGCTGGTCAAAAGCAGGGTCGTGCAACCGGCAAAACTGGCGTGTACCTGAAGCTCGGCAATGAACTTCTTCGTGTTCAGCGGGGTGTCCGAGCGGCTACGGACGTTCATCAGTCCATCAAGGACCAGAAGGGTAGCCTTGTGTCGGATGATCTCGCGGCGCAGCAGCTTCAGGACCTCGTCGAGCCCCTCGTTCTCGAGTGTGTCGAAGGCACTGACGTACAGCATGCCTGCGCCTATCTCGGCTGAGTTGAAGAAGCTGAGCGTCGACAGGTATTGAAAGAGGCGGTCGTGCGGCTCTGAAAGGAGCGAGGCGAAAATGACTTTCCCGCCCTGGGATGTGTGATGGAAGGCGACCTGGTTGGCGAAGATGGTCTTGCCCGACCCCGGTCGTCCCTGAATTAAATAGGCGGCCCCGGCGACGAAACCGCCGTGGGTAATGGCGTCTAGACCATCTATACCGCTTTCCAAGCGCTCAAGTGCTTTCACGTCAATCTGCCTGGTGAATGAGGGCATTGGGGAATTGTCTCGGGTCCTGGCGACAAGTGCACCGGATGCCCGGCGTGCCTGCCGCAGGAATGCTTCGAACCGGCGCATTTTCGCTTCGCCGTTGCGATAGCGGACACGCGAGGTTACCCAGAGCAACCAGGCGTCTCGTTAACCCGTCCATGAAAATAAAGCGGGCAATGTAACACAGCCTTTACGCATAACGAGGCTACCGGCCGCTGATGGGAATGAGTCGGCGATTTACGCCATCGGCTCGACGAGATGCGAGCCCTCGTTCCTCGGGTTACCCACTTCTCGCCCCACCGGATGCCAGACGAAGGCATCGACTGCAACTGCATGCACCTGGAGCAGTTCATCGGCTTTGCCGGCACCGATGTCCGAAAGCCAGGCACGCGCATCCAGTGCGTCGAGTACGACGGGGCGCCGGTCGTGAATGTCGAGCATTCCACCCTGTGAATCGGCCGTGATGATCCGAAAGCCGTCGTCTGCGCGGGGCTCGCTTCCTGCGGCAGAGAACTGACCGATCGCGGGGATGAACAGCGGTTCGTTGTCGCGTCTGCGAATGTAATAGGCCTGCTTGGTCTTCTGACCAACTACCGGGCACCACTCATACCAGCCGTCGGCACATAGCAGCGCACGGTTCGGCCAGACCTGCCGGAAGTACGCGCTATGCGCGACCTTCTCCCGGGTCGCATTGATGTCGCTGCGCACGGGGGCCTTCGCCCAGCTGGGCGTCCAGCCCCACCGTTCAGGGCTCCATACCAGACCCTCGCCAACACGCCTGAGCAGGTCCACACGCGAGTGCGGCGCGACATTGTAGCGGCCAATCTCCTCGGTGGGCGCACGCCCGAACAGGCTGGCCTGGACACCGAGCGACGCCAGGTATTTCTCGGCCGCACGATGCTGGGCCAGTCGTCCGCACATTGATCCTTCCTCCTGTCGCTTCTCGATTGACGCGTTTCGACGCGCTCAAAATATACTGTATGCATATACAGTTTAGTGATTTCTCCATGGATCGCGTCGATTCAACACCCACTCGCTATGCGGAACTGCACTGCCTGAGCAACTTCTCGTTCCATCGCGGTGCATCCAGCGCGGCCGAGCTGTTCGAAAGGGCTCGGCAGCTAAATTACGAGGCGCTCGCCATCACCGATGAGTGCAGCCTGGCCGGCATCGTGCGGGCGTGGCAGGCGTCGAAGGCGACCGGCGTTCGCCTGATCGTCGGCACCGAGGTAAGGCTAGTCGATGGCACTCGGCTGGTGCTGCTGGCTCAGGATCTGGTCGGCTATCAGCGGATCTGCGCGCTTATCACCCAGGCACGACGGCGTGCCAGGAAGGGGAGCTACGTGCTTCACCGCTCCGACTTCGACAGCGGGACCGAGGGGATGCTTGCGCTCTGGGTCCCGAATCCGGACGAAGCGCAGGAGCAGGGCACCTGGCTGAAGTCGGTCTTCGATTACCGCTGCTGGATCGCGGTGGAGCTGCATCGTGAGTGCGACGATGAGCGCAAGCGGTCGGCACTCATGGCGTTGGGCGAGGAACTTGGGATGCCCCTCGTGGCCTCGGGCGACGTGCACATGCATGTGCGGGGACGTCGGGCGCTGCAGGACACCGTGACCGCAATCCGGCATCACTGCGCGGTTGCCGACGCCGGTGCCTATCTGTTCCAGAACGGCGAACGCCACCTTCGTACGCTGCAGGCGCTGGCCGATCTCTATCCGCCAGGGTTGCTACACGAGTCGGTCCGGATCGCAGCGCGTTGCACCTTCGACTTGGGCCAGCTGCGCTACGAGTACCCGCACGAGGTCGTACCCCCAGGACGATCGGCCTCCGAATGGCTGAGGCAGCTAACGTTCGAAGGCGCGAACTGGCGCTGGCCGAACGGGATCCCGGACAAGGCCCTGGCGCAACTCGAGGCGGAACTCGGACTGATCGAGGACCTGCAGTACGAGAGCTACTTCCTGACGGTCCATGACATCGTCCGCTTCGCCCGAAGTAGGGCCATCCTGTGCCAGGGCAGGGGATCGGCTGCCAACTCGGCCGTGTGCTTTGCACTGGGCATCACTGAGCTGGACCCGACCCGAATGAGCATGCTGTTCGAGCGATTCATTTCCAAGGAGCGCAACGAGCCGCCGGATATCGACGTGGACTTCGAGCACGAGCGGCGCGAGGAGGTGATCCAGTACATCTTCGATCGCTACGGGCGCGAGCGGGCGGCCCTGACGGCAGTGGCCAGCACCTACCATTTCGCCGGCGCGATTCGGGACGTGGGCAAGGCCCTTGGCCTGCCACCCGAGCATGTCGACGCGCTGGCCAGATGCTGTGGCAGCTGGAGCGACCACATGCCGTCGCCACAGCGGCTTGCCGAAGCCGGATTCGATTCGCAGAACCCGACGCTGCACCGGGTGCTGGTGCTGACCTCGCAGCTGGTCGGCTTTCCGCGGCATCTGTCCCAGCATCCGGGTGGTTTCGTGATCTCGGAGCATCCGCTGTCCACGCTCGTGCCGGTGGAAAATGCGGCCATGAAGGACCGGACCATCATCCAGTGGGACAAGGACGATATCGATGCGCTTGGGCTGATGAAGGTCGATGTCCTGGCATTGGGCATGCTGAGTGCGATCAGGCGCTGCCTGGACCTGCTGCGCACCAACGACAGGCGCGACCTGACGTTGGCCACCATCCCGGCCGAGGACCCGCAGACCTACGCGATGATCAGCCGTGCCGACACACTCGGCGTGTTCCAGATCGAGTCCCGGGCCCAGATGGCCATGCTGCCCAGGCTCAAGCCCAAGACCTTCTATGACCTGGTGATCGAGGTTGCCATCGTTCGGCCAGGGCCGATCGTCGGGCAGATGGTCCATCCCTACCTGCGCCGGCGCAATGGCGAGGAGGAGGTGAGCTACCCGAGCGAGGAGCTGCGCGAGGTCTTCGAGCGAACGCTGGGGGTGCCATTGTTCCAGGAGCAGGTCATGCGCCTGGCCATCGTCGCGGCCGGCTATACCGCCGGCGAGGCCGACCAGCTTCGCCGCTCGATGGCCGCCTGGAAACGCCACGGTGGGCTCGAGCCCCACCAGCAGCGCCTGAAGCAGGGCATGCTCGAGCGCGGCTACGACGAGGCCTTCGCAGAACGCATCTTCGAGCAGATCAAAGGCTTTGGCAGCTATGGTTTTCCAGAGTCCCATGCGGCCAGTTTTGCACTTCTGACCTATGCCAGCTGCTGGCTCAAATGCCACGAGCCGTCGGCGTACGCCTGTGCATTGATCAACAGCTGGCCCATGGGCTTCTATTCGCCCGACCAGGTGCTGCAGGATGCGCGCCGGCATGGCATCGAGGTGCGGCCCGTGGACATTACCCGCAGCGACTGGGACTGCACGCTGGAAGAACCTCAGCAAGCGTCACCGGCAATTCGCCTGGGGCTGCGGATGGTGCGCGGCCTCTCGGAACAGGTGGGGCGCCGCATCCAAGCCGAGCGCCGCTGCGCCCCGTTTCGTCACGTTGGCGACCTGTGCCTTCGCGCCGGGCTCGATACCAAGGGGCGCGAACTGCTCGCCGAAGCCAATGCCCTCAGTGCGCTGGCAGGGCATCGGCATCAGGCACGCTGGGACATCGCCGGTGTCCAGGCACCACTACCGCTGTTCGACTGCGTCGAGCCGGACCGGCCCATCGCGCTGCCTGTCCCAACGGTGGTCGAGGACATGCACGCCGACTACGCGCGCACCGGCACGACACTGGGGCCGCACCCGCTGTCTCTGCTCCGCGCCACGCTGAAGTCGATGCGCGCTCGCAGCTCCAGGGACCTGGCCGAAACGGCACATGGACAGTTCATTACCGTGATCGGCATCGTCACCGGTCGGCAGCGTCCGTCGACGGCGTCGGGCGTCACCTTCGTCACGCTGGAGGACGAGTACGGCATGGTCAACGTCGTGGTCTGGCGGGATCTGGCCGAGCGCTACCGGCCAGCACTGATGCAGTCGCGGCTGCTGCAGGTCAAGGGCAAGCTCGAGGACCAGGCCGGCGTGAGGCACCTGATCGCCGGACATCTGCAGGACCGAAGCGATCTGCTTGATGGGCTGGATGTGCGCAGCCGGGATTTCCATTGAGCCTCCAACAGGGCGATGACGGCAGAAAGGCTGAAACCCAGGCTACCGATTCGGCTCAAACGATGAGCCGAATCCGCACGATATTCGGCTCACCCTGACCAATCGAGGTTCTGGTCGTCGTAAGGCATTGTCCGGTCAACCCCCCGAACGGTGGGGTGCTACGCTTCGGACTACACCCGTCGCATCAGGCACTATGGGAGATGCTCGTCATCGTTTGTTGTGCTCGCAGTCTGGGTTGTTAGGTGGAGGCGCATGAACGAATCGCTACGGCATGGCATGAATATCCCGTTACTCGTCGAGGCCGCCGGGCTGTCACATTGGTCCGTCGACGCCCCGTCATTGGCATTGCAATGGTCCATCCCGTCGAGCTGGCAATGGCGCGGCGGGGGAGTGCCCAAATGCCGAACCCTCGACGATTTCCTCGAGGTCGTCGAGCCCGACGACAGGTGCTCCATCCAGGCCGCAGTCAACGACGCGCTCGGCAACGCCGGCTTCTGGTCGTTCCAGTGTCGGGTCCGTGAGGGCGCGTCATCGGTGCGCTGGCTCGAGATCAAGGGGCATACGCTCCGCGACGGGGAAACCGTGCTGGCGCTGCAAGGTGTCGCAGCGGACATCAGCGAGCGCAAGCGCCTGGCCGCCGTGTCCACCGGTCAGCAACATGCCTTGGAGATGGCGGTTCAGGCGCAACCGCTGCAGGCAATCCTCGATCGGCTGACCCGTTCGCTTGAAGAGCAGGCGGGAAACCGACTCTGGGCAAGCATCATGCTGGTGGACGAAGAGCGAGGGCTTCTCGGATTTGGTAGCCGTGGCTCGCTACCCCCAACCTTTAGCCAGGCCATCGATGGGCTCGAGATCGCGCCGACCGGGGCCTCATGCGGGGCCGCAGCACATCTCGGCCGACCGGTTATTGCCGAGCACATTGCCTGCGACGCGCACTGGGTACGGTACCAAGCTGTGGCAGCCGCCCATGGCATCGCCGCTTCCTGGTCGGTCCCGATCCGCTCCGTGACCGGTGAAATACTCGGAACGCTGGCATGCTACTCCCCGGAGCCACGGCGCCCTGATGCGTTCGAATGCAATGTGTTGGACCTCTTGGTCAATACCGCGTCGCTGGTACTGGAACGCGAACGTGAGCGCGCCTACCACCACAGTCTCAAGCAGGACCTCCATGCCAGCGAGGAGCTGTTCCGCTCCCTGGTGCATGCCACGAGCTCGGTTGTCTGGACTGCCGACCAGAATCTGGAGATCGAGACGCCGCAGCCATCCTGGGGTGCGTTCACAGGCCAGACCTTTGAGCAGATGAAGGGATTTGGATGGGCCGATGCCGTCCACCCCGAGGACATCGCGGCTGCCATGCACATCGGCCAGGTGATGCGTCGGTCGCTCAAGCCTGCCCATACGGAGTACCGCCTGAAAAGAGCCGATGGGGCCTACCGGCACATGAGCGGATATGCCGTGCCGATCCTGGCCGCCGATGGCACGGTTCGCTACTGGGCCGGTAGCTATACCGACGTGACGGAACGCAAGGAGGCCGAGTCGCGGCTCAACCAGCTGGCCAACCACGATCCGCTGACCGGACTGCCGAACCGCTCCTACCTGGATCGCCACCTGCAGGAGCTGTTCAATTTCACCCCCGAGGACGCTTGCGTGGCGATCATGTTGATCGACCTGGACGATTTCAAGCAGGTCAACGACTCGCTGGGGCACGGTGCCGGGGATTCGATGTTATGCGAGGTTGCCCAGCGGATTACCGCCGTGCTGCCCGCGGGGGATCTGGTCGCGCGTCTTGGCGGCGACGAGTTCGTGATCGTGGCCCACGTGCGAGACTGCAATGCCGCGCTCGAGCTGGCCGCCAGCCTTATCGCCTGTATCGAGACTCCGCTGGTCGTCGGGTCCAATACCTTCCACTCGGGGGCCTCGATCGGGGTCAGCCTGTTCCCCGAGCAGGGGCACACGGCCGCCGACCTGATGCTCAGCGCGGACATCGCGATGTATCACGCCAAGAAGGCAGGCGGGAGCAGGGCGCAGCTGTTCAATCCGCAGATGCGCGAGCAGGCCCGGTCGCGTATTGCGCTGAGCGCCGCGTTGCGGACCGCGGTCGAGTGCCAAGAGCTTCATGTCGTGTATCAGCCAAGACTTTGCTTGCACGACATGCGCATGGTGGGCGTCGAGGCGCTGGTGCGTTGGAATCGGCCGGAGTCTGGCCCGGTCTCGCCGCTCGACTTCATCCCGATTGCCGAGCAGATCGGGCTCATCGATACGTTAGGGCAGTGGGTGCTGGAGACGGCCCTCCGGGACATTAGCCAGCTCAACGCCAAGCAGGGAAGCGCTCTGGCGATATCGGTCAACATGTCGCCGGTGCAATTGCGTACTTCAGCGTTGATCGAGCGGACCCAGTCGGCGCTGGTGCGTAGCGGTTTTCCCGCAACCTCGCTGGAATTCGAAGTGACCGAAGGCGCCTTGATAGACGACACCGAGGCATCCCGCCAGGTAATGGAAGGGCTCAAGGCGCTGGGCGTCCGGCTTGCCGTCGACGACTTCGGTACCGGCTACGCGGGACTGTCCTATCTGCGCCGGTTCCCGATCGATGTGGTCAAGCTGGACCGGTCCTTCGTGACGGGCATTGCCGGCGACGTCGACCGATATCTGTTCACGCGCGCAATCGTGGACATGGCTCGCTCGCTGAAACTGCATGTGGTCGCCGAGGGTGTCGAGGATGCCGACACACTTGAGTTGTTGCGAGAGGTTGGATGCGACGAGGCGCAGGGCTATCTGTTCGCGCGCCCACTATCGCTCGATGAACTCGCCCAATTCGCCAGGCGCGGCCCCGGATTACCGTAGGTCGCGAAAAGGCACACCGACTGAAATTCGTCTTAGAAAGCAGTTGACAAGAACAATTATGCACATCCGTCTGCCTCATCGGCGCGCCTGCCTAACGGGCCAATGCGACGAGTTGGCGCAGTTCGATAAGTGACTGATTTATAAAGGGGAAGGCAAGGTGAACAAAATCTCGCCGATCTGTTTGCGATCCGCGCCGGACGGGCGTTTGCGCCAGTCATCCAAAATTTGCTCACAGTGTTATCCACAGCTTCTGTGGATAAGGATCTAAATCCTAATAGTGTCGGGGTCTTGCAGCGACCAGTTCGTCTGCCGCTCTAGGTTACACACGCATTGTTACCGTCTTGCATTCGACTGCGGGCAACGGGACAGATCCACGGACCCGACAAACGCATTGCCATGACCCATGACGCACGCGATTCGCTGGTTGCGCGCAAGCTCCCACGGCTGCGGCGGGTAGGTCTTGCTCCACGCGCCGTAGAGCTGTCGATCCTGCTTCGATAGGCGCAGCTTGTATCGATCGGCCATGTAGAAGTAGGTGCGCGCAATCATGCCGCGTATCGGTTGGCGCGGCATCGCCTTGCGCGCCTTGAAATCCACCACCATGGGACAGCTCCCGTACTGCGTCGGCTTTTGCGGCAGCCAGGCGAAGCCGTAGTTGCTTCGGTCGCCATTGATCTCGCCGATGCTGGGCACCAGGTTGTGCAGGTCTGCCTCGGCCCGGCGATAGGTTGCGTCTTTCTTCGCACAGTTCGAGCGACCACCGTTCTGCCAGCACTGGCGCTGATGGCCGATCACCCAGGCGGGCACGATATGCTCCCACTCGATTCGCTCGGCTCTCTGCCGGTTCTTGCGCGGCACATAACCGCAGCTGTCCAGGTCGACGCGGTTCCCCGAGTAGCGGCATCCGCAATAAAACTCGACTGGATTTGCCGCATAGATGGCCCAGGCAGCCTTCTTGGCCTCGGCGAAGGTTCGCGGCGCGGCAGCATGGGCATCGGCCAGTAACGAGACGAGCAAAAGGAAGGCAAACAGACGAACCATCGGCGAAATCAGCACCCTTCGAACATGGCTGTACAAATATACAGCTATCAGGGGCGGGAAATCATGCTTGGCGTCACGGTTAGAGGTCGACCACCGCGTCAACAAGGGCTCCCGCGCCGGGTGCGCGGGCCGGAGTCATGCGTTAGGATCGACCGCTGGCGAGCCCGAGTGGGCATTTCATGGACGATGGAAAAGGGGAACATGGATGGCGTTTTCTGCCACGGGTGAAGCACGCGTTGCGGTGCTCGTAGATTGCGACAACGTCACGCCCGAGATCCTCGAGCATGCGCTGCGCGTGATCGCCCAGTTCGGCCGTGTCGTGTTGCGCCGGGGCTATGGCAACCATGGCACGCTTGCCAACCGCTGGCAGGAAGCACTGGTGCGCCTTGCCTTCACACCGTGCCTGCAATACCAGTATGCCGCAGGCAAGAACACGGCCGATATCGCCCTTGCCCTCGATGCGCTCGAGGCGCTCTTCGACCAGCGTGCCGACACCTTCTGCCTGGTCACCAGCGACTCGGACTTTGCCTACCTGTGCCGCAAGTTGCGGGAGCGGGGCGCGACCGTCTGCATCGTGGGCGAGGCCAAGACACCGGATGCACTGAGAAACGCCAGCGACGAGTTCTTCGAGTGGATTCGGCCGGCGCCAGAGCTGGAGCCGGCGTGCGAATCACCTGAACACTCGCCCAAGACGGCCGCCTGTCCAACGAAAACCGAATCCAAGCCCGAACCGCCCAGGCCGCCGGTCAAGCGGCGCCCCCGTTTCGTGGTCGACGCCGTCGCCCTCATGGTGGCCGGCACGAACGAGGGCAAGGTTTCTCTGAGTGCACTGGGCCAATACCTCAAGCGCATGGATCCTTCGTTCTCACCTAGCGCGTATGGGCATTCCGGGTTGCTGAACATGGTCAAGACCTATGACCTGTTGCAAGCGATCGAGGAGGGCGGCGGCCCGTGGAGCGTGGGCCTGGCCAAGGAGCCGGGCGCGGACGAATCGGCTGCATTGCACTAAACGATGCATTCATGTCGAGAAAGGGGCAGGTAAGGATGTACGGCATTACCGCCATTACGCATTACAACGGCGCCAGGGCCTGGCGCGTCACGCTTTATCGCGCCGGCGCCAAGCAGGTCGAGAAGGAATTCCCGTTTCTTTCGCATGGCGGAGAGCTACAGGCCTTGGCGAAGGCCCAAGCCTATAGAGATGAGCAAATGCTGCTCCACCCACCTCAGCTCAGTCGAGAGGTAAGGCAGCGGTTGCGCCAGACCAATACGAGTGGCCATGCCGGGGTATCGCGCTACCGAATCGGCAAGCATTGGTACTGGGTCGCCCAGACCAAACGGCGCGATGGCAAGCCCCTGAAGAAGTCGTTCCGAATCGATCGCTACGGCGAGGACCAGGCCAAGGCATTGGCGATCGAGGAGCGAAAGCGCCAGTTACTCCTGATCGATCATGTCGTCCTGCGCAGTGCCGAGGCCCAGAATCAGTATGCCCAGCTGCTCGCGGATGAGCGTCTCGACACCGACGCCCTTCGCAAGTGCCCGCAACCCCCTGCCTGAAACTTTGAATCCGGTCGTATTTCTCGGACGTTTTCTCGCCAAACGTGAATTGGTTCGGCGGTGCGCAAGAATTCGCCAGTGCTTTGCCGATAGCCTCCGCGCCTGGAACGGATGCCGGGCTGGCGCTTCGCCGCCCGACGCAAGGAAGCAGAGGAAACAGGATGTTCTCATCGGCCAACCAGAAACAGTTCGCGCTCAAGATTCTCGGCATCAGCCATGACTTCCAAGTCCTGTCGTTCAAGGGGCGCGAAGGCATCAACAGCCCCTACGCATTCGATATCGAGCTGATCAGCGATCGTCCGGACTTCGACTACCCTGCGCTGCGCGACGTGCCCGCATTCCTGGAGATCGACTCGGGCGGGACGGGGTTCCACGGGCTGCTCTATAGCGCGGCTCAGGGCGAATCCGGCCGGCGCATGACCCGGTATCGGGTCACGCTCGTACCGCAACTGCAGTACCTGGCGCACCGCCACAACCAGCGCATCTTCCAGCACCAGAACGTACCGGACATCATTGCCGCGGTGCTCAAGGATCACGGCATTCTCTCGGATCAGTACCGATTCAAACTGTCGGTCACATATGAGCCGCGCGAGTACTGCGTCCAGTACGACGAGAGCGATCTGCACTTCATAAATCGTCTGTGCGAGGAAGAGGGGATCCATTACCACTTCGAGCACGCCGCGACCGAGCATGTGCTGGTGTTCGGCGACGACCAGACGAGCTTCGCCCGACTGCCCGATGCGCCCTACCAGCAGGACAGCGGGATGGTGGCCGACCACCGCGTGGTCCGCGCGTTCTCAGCCCAATCCAACACCCGTACCTCGCGCGTCACGCGGCGAGACTACAACTTCGAAACGCCTCGCCTGCTGATGGAGGCCGCCCACAAGGGCGACGCTTCGCGCGATCTGGAGGATTACGACTATCCCGGTCGCTTTGCCGATCGCGCCCGAGGCAAGCACCTGAGTCACCGCGCCGTCGAGCGTCACCGCGCAGACCACCATGTGGCGGAGGGGCGGAGCGATATTACCGGCCTGGTCTGCGGCCACTTCATGCCCCTCACCGAACATCCTCGGGCCGACTGGAACGACCTCTGGCTGCTGACCGAACTGGTCCATGAGGGCAGGCAGCCTCAGGTCCTGGAGGAGTCCATAACCTCGGCCGACGAGGGCGACCCCGATTTCCAGCAGGGCTACCGCAACTTTTTCGTCGCAACGCCCTGGAGCGTGAATCATCGCCCCGCGCTGCGCCATCCGAAGCGCGTTATCAGCGGCAGCCAGACCGCGGTCGTGACCGGTCCGCATGGCGAGGAGATCCACTGCGATCAGTACGGTCGGGTTCGTGTCCAGTTTCATTGGGATCGGGAGGGCCAGGGCGATGACAAGACCAGCTGCTGGTTGCGTGTGTCGAGCAGCTGGGCCGGTGGGCGTTATGGCGGGATCGCCATACCACGGGTGGGCATGGAAGTGCTCGTCAGCTTCCTCGAAGGTGACCCGGACCAGCCGCTGATCACCGGCTGTCTGTACCACGCGGTCAACGAGGTGCCGTATGAACTGCCGGCCCACAAGACGCGCACGGTGTTCAAGACGCTGAGTTCTCCAGGCGGTGGCGGCTATAACGAACTGCGCATCGAGGACCGCAAGGGCGAGGAGCAGATCTACATCCATGCCCAGCGTGACTGGGACGAAAACATCGAGCACGACCAGCACGTCCGCGTCGGGAATGAGCGACACGATACGGTCGAGGCCAACAGCCACACGGAGCTGCGCAAGGAAGAGCACCGTACGACCTTCCTGGATCGCAGGGTCGAGCTCAAGGCCAACGATCACCTGACGGTGGCCAAGGCCCAGCATACCAGGATCGGTACCGGGCAATACGTCAGCGTCGGCAAGGAATTTCATCTCTCGACGGGGCAGAAGGTCGTGATCGACGCCGGCGCGGAGCTGACGATCCAGGCAGGCGGCAGCTTCATCAAGCTCGATCCGGGCGGCGTCACCATTGTCGGCCCCCAGGTCAAGATCAACTCGGGCGGCGCCCCGGGGCGGGGCCCGGGTGCCCACCCCGTCCGGCCGGGCAACAGCGAGGCGGTCGACCCTGGCATCGGCCCCGGCACGACTGTCGATTTCTATCGCACCCAGTCGCTGGCCGGCCATCTGCTCGTCGAAAAGAACTGCAGTCTGTGCACGCAGGGCACCTGCGAGGTACATCACTATGCGTGATGTCTCGCCGATCCGCTCGATCCCCATGCCGTTCGATGAGTCCGGGGCGCACATCGGCACTCACAGGTTCGCCATCCTCGACGGTGCGTTCGACGAGGATCTGGCCATGCAGATCTATCTCAAGGCCAATGACGGTCTGCCGACGTGGCACCCGTTGGTCATCGACACGCCCTACGCCGACCTCTACAAGGCCAGCCCGTGCCTGGTCCTGTGCGAAGACCATCCGGCGCTGATCGACTATGCGTCGGCCATGCTGGGCCAGCTGGACGCAGGCTGCGTGCTGTGGCTGGAGGAGGGCATCCACGCCGACCAGGCGGCTGCGCACTGCCGCAGCCTGCTCAGTGCACGTGACGAGCGCAACCAGCAACGCATGTTTCGCTTCTATGAGCCGCGCTGGCTCGAGCCGCTGTTCTCGGTCATATCGCAAGATGAGGCCCACGATTTCCTGGGACCATTCTCGGCCATTGCCTGGCGCAACGAGCGCGGCTGGCGCCAGGTTTCCCGCGTGGGTACCTGGAGCGGCGAGATCAAGGAGCACGGCTGGTTCTGGCTCGACGGCGAGCGCCAGGCCCAGCTCGGCCAGGCGCGCTTGCCGTTGATCGCCGCCCGGCTCGCAAGCGACTACCAGCCGTATCACCCGGCTGCCACCGAGGAGCGCGTGCTCGAGGCCCTGCTGCAGGCGAGCACGTGGGGCTACGACGACCTGGCATCCCAGGAACGATGGCTGAGACTGGAGCTTCAGGCGCCGGCCGGCACGCTTTCCTCGGACCGCGCCCAACAGATTCTTACCCGCCCGGACCTGGCCAAGGGCGAGAAGCTCGACGCGCTCGAGCGCACGACTGCATAAGGAACATGCACCATGACCACCACTAGCTACCTCGTCCGCGCGGGCGACACGCTCGGCTCGATCGCCAAGGCCCACGGCACGAGCCCCGCCGACATCCAGGCGGCCAACCCCATCATCCGGGACCGGGACAGGATCCAGGCTGGCTGGAAGTTGAGCATTCCGGGGTCCGGTCAAACGTCCGCCTCCGCGAACATGACTGCCGCAACGCCCATCCAGGAGCAAAAGACCACCGACCTGCCACCACCGCAACATGCCGGCGACTGCAGCAGTTCGTCGGTCAAGGGCGCACCGCCGTGTTCGGACGAAGTGCTGGATGTGGTGCACTTCACCGGAGACGGCAACCAGCTCTTCGTGCTCACCGAAGCCCAGTCGCGCGAACTGAAAACCGAGGTCGATCGCGTCCAGGCGCTGATGGACGAGTTCCACGGGATCGTCGCCGCGGCCACCGGTGGGCAATGCGTGAAGACGGCGGCCAACCCGGAGGCTGCCTGTTCCTGTGCGGCCTGCAAGAAACGGGAGTGGGCCAAGAAGGCGGAGGAGGCCGGATTGCTCGAGCTAAAGCCGGTCCCGCCGCCACCCGCGGTGCCGGATGCGAGGGAGGCAGCAATCCAGGCGCAGATCGCCGAGCTGCAGCAAGCCCGCGACTTCTTCCAGGAGTACGGCACGCTTGCGGCGCTCCGGCACGGCCACATTCATAACTCGGTTGAGAACAACTGGCGCACCCTGTGTGCACGAAAGGTCGCCCAGATCGAAGCGGAGATTGCAGCACTGCAGGCAAGGTTGCCCGCGAGCACGGGGCCCAAGGATTCCGAGACCTTTGCCGGCGGCGGCAAGCCGGATACAAACAGCGCCTACTCGCGAAGCCGTTCGGTCGAGACCGGCCGCGGGAGCGCCACGCGCCACGGCATCCGGGAAGTCATCATCTTCAGCAGGCCGGACCGCCGCTACTACGTGTCTGCCCGTTTCATGGAGCGCGTCACGACGAGGTGGAACTACAAGCTCAGCACCCAAGTCATGCGCGAGAAGCCCTTCGGTCCGGCGCTGGCCAGGGAGCTGATGGACGAGATCAAGAAGCAGATTGGTGAAAGCGCCAAGGCCGGGCCGCTGGGCAAGCTCGAAGGCAAGCTGTCGCTCTGGAAATCCCAGGACGACAACCTGCTCAACACGCTGCACCAGGAGCTCTACAAGTACGAGTCCACGCAGCGCGACAACGACCGGTTCGCCCTGTCTGCCGAGGCACACGAGCTTCGCTTTGCCGCCAGCGCCAGTGCCGGCATCAGGAGCTTCAATCCGAAGAAGGGCGAGATCGACGTCGGGGTCAAGTGCGAGGCCGCCTTCTCCCTCGCCGAAGGGAAGGTCACCACGACAACCTACTTTCCCAACCGTGCCGGCAGCACGCTGCAGATCAGCTACCGCAATGCGGTCGGCCAGCCGGTAAGTCACTCGTTCGGCAGCTTCCGCCTCAACGGCAGCCTGGAATTGTCCTGCTTCGCGGGCGTCAAGGGCGGTGTCGAGGCGGGCATAAAGACCGGCAAGGGTGCGGCCGAAGGCCCCTCGGGCGCGCTTGCCTTGCTGGGAACACCGTCGATCGACGCAAGCAAGGCCGGCGGCCGCGCCGGCATAAAAGCCGAAGGGTTTGCCGGCGCAGAGGTAGGCGGTGCACTAAGTGGAGCCGTCGAATGGCTGCCGCCCGCCGATTTTGGAAAAGGCTCGAGCAACCCCGGCGCCCTCACCAGTGGCAACTCCAACTGGAACGCACTGGCGCAGATCAAGGCGGAAGGCAACCTGGCCCTCGGCATCGGGTTTGAAGGCGATTTTGGAATAGGCCTCGAAGAAGGGAAGTTCACCATCGACTGCAAGGCGAATCTGGTATTCGGCCCAGGTGCAGGCGGTGGCTTTGGAACCGTGGTGGACCTGGAGAAGATTTGGGACCTAGCCATGCTTGTCTGCCAAACGCTGAGCGAAGTCGAATACCGCTTTTTGCTCAGCGTCAAACCGGATGCGTTTCGGACACTCAGCCAAATGCTATATAAGGCTGTCTTGGAACCTGGCCAAACAGTAGAGCAAGTAATTGCGGCTGGGGCTGATTCGCTATTGCAATGGTGGCAAACACGCGAAGCAGGTATTGCTGAAGCTGAAAAACTGACCATGGCAATCCTAGGCAAAGGTCAGGTAGTGGTCGGCGGGCGCTTGGTCAATATCGGATTATTGCCACCCCAGACCCTCGGACCAATGCTATGGACGCTGACTGAGTCATATGTCGGGCACACACACAGCCCGGCTCAAGAGGCTGCAATAGTTCAATTGCTGTCTCGAATTCGTCGTTGGCGACACATGCTCGAGACGTTGGAGCACATGTCTAAGTCGGCAAAAAAGGTCAAGGCAACCGATAGCTTAGAACGAATAAACAGTTTTCTTGTTGGTAAACAGCAGGACGACTTCAACCGTTTCTTAGATGGCCTGGCCTTGCAAGGCCAACCGACTCAGCCGGCCGCTACATATGCCTGGGACGTTCGAGATTCCCTTCGCTTCGGATTTGACAAGGCGACGATGCTCGCTGGCGCGATGCGGTCGGATAACACCAAGCACGCATAAAAAAGGGGCCGTTAGGCCCCCCTTTGGGGAATGATGTGCGCATGTCAGATTGTTATCTGTCACGATCTATCAAACAGAGCAGAGAATAGGTCAGTCGCTATGATAGGCATAGCCAGCACCTGTTCTTAGAGCGGCTCGCTGGTATTCAGCGCGCATCTGAACGAACGAGTCAGATAATGCTTATCCAAAACCAATGCTTGGTTTCGTCGTATGACCGTATTGGCCGCGAGCCAAGGGGTATCAACCATGTCGGTCCCGCGTGCGACTTTTTCCTCTCCGGTCTCGGGGCCTTTTGGATCTACCTGGTTCGCCGATTCGGCGTAGTAGCTATCGGAATACCAGTCGTTTACGTACTCCGTCGCCCCGCCGGACATTAGGTACAACCCGAGGGGATTCGGTGGAAAGGCATCGACCCGGCTTGAGATTTGCTGCATCTCCTCGTCGTAGGGGAAGTTCTTGCCGAGCTTCAAGCTGCCATCGTTCGTTGGGTAGAGGATGTTCTTGCCTCGGTCTCTGGCCGCATATTCCCACTGGGCCTCGGTAGGCAAATCGATGGGGTAGCCGCTCAGTTCGCCTAGCCACTGGCAGTACGCCTTCGTTTCGTCCCATCGCTTGACCGGTGCGGAATTCATCGGATCGAACAGGTACTGCAGATCTTCGCGATGCCGTAGCTCGCTGAGCACGGGTTCCTTTCCAAGCACCGACAGGTAGAGGTCGAAATCCCCCAGCGTCGTCTTTTTGGCTGCGAGGTGATAACTCGATAGGCCAACTCTGTGAGGTCCGTCCTCACTGTCACGCGTGATGTTGCAGAGATTGTCTTCCGGTGCTCCGCATGGCCAAGTACAGACCTCGGCCGGATCGAAGTCGCACTTCCAGCCGAAGTCACCCATCTCGAAACTCCCGCCCTCGATGAATACCATCTCGTCCAGCGAGCGGACCACCGTGCGCAGCACTTCGTCCCGTTTCTCTTGAGACAACTTGGGGTACTGGGATTCGATGTGGGAAGCGATCCCGGCGACCTTTTCCGGAGAGAGCTTTTGGCTTTCGGGTAGGTTGGCGGAACTGCACGAGGTCGCAGCAGTGCAGCCAACAAGTAGGACAAGGGTTCGGATTGGATTCATATTCGTCCCTGAATCGATGTACCTGGAGCGGGGCAGTCTACCAAGCAGCCGGCCGGTCAAGGGCCAGCATGCCTCGAAGTTTGAAGAGACTCACACGTCGGCTTGGGTGGCTGAGAGCTAGCGGCACTACGCAGCGACCAAGGCTTCGATCGCGTTGGTCGGGAGTCTTTTCCCAAAGGCTGGTTTCTGGGTCGCAGAATTCAAAGCTGATTGGGTCGTTGGATTGCACGCCGAAAGCCGACGCTACTGTCTTGGATTCGTCATATCCGAAGGCGACCAAGGGTCAGAGCTGCTCGCTTCGCTGAATTGCACACCGAAAGCTGACCTCGAAATAGTGCGTATCGAGTTCCAGCGGATGGTTCCTCCTTAGCACGGTGTTCGCGGTTAGCCATGGCGTATCGATAGAATCAGTTCCCCTAGCCACTTTCTCTAGGCCAGACAACGGGCCTTTCGGGTCTTTCGTCGGTGACTCAAGATAGAAGTTCTCGCCATACCAGTCGTCCAGCACTTCGATCGCCATTCCGGCCATGGAGTACAGTCCCAGCGGATTCGGTGGATATTTATCAACGCGTTCCGTCATGGGCCGGCGCCCTTCGTCAGGAAAGTTCTGTCCGAATTTCAAGCTGCCGTCGCTGGTGGGGTAAAGAATATTCTGCCCTCTGTTTCTGGCCGCGTACTCCCATTGTGCTTCGGTCGGTAAGTCAACAGGGTAACCGCTGACTTTTCCGAGCCACTGGCAGTAGTTCTTGGCTTCCTGCCAGTCCTTGATGGGCGCCACGTTCATGGGATCGAACGCGTACTTGAGCCGCTCACGCTCACGTAGCTCGCTTAACACTGGTCCTTTTCCAGCCAGCGCCCTGAAGAAGTCGAAGTCGCCCAAGGTCGTTTTTCTGGCCGCGAGGTAATAACTCGAGAGTTCAACCTGATGCAGAGGCGCATCGCTGTTCATCGTGATATTGCAAAGGCTTTCCTTCGGTGCACCGCACGGCCAGGTGCAGGCCTCGGCGGGGTCGAAATCGCACTTCCATCCGAAGTCACCCATCTCGAAGGTGCCACCCTCGATGAACACCATCTCGTCGAGCGAGCGGACCACCACGCGCAGGATCTCGTCGCGCCTGTCTTGGGATAGGTCCGGATATTGCGAGTCGATTCGGGCGGCGATCTCGCCGACCTTCGAAGGGGAGAGCTTCTGGCTTTCGGGAAGATTCGCCGAGCTGCAGGATGCCGCCGTAGCACACCCCGTAAGCAAGGCTAGTATTTGGATCGTGTTCATCGCATTCGTCCATGAAACGGCACATCACACGCCCCCCAGTCTAGCAACTAGCAAGGTGGGACAGGTCCCGCATGACTCAAAGTCGGGGAGCGGCTCACGCTCTTGCTGGCGAACGCATAGGCGCGCTACATCTAAAACCACCTGTCGCATCGGGTGCGCCATTTCTACTGAAGTCCGCCACAACGATCTTCCAGAGGAGAGCCGCCATGACCATCTTCATAGAACGCAGGTTCGAGTTGAGCGACACGCAGCTAATCGCCCGTTTTGGCGCGCCGACGAAGGCCGTTGGTGGCGAATTCCAATGCCACTACGAACTGGACTGGCCAGATCATCAGGACCGCGGCTACGCCTGTGGTGAGGATGGCATCCAGGCGCTCATGCTCGCGATGAAGAAAGTGCACATCGCGCTGGTCGAGAGCGAAGCTTACCGGCAAGGGCAGATAACCTTGTGGGGGCAGCCGGATCTCGACCTGCCGCCCACCTGGGGTGCCGGGCCCTTGTACTTCGCGGCGAATCGACCCAGCGAAACCCCGGGGCGGTGATTCCTGATGACGCTGGTAGGCGGGCGAGACCGCCCAGTAACCGCGTCACGCAGCGGGCCCTGGCCGGGGCAGATAATGTTTAGAGGAGGAGGCTGGGACGGGACAAGCGCGATGCCAGCGCGAGTGCTTGCGTAGCGCTCAGGCATGCGTCTCGCGGATAAGGACGTCGACCACCCACTGGTTGATGCTCTTGTTCGCCAGTTCGGCCTTCACTGCAACCGATGCGTGCAGCATGGGTTCCAGTCGCAGGCTCAGCTTGCCAGAATAGGGTTTTTGAGGCGCCTTGTTGATTTTCTCGCAGGTGTCCAGGTAATCGTCGACCGCTTCCTTGAATGCCAGTCTCAGCGCTGCGACGGACTCCCCATGAAACCTAACGATGTCGCGGATACCAGCGATGTGGCCGATGAACAGCCCATCTTCGTCGCTGTATTCGATCCGGGCGGCGTAGCCCTTATAGGTCATCGGATTCATGGTTTACTCCTGCCTGCTCGAGGAATGCCCTGGCGTCGCGCACCTGATAGGGCTTGGCTTCCTTTTCCGGGTGCGGCCGATGAACCGTCGCGACGTGCTTTGCACACTTGTGCGCTTGATCAAGCAGGGAGAGGCGACTGCACGGGTCGAAACCTGCCACGACATCTTGGAGCTGCAAGGCCGGGCGCGACACCTGGCATATTTGCCAGCTAGTTTTCCGAGCCTTACCCCTTAGGCTGATGGCGAGGCATCCCGCCTCGTCAACGTAAGAGGGGTATCGCCATGTTCACGCTTCTTCAAAAGCGCAAATCCAATCGAAACGTGATGGATCGGGCCGTCGTCATCAAGAACGCCAAAGCGAAAATCAACGGCGTACCGGGCGGCGCGATCGTCGAGGGTAGCTATGGGGTCTGGTCCCGTTGATGGACCTCTGGGTGGCGGCGTCGCCGTCACCCAGGACTTGTCATCTCGATGACGCAGATTTTCAAGGCAGGATACGGATCGGCCGCGGCCCCGACAGCGCAGGAGATCGTGCCGGGCCTCCAGGTACGAATTCTACGAGATGCGGCCGTGCTGATGAACACGGGCCCCGAAGTTTTCTATGTTCGCGCGGCATCGGCAGGTTTCAGCATCTGGACTTCCCTGAAGCAGCTGTTGGAGTCGATACGACCGGCGCTAAACCTTCGCTACCTTCGCCATCATCTGCACTTTGGAGAGACGGCAACCCATGCGACTGCCTGGCGCGACGTTTTCCAATTGGTCCCAAACGCGGCCCTATCGCTGAATGCCGGTGGGTGCTCATGGCGCTTCGAACCGTGGAGTCAGGCGCGGTGCGGCAACACATCCTTTGATCATCCCGCAGTGCTTCTGAAGCAGGCCATCCCAGATTCCGCTTCGACCGTCGTACTCGAACTATCCGGCGGCACCGATTCGACAGCTATCGCCCACGCGCTTTCTGGCCGACACGATGTGCTGGCAATTACCTGGGCCGATCCTCTCTTCCCGGGCTCCTGCGATGTCGAGCATGCCAAGCGCGTAGCCGGCAAGCTTGGTTTCGAACACCGGGTTGCAACCCTGTCCCCCGGGGGACTATTCGAGGTGCCAGCGCAGTTTGAGCCGGACAGGCCCAGCGTATCGCTGTTCATGATGGCGGAGCGGGATCGGCTCGTTCGGGATGCGATCGACGGGCGCACCGACGCTATCGTGGTCAACGGTCATGGCGGCGATCACATCTTCCTTGATCCGCCGAGCCCGGTCCCCATGCTGGACCTTTTGTTCCATGCCCGTTTTCGCGAAGCCCTGAGGTACTACCGGACCCTCGTCGAATTCCATGGCGGGGGTGTGCTTGCTCCGTTGCGATATCGCAGGGTCGGTCGCGGCATTGGCCGTAGTTCTTTGAGCCTCACGCCGGGAAAACGCTTACACCGACGACTGATCCAGCAGGCCTGCTACGAAAATGCGATCTGGAGCAGGCTAGGTCCGCAGTACAGGCTGGTTCACCCATTCACCTGTCCCGCGATGTTGAACTACGCGCTGTCGATCGCCCCGCACGAGCATGTAGGTCAGGGGCAATCCAGGCTGCCGTTCAGAACGGCGATGAATGACTACCACCAGACCGAGGACTTCAGCCGCATAAGCAAAGGTCACCTTACCGGCGCTTTTCAGCGGGCCATCCAGCTCAAGGAGGAAATATTGGCGGCGCTTTTGGAGCGGGGCATCGGTGCGAAGCACAAGATGTACCGCGTTGAGGATATGCAGCGGGCGTTGCGAGCGGCCGCGCTTGGCTCCACGGAGATCCATCCGCAGCTCATGAATGCGCTTTCGCTGGAGCTATTCATGCAGCATTGGTCTCGTCTTTCGGGGGTGGCTCGATGGCAGATCGATTCCTGAGGTTCGCGTCTTCGGTTTTTCATGTGTTGGCAGATGGCGAGCTGGTGCTGCTCGATGCCCGCTCGAACGAGTTCGTCCTGTTCGACCGCGACGCATCGCGTGAGCTCGTCGACGCCATCGAGGGGCGAGCCATGAGTCCGCTTGCCGAGCGCTTTATTGCCGAAGGCATCTTGGAGCACGCCGTGTCGATGCCAAGGCTCAATCGGAGCCACGCGCCTGGACTCGATGACTTCACCTGGAGCGAGTCGATCCGCTACAAGGCCCGCCATCATGCGAGCTGTCCGTCTGCCCAGGAGGTGCTAGTTGCCGGTCTTTTCCTTGCAAAGGTGTGCTTTCTGCTCAAGTGCGTGTCGCTTCACCGTCTGCTTGAGAGAGGCCAGGCCAACCTCTTCAGCAAGCGCCCGTCACCGGCGACGCTCGACCGAGAGATCTGCGCCCTGATCCGTGCCGCCCGTTGGCTCCCATGCAAAGTCGCCTGCCTTGAATTCTCTCTCGCCTTGCGCGAACGTCTCGCCCGCCATGGCGTCAATGCTACCGTCGAGATCGGTGTGCAGAAGTACAGTTTCATGGCACATGCCTGGCTGGAGGTAAACGGCCAGCCCCTAGGTGAGCCTGACCATGTCGCCCGATCTCTCCACCGCCTGCGGGGTGCCGAATGACGCAAGCGCTGCAGCAGTATCGCCGAGCACTAACCCTTGCCCGTTCCTACTACCCGAAGGCCTTTACCTACTTCGCGATCGCCTCTGCGATCCTGCTGGCATTGGCGCTACTGAACGCCGCCGTTCCGGTCCTGCTTCGCGAAGCAACCAACCGACTCGCCGCAGGCGATGCCATGAGCATTATCCTGGTCACGGCGGCAGCCTATGCACTGTGCTGGACCGGCGCGCAGGTGCTGGAGTGGACCAAGAACATACTCTCCGCCGCGGTGCTGGTGCGCTGCGATGCGGCCTTCTACCGCGCGTTCTTCGATCACCTGCTCAAGGTGCCACAGGCCGAGCTGCGCAAGCTCGACCAGGGCGTGCTGGTCGCCGATGCACAGCGTTCCAAGGGTGCCTTCAGTGCGCTGACCAGCACGCTGTTCTGGATCGTGCTGCCGACACTGGTTGAGCTGCTGTTCGTATTCGCGGTGCTCGCCACGTTGATCAGCGTCGCCTTCGCTGCGTTCTTCATCATGGCCATCGTCGGGCTGGTTGGGCTTTCGGTATTGCTGTCACGCAAGGCTAAGGGCATCCACCAGCGCATCATGGAATCGAACAACGGGGTGATGTCGCATTTTACCGAGCGGATGCGCCTGGTCGAGGAGATCAAGCTCAACAATGCCCAGCCCCTGGAGCAGCAGCGATTCGGCACAAAGGTGGGCGGCTTCATCGACAGCGTGACCGTGGGCAACCTGCGCATCGGCCTGCTCATGCTGCTGCAGGTCACCCTCGTCGGTGCGTTGCTCCTGGCCTCGACCCTCTACGTCGTCGGTGAGGTTGCGAAGGGCACGTACACCGTCGGTGACTTCGTCATGATCAACGGATACGTCATGCAGCTGACGATGCGCCTGGCCCTGCTGGCCAGCGTACTGATCGAGTTGCGCAACCACCTGGTCCTGCTGGACAGGGGCTTTCATTACCTGGACCTGGAAGCCGAGCCCCAAGGCCACAGGACCCCCGACACCGACGCCGAAGTCATATTCGAGCTCGAGGGGGTGACCTATCGCGCCGAGGGCCGGACGATCCTCAGCAAGGTCGACCTGCAGATCCGCCAGGGCCATACCTATGCAATCACCGGCCCTTCGGGCGTCGGCAAGACGACGCTGCTGCGCCTGCTGGTTGGACTGATCAAGCCGGAGGAGGGCACGGTCAGGGCGTTCGGCACGGACACGAGAAGCCTCGACCGCACTGCGTTGCTCGACGCCGTCTCGGTCGTTACCCAGCATCCACTGCTCATCGCTGGCAGCGTGGCCGACAACGTCCGCTACGGTGCAAAGGGAAACCTGAGCGACGAGCAGCTCGACAGCCTACTCGGCCAGCTCGGACTCGACGCCCATGCCAGCGACACCCCGACCACGGACAGACACGTGGGGTTCGATGCCGTTGCCGTGTCGGGCGGCGAGAAGCAGCGCATCGCCATCGCCCGGGCATTGGCGCGCGGCACACCGACAATCCTCCTGGACGAGCCCACCTCGGCCCTGGATGTTGCGAGCGAGGAGCGCACCATCGATGTGCTCAAGGCCAACGCCCGGACACTGGTGCTGATCACCCATCGCCCATCCGTGATCGCCAAGGCCGACTATGTCATCCACCTCGCCGGAGACGGGACGGTGCGCTTGAGTGCGCAGCCAGACTAGGCAAAACCCCCGCAGCCGACAACGCCAGGGCAGTGCAAGTCCCGAGCGCCGAGCCGGGACGTCAACAAGCAGAAAGGCCGCCTTGGAGAAGGCGGCCTTTATTGTCTTAGAACTTGACCACAGCTCCATCCTCCGGGATGTCCAAGCGGTCTTGAATGCCCTTTTCCGCGGCATAGGCTGCAAGGTCTTGGCGGGTTTGGCCCATATGGTTTATCGCGTCCATGTGGGTTGCGACGATTCTGGCGTTAGGCACAGCCTGGGCTGCCCGCATCAGATCCTCCTTGCCCATGATGATGGCACCTTCGTACCCGGTCACCCGGGCATAACCTGCATTTACAACGACCACTTCCGGGCTGTACTGAGCCAGCGCCTGGTCGACTTCGTCACGCCAGATGGTGTCTCCGATGAGGTACATGGTCTTCTGGCCGGGAGCCTGGAAAACCACGCCCATCGCTTCACCGAGAAACTCAGCAAGTTGAGCATTGGCGTACATCTTGTCGGTGCCATGCTGGCCGCCGGTTTTGCTCAGGGTGACACCGCCGAATTCGGTTCCGTCTTCGAGAATACGGACATCCTTGAAGCCTTGATCACGGATGATCTTGGCGTCTGATTCGTTTTGTACGAATAGCGGCAGATTCTTGGGGAGCAGCTTCTGGGCAGCGTCGTCCCAGTGGTCGAGGTGGGTATGCGTAACGATGATTGCGTCCACCCCAGCAAGTATCTCCTGGGTCGGCATTGGCAGTTCGACCAGCGGGTTGCGCAGCTCGCTGCGATAGGTGCCTTCGAACCCGGGGTAGCTGCCTTTTTTCGCCAGCATCGGGTCGACGAGGAACGTGGTATCGGCGTAGCTGATCTTTACCGTGGCGTTGCGGATCTGCTGCATCTGCACGGCGGCAATGTTCGAGGCGGTTGAACCGGTACCGGTGTCATTGGCCGAGCTGGCGCCGGCGGTAAGGCCAAGCGCGAGAAACAGGGACGTTGCGAGAGAGTGTTGAAAAAGCATGGGCGACTCCAAAGGTGTTGTGGAAGGAGTGCGCATTGTGGGCACCGGGCCCTGAGGGCGAAATCGGCCTGAAAGACAATCAGCGATAGATTCAGGCCAAGCTGGATGGCTAGTCCGCTGCGCTCAGCCAGGAGCGCCTGGCTCCATGCCAAACCGGCGTCGATAGGCACCAGGCGTCAACCCGACAATACGGGTAAACACTTTCCTGAATGCACCCGGGTCCGCGTAACCGACCTCCCAGGCGACCCGCTCGATGGGCAGACGGCCTGTCTGCAGCAAATCCCGGGCGCGGGCAACCCGTAGTCGCTGGCAATAATCGGTGGTGGTCATACCCGTGGCCTTGCGGAAACGGCGCAGAAAGGTTCTTTCCTCGAGGCCCGCACGTCGAGCGAGCTCGGCCAGTGCAACGTCTTCGGCAGCGGTCTCCTGCAACCATTGCTGTACGGCGAGAATGGCGCAGTCGCCGTGGTTCAGCCGCGGCGCGAAGGCGCTGTAGTAGCGTTGCTGTCGGCCCGGTGGGTCGATGACCAGCATCTGCGCGGTATCTATCATGGCTTTTGCGCCCAGGTAGCGGTCGACCACCCGCAGCCCCAGATCGGTCCAGGCCATAAGGCCACCGGCGGTGATGATGTCATCGGCGTCGATGATGAGCTGGTCGGCATCCAGGTGTACATCGGGGAAGCGGGCCATGAACTGCTCGACATAGAGCCAGTGGGTAGTTGCGATGCGTCCGGCAAGTAACCCTGTCTCGCCAAGCAGGAATGCGCCCGCGCAGATCGATGCCAGCCTGACGCCGGACTGGTGCTGTTGGCAGAGCCAATCGCGATAGGGGCGAGCGGCTTCGGTTGAAATCGGCTCCTCCAGGCTGGGCGGGAGGATCAGTACGCTGGGCGTGCTGCTGGCGCCGGGATGGGAGTCGTGGACTCGTTTGGCGGGCTGGTCGGTTTCGCCAAGTTGCCAGTGGCTGATCCGCAGTGGTGGTTGCTCCGGACCGTCCGCCGCGCCCTTGAACTTCGCGGCGATGCCGAACAGATCGGTCAGGCCGAAGACTGCCGCCAACTGCACGCCGGGGTAGAGCACGATCCCCAGTTCGATTTGTGCTTGATTCTGCATGTGTCGATAGCACCCTCGAAGTTGTCGGTCGCACCCCTTAGCAGTGATGCGAGGATGACCAATGATGTCCCCCGTCATTTCCGACAGCATCTTCGCAGGAGCTAAGCATGAGCAAGCGTGCAGTGGTCGTAATCGACCTGCAGAACGAATACCTACCAACGGGCAAGTTGCCGCTCAGCGGCATCGAAGGCGCGGTTGCCAACGCGGCAAAAGTGATCGCCGACGCCCGCGCCAAAGGCATTCCGGTCATCCACGTTCGTCACGAGTTCGCACACGGCGAAATGCCGGTGTTCGTCCCGGGCAGCGATGGTGTACAGATCCAAGCTGCGGTAGCGCCTAAGGCGGGTGAACCGGTGGTGCTGAAGAACTACCCGAACGCCTTCCGCGACACCAATCTCAAGCAGTTGCTGGACGAGCGGGGCGTAGAGAAGTTGGTGGTCGTCGGTGCCATGAGCCACATGTGTGTCGATGCCGGTGTGCGCGCGGCTGCCGATATGGGCTATTCGGTCGCTGTCATCCATGACGCCTGCGCGACCCTCGACCTGGAGTTTGGCGGCGTTAAAGTGCCGGCAGCGCAGGTACATGCGGCGATGATGGCTGCGCTGGGCTTTGCCTATGCGAAGCTGGAATCGACCGAGGCGTATCTTGCAGGCTGAGGTTTGTTGCTGAGAGACAATCCAGCCAGCGCGAGAGCACTGGCTGGATTGTTGGCGCTCAAGGACCACGCGCTATTCAGTTCACTGAAGGACGTTGAGCGCTACCAAGCGCACGCAGGCGTCTGCCGCTTTGATCGACCTGATCTCCGACGGCGAACTGTTGGTTGGGCGAGCGCACCAGCGCGGTCTCGCCGTCTTCTCCGCGAACGGCGTAGGCAGTTTCACTGAGGCCGGCACCTGACTGAATACCCCAGCCGGCCAGCCAACCGAGCCCTGCACCCGCGAGCGCGCCCAGTGGTCCGCCAGCTGCTGCCCCTAGCATCACACCGGTGATTGTGCCTGCTGCCTTGCCGGCGGTGTGGTCGTCGGCAACCGCGATGACTTCATCCGCAAATGCAATATGGCTCGTGGTCAGCAGTGCTGCGCTCAGGCTCAGCGCGACAGCTATCGATCTTTTCATCAAAGTCTCCTTCAGGGTCAGTACGGCGGGCGCACTCGGAAATTCCTACGCCCGTCCTCTGCCGAGATTCTGGAGCTGACGGCAGGGGCGCACCATTGGCCCGTGTGACATTAATGGAAACATATGGGCCATTTTGTTCGAAGCTGTGCGATACTCGCCCGCCACCTACACCGCTGAGGTATGTCCATGTCCTCGCTGAATGTCTGCGTTGTCGCGTTCGAAGGCGTGAGCCTGTTCCATCTCTCCGTGCCGGCGATGGTTCTGGGCGCCGGGGATGACGGGCCGGGCAGTGCGCGCTATGACGTGTCCTACTGTGCGGCGCAGCCCGGCACGGTGCGCTGCGATCAGGGGCTGACGATCGATGTGCCGGACGGTATGGCGCCCATGGCACGCGCCGATATCGTCATTGTCCCTGCCTGGCATGATCCTGAGGTCGCCGCGCCGGCTCAGCTGATCGATGGTTTGCGTCAGGCTCATGCGCGCGGTGCGCTGATCGTCGGCCTGTGCCTCGGCGCGTTTGTACTGGGTGATGCCGGGCTGCTCGATGGGCGGGAAGCGACCACTCACTGGGTGGCCCGTGACGTGTTCGCACGGCGCTTTCCACATAGCCACTTCCGGCCCGACGTCCTCTACGTGGCGGATGACAACGTCATCACCTCGGCCGGAACGGTGGCGGCCATCGACTGCTGCCTACATTTGCTGCGTCAGCGCCACGGTGCGGATGTGGCCAATCGGATCGCGCGACTGCTGGTCACACCCCCGCACCGCCAAGGCGGACAGGCCCAGTACATCGAGCAGCCGGTGCCGCAGCTGCCGAGCGAGAGCCGGTTACCTGAGGTACTGACGTGGGCGCGGCAGCACTTGCATGAGGCGTTGTCGCTGGATGCTCTCGCCGAGGTCGCCCATATGAGTCGCCGAACCTTTACCCGGCGGTTCCGCGAAGCAACCGGTACCACCTTCGTCAAGTGGGTCAATGCCGAGCGAGTGGCAAGGGCCCAGCAGTTGCTGGAAACGACCGAGATGCCCATCGATTGCGTTGCCTCGCAGGTCGGTTTTGGCACGACGCTGTCGCTGCGTCAGCAGTTCGCGGCGCAGCTAGGCACGACGCCTTCCGAATATCGGCGCAATTTCCACGCGGTTGGTGATTGAGCGCAGGTGCGAAAAAGTCTGCGGGAGGTGTCGATTGCCGAGGGGCCCGTACGACTAGTTCTGCCATCGCAAGTATTGGCCGCGTTGAAAGCCACATGATGGTGCCAATGCACTGGTCGCAGCTCCAGGCGCTGCGAGGGCACCGGCTCAGCAGCGGTCACACAACCAACATGGAGGCCGAAAATGACTAGCAAGAACACCATTTGCCTGTGGTACGACGGTACCGCGCTCGAGGCGGCTACCTTCTATGCCGAGACCTTTCCGGACAGTGCCGTAGGCGCCGTGCACCGTGCGCCAGGCGACTATCCCTCGGGCAGGCAGGGCGATGTCCTGACGGTCGAGTTCACCGTGATGGGAATCCCGTGCCTCGGGCTAAACGGGGGACCGGCCTTCAAGCATTCCGAGGCGTTCTCGTTCCAGGTTGCCACCGACGACCAGGCCGAGACGGACCGCTTGTGGAGCGCGATCGTCGATAACGGCGGTCAGGAAAGCGAATGCGGCTGGTGCAAGGACAAGTGGGGCCTGTCATGGCAAATCACGCCACGCGTTCTGACGGCCGCCTATACCAGCCCTGACCGGGCAGCGGCCAAGCGTGCGTTCGACGCGATGATGGGCATGCGCAAGATCGACATCGCTACGATCGAAGCAGCGTTGAAGGATTAATCGGGCCGACGGTTCAGCAAAAGGCGGCAGCCAAACCGACGCCCAAGCTCCTGGTGCCCGAGCCAGCCGTGAGCGGGCGCTTCGGTGGGACGCGGGCGAGGACGTCGGTGAGCATCGGGCACGCTTCTGAACAGGGACGAATCGTCACTGTAAAAGGCAACTCAAGCGTACACCACGTCCATGCCGGTGAAGCCTCTACACCAACCCAAGGGCAGTTAGAACAACCCAAGGGCAGTCGCCATCCCCACGGCCGCGGCGATGTTGCGAGCACCGAGCTTGCACATGGCGTTCTCCTGGTGAAAGCGAACGGTGCGGGGGCGCAAGCCCAGTATCACGGCGATCTCCTCCTGCGCCTTTCCACGTGAGGCCCAGAGCAGGCACTCGCGCTCACGCCGTGTCAGAGCTCGAGGCCGACAACCCACCACCAATTGCCCGACCCGCAGGTGCAGCGTCGTGGCAACGCCAGACAGCAACAGCGCATCGCGAATACAGATGTCTCGTCCATGGCTACCGTCCACGGCCTGGCCGAAGCTCAGCAACGCGAGCTGCTCGCCGCGCACATGGACGGGGATCGAGGCGCCCCGACACACATCGATGCCATGCCGCCTGGCACAGGCCAGGAACGCGGCATCAGGCGAACAGCACGGAGTCTGCACATTCACATCCCGCCAAAGAAAGGGCAGGGGACAACTCCGCGCATAACGCACAAACGGATCGATGCACTGATAGCCATGCGCGCGATACAGCTGCTGCCAGCAGGCGCGATGGTTCGAGAGGAGCAGGGGAGCGGTGCCCAGCACGATGCTATCCACCCGAACGAAGGCATATTGCTCGATACCCAGACCCGAAAAGAGCCTGCCCAACACAGTCCGCAGATCATCCAGCGAACGCGCCTCGCCCAGCTCATGTAGCGAGCGCCGGATCAGCTCCAGTTCCATGGCAGTCTCCGACAGCAATCACCCAGGGCAGAACGCCAAGACGTAAACGATCAGCCTCGCCAATACGACAAGAACGAAAAAGGCACCCAGGCGTAATAGGGCAAACGACGCAAATAGCGAGACGAGCCAACACCGAGCGCCAAGAACAAGATGAGAGCGGGCCGCCCAAGCGGACGGCCCAATGGCTCAGGCTAGCGCCGACTCCGCCCCGAATGCCCGTCGATACAGCACGACCATCTCGTCGAGCAGTTCCTGGGCCGCATAGCCCAGCAGGCGCGCACGCAGGTCGAGGGTCTGCACGCCCTCGTCCTCGGTCAGCTGAAGCAAAAGCCCCCGGATCATCTCGACACGCATCTCCGCCTCGGCCAAGGGACCGGAAGACGAAACGGCAGTCGAGCAACGCAAGGGCGAAGTGGAAGGAAAGGCCAGGAGATTGGAAGGATGTTCAGTCATGGCCCACCTCGCAGCGCGAAGTGACAAGACAGCCAGACACAGACGAAACGACAGGGCGGGGCGCGGGCGTAAAAAAGAGGTAGTGCATAACGTGCTCCTCGGACTGGTTAAGGAGCCGTCACCCGCCGTTGCTACGCGGTTATGGGTGGCGGACCGCACGGGGGTAGCAAACCGGCGTCCGAGGAGACCGGCCAGGCCGAAGCCTGCCCCGCACGGCCCGCCATAGAAATGCGGCAGCCAGACACAATGAAGTGCCGACTGCTCACCTATGGCGCAACCGCGCCCTCGAACGCTTTCGGGTTGCTACACCCGGCCGTGGGATTTACCACGACGGGCGCAGTCTAGCGCGGGGCATTGGCGGAGGGCAAACAGGCTGGAGCGCAGTGAGGAGTACTTGGAGTGATGGTTTTCGAACGGCGGCTATCGGCC